>Ga0163217_1113484_pt1 | contig 10558 bp, 15 predicted proteins | sample SynspAceP_FD_185933 | JGI IMG/M metagenome (GOLD analysis project Ga0163217, IMG submission 185933) | Saline lake microbial communities from Ace Lake in Antarctica - Synechococcus sp. Ace-P (PacBio error correction) | ecosystem: Environmental > Aquatic > Non-marine Saline and Alkaline > Saline ... | reverse complement strand
ACGGCCAGACTCCACACCACTTGACTGAATTCGCGGATGTGAATGAAGCCGCGGGTCTGACCACCGGTGCCGTGGACGATGAGCGATAAGCCGATCGCAGGCCCTGCATCAGGAAACGGTTGAGCACACGTTCATCGCTAGTCGCCGTCGTAATCGAAGCGGTTGACAGCCGGGAGCGCGGCAGTGAGATCGGTATTTGCGTGCCCAGACGATCCCTGATGGAGATCGTGACACGGCATGTTGGTCGTTCTTGGTTGTAATAGAAGAACAGCATCTGTCGAGGCGATCTTGCGTCATGTGATAGACGCTGCCCGGATCGTGGGGTGGAGAATCTTCTGCGGAACCGGGTGCCATGGGGCTGGGGACCTCAAACAGGTGAGTTAGCCCCTCGGGATCGGGCGCCGCGGTGGGCAGCCCGGAGGCCGGTAACACCCCCCATCGTGCCGAGGTGGAGACAATGTAGCACATTCCAGGCGCTCTCGACGATGGCGCAGCAGCAGGTTGTGGGTGCCGCTTTGACGTTCGTTGTCGACGGTATAGCGCTTGGTGGCGCTGGGATTTCATCGAGTAAGGCCCGCGGCGCGCTGCGCCTCGGCGAAATTTGCACCACCGCTTCGGGCCGCTCTGGCGCAGCAAACTCCAGGGCAGCCTCGTAGTTCTGGGCGATGCGGCGGCACAAAGCCGAATGGCTGCCGCCGAGTTTCCTCCCAGGCCCCGCAGGCGTCTGCAGGTTGTGCGATCGGGGTGACGACCTCAACGGCCGAGATCGATGTCGACTTGCGACGGCTGAGATTGTCGACGATCACCACCTCGGTGGCCGCCATCGGCCAGATCACCGCGCACGGGCCAAGCCGCGAGAGCCATCGCCACGAGAACGTAGAACTTCAGTCTGACTCCTGCTGAACGAGCGATGCTCCCTGTTGGCAAAAGCTACTACAGGCATTCAGGCCTCCGCCGGGGCCCGGCCCGTAGCTGATCCCCACAGCACAGCGCATCGCCAAGCAACCAGCAAGACACGTCAGCAACAGCGAAGCGTTGGGGCGGCTGAGGGCCACCCACCGGGGACACCACCTGGAATCGGGGGCTCCTTGGCAAAGGCATTCAGGCGGCCGCCGTTCTTCCCGTAGTCACCGACATCGCAGAACCCCCCTGAAAGAGGCAAGGAGTAAAGCACGGCGTCGTGGCGGATCGGCATGATCGGGGGGAAGCTTCATGGCTCGGCCGCCCGCCTGGCCGACCTGCCCCTGACGGGAGAACTGGCCGAGCCTCCTTGGCGCAAGAGCGGCAAGCGGCCCAAGCTCCGCCAAGGCGATCCGACCAGAGCCTCTGTGGCCATAGCCATGGCCTCAGCCATCGCGGCAGGGTTCCGGCCAGGCGATGGGCGCTGTGATCACACAGGGATCGGCCACCCATCTCCATGGCCTGGGCGCTTCGGCTGGGAAAACGGCCGATGCCCGCATCCACCACCACCGGAACCCCGGCGCTTTCGATTGATTCAGGGGCGATATTGGTGGCATTGCGGATCCCTGGGCGGAGGCCGATCGTGAGGCCAGCGGCGTGACCGTGGCACAACCGGCCTCTTCAAAGCCGTTTGCCAGAAGCGGATCGGCACTGATGTACGGAGCACGGTGAAGCCCTCGGCACAGCTGCTCGGCGCCTGGAGCGTTAGCGAGGGATTTCGGGAAAGCAAGTGGGCGCCCCTCCGGATCCCTCCAGCTTCACAAAGTTGTTAATCTTCCTGACCGACCAGCCTGTTGCCAGCTCCCGGCCGAGCCGCGCCACCCGCACGGCCTCTTCGGCGGATGGCACAAGCCTGCCGGTGTTGGGACAACATCCAGAATCGGCACCCAGTCGATGCCTCGATCCAAGCCGCCATGGCCCGGAGCTGAGCTCTGCACCCGGCGCACCGCCACGGTGACGATCTCGCAGCGGCTCGCCGCCAGGCTGGGCCCCCGCATGACGCTGAGCTGGGGTACTATGCCGCGTTCCCGGTTTTCATCAGCGGCTGCACGAAGCGCGGCCCACCGCATCATCAGCTGTCGCATGCGGCTGGATCCGTTGCAGACCTGTTTCGGCACAGCAAACATGCTTCGCGTCTAAGCCAGGAATTTCGATTCGGCCACGGTTGCCGCTGCGGATGAATCAGCAACTATTAGGTGCGCAGTGGGCGTGGGCGGGGTCCATCGGGATGCAGGCCACCGGGCCTCAGGCAGCTGTGCGTCCGGCAGCGCGCCCCCATGGCTTCATTCAGCGCAGCTGACCTTGGCGCTGGCCCTTAATCTTGATCAAAGCTTGGTCAGCCCCTTGTCGCCTTGGGCCTATCCGCTGCTGCTACGCCGCCACGCCCCGGTTCGATCGCTCAGATGGTGCCCTTCAACCCGCCGAATCCCAACACGGTCGAATCGTTCCAAACTGAACTTCGGCTTCGGTTGAAACCTTACGATCCCAGCTCCGCCGCCCTGCAACTGGTTGAGCAACTACCGCCGCCGTGGGGCAGTTTATCAGGCTTTCGGCTCGCGCCACCCTGTGCCGGTGGAGCTTGCGGGCTCACACGCTCACCGCCATCGTGGCAGATCTGTTTTGATCTGCGTGCCGGACCGCCCGATGACGAATCGGATCCGTCATGACGGCCGTTGCAGGGTCAATCTCAAGTGCCAAGTCGGATCAAATTTGAGCTGCTGCCCCCTTGATCGACAATCTCGCACCGGCCTGGAGCCCCGGTTGGTGACTTTCCATCGGGCCTGGAGGGTTGAGCTTGAGCCGCTGGAATGCACCCAGGCTGACCAATCCCGGCCGGACGGCTTTGGTCGCTGTTCCAAACCACACTGCAAGGGCTGGACCAGCCAACCAAGCGCGCTGGGCAACCAATCTCCTGCGAGCGATACGAAGGAGTCTGTGGTGAGGCGAAGCAGGTTCGCGCCAGAGCTCTTCTGAATTCCGCAGGCAATTCTCTGAAGATCGTCATGCCCACTTTCTTTGCAGACGGCGGCTTTCCGAAGCGTCTTCGTTTCTTATCGCGAGGAATGGCGATGGTTTGCCTCCACAACTGACGAGACCTTCTTCATGGCCTGCCCCACTGCTTGGGAGGCGCGGATCGACAGCGTCCTGAGGGTTGCGGCGATCAAGCAGTTTGAGTCGTTTGGGCCGTGTTTGTTGCCGGGGTTCGAGAAACAAGAGCCTGCTGTCTACGCCTGCCGCGCCTCGTCGACGGTTTGCTTCGGACGCTCAAGGGCATAGCCCAGGTATATTGTATAGCGCAACGGATAATCAGGCTTGGCCTGCAGGGCCCTTGTAGTGGTCGGGTGGCCGTACTGAAGTTGTTCTTGGCGGCCAGTGAGAAGCCCAAGAAGCGTTCTGCATCAGAGGCCATGGGCCTCATCGGCTCACGGCTGAGCGCTTCAGGGCCAAGTTGCAAGGAGGCGGACGGCCTGGGAATACATACCGCTTTGCGCAGTTGCACCGAAGCCAGTTCATAGCAGATTGGCCGGATCCTGGGCTCGCTTCCTTTTCCTTTCCCTTCCTCAGCCGGAGAGGGGGTGGCTTCATCCCGGCGCACCCGCACCAATGGAAGCCGACTCAAGCACCAGCAGCGGCACCCAACAGGACGAATCAGTCCAATCAGGTAAGCCTGAGGCAGAGAGCAATGTTCCATGGGCTCCCGGTTCAGGGTGGAAATTCAGCATTGGCTGCGCCAACGGACACTGGCGAAGCTGGCGGGATTCGGCCACAGCCAGCTGGGCCAACATCTTGCGGCTTCAGCTGCACATCGGCCCGCTTGAGCCCACCGATCAGGCGGGCTGTAAGCTGAGGGCCATTCAGGCGTGCCGCCGCATTGATGCGGGCCAATCCAGAGGCGCGAAGTCACGGCTTGCGCCGGCGGCGGATCCCTGTCGGCCATTGCACAGGGTCCTTTCATCAACCCGCTGGTTGGCGGTACGGAACAAAACTTGCTGACGCTGCCCTGAAAGCCGCGGGACCAAGTTTAAAAACCTTGATGCGACGCTTGCGGGCAACGTTTGCCCCTCTTGACGCGAGCCATGGATCAGTTTCGGGAGTGCACTGGGGTGGTCGACAGTTGGCGTAAGGGAGCATGCCCCTCACGTTGTCCACATGCGCGCTCGTCGACGACCAGCCATCATGGCCGAGATAGCGCTTGCGTTTCGGGCTCTTGTGATCAAGCAGGTCGATTGTGGGAAAGCGCCGGCGCATGAATTTCCCGTTACCGCTGAGGCCTGAAGCGCTTGGCCGCAGCCTGCGCGGTCATTGAGTTCGGCATCTCTTCCGCCAACCACAAACAACCAAAGTACGACGTGGGAAGCGCTTCCGCCAACTTCCCCCTGCTTCCTCGTTCTCTTCTGAACCCTGCCGCCTTGCTTGCCGCCCATGCCTCACCTGACCCTTGCTTCAGGCCCGCTCCAGTCACCGCCTTCCAGGCACTTCCTTCAAGCACGCCTAGCGGGCCGCCTGCTGGGTCCGGTGCTTCAGCTTGTCGATGGCGGCGGGAGTGCGCTGCCGCGTCCGCCATCCAGTGGCGCTGCACTGGCGACCCAGCGCCGCCGCCACTGACACGGAAACAATCCCGTGCTCTGGATTGGTTTGGGCCTTCCAAGCTGGGCCTGCAGGCTTCCGCTGGTGCCTGCAGGCGGCCAGTGGTAGCTGTGAGACCTTCACCGATGCCTCCGGGCAAGGCAGCAGCGCGGCCAGCCTGACCCTTGCGCTCGGCGGGAGCGGCCCCCTTCGCCGAACCGCTGCCCCTGGAGCGCAGGTGTTGCTGGGCCGTTTCGCCAGCTTCCTGAGAGTGGCGAGGCAGCGCGGCCACGGGCCTGGCAAGGCACTCGAGGTTGTGCCAGCCCAGTCGCCTTCCCCAGGGAATTTCGAGGTGTGGTCACCTGTGGTGGATCGACCGTCCGCCTAAGGGTTACCCGAACCAGCGCCAACCGCGAAGACACGTCAGAAGGCAGGTGCTGAACGGCCGTCTGACGCCGAAACCCCGGGCGGGCCCTCCGACTGCGCTGGAGGGTCCGATATCAGGTCAGCGCTCCGGTGCGGCGTTGCAGCTCGTGGACGGCGGGCGTGTTTCCAAGGACCGTTCCGCCTCCAGGCGAACAGTCCTACGGCGGCTCGGAGCCTGGATCGAGCAGGGTGCCGATCGAGCGGCTACCTTGCTCGGGGTGAGTTCCACGAAAATTGCGCGCCCGGCTCGCAGCGGCGGCCCTGGCGGCCCAGGCGGTGCTGGCACGCACCTGGGCCTTGCGCAACCGCCACCGCCTTGCGCACCGAACTGGCTACCACCTCTGCGCTGGACACCCCAGTGCCAGGTCTATTGCCGATCCCCGCCAGCCGGCGCTTTGCGGCGTGGGGCCATTCAGGCCACCCAGGGCACAGTACTCAGCTTTGGAACGAACGATTCACGCGTGTATCACGCCACCAATGGCGGCATCTCCGCTGGGTTCGCAGGAGGTCTGGACGCGGCGAGGTCCCGCCCCTAGCTTGCAGGGCCCGTCCGGATGGCCGAGCGCCTTTGCCCAACGCTTCGCCGCTCCCATCTTGCATCAGCGACCCTGCTGCCGGACTCCTTGAGCCAGAGGCGCAGCGGCCTATGCGGCCGACACCCCCGTTTTCCGCTGCAACGAAGGCTCACTGGCAGCCCAGATTGGCCAGCGATTTAGCTCGCAGCGGCTGCCCCAGCATTGGCACCCCCTGGCGCTCAAGGTCTTGGGACGGGCGAGGCGGGCGGGTGGTGGCCTGGCCGTCGAGAGGCAGCGCCGGGAGGGGTTCTGCGCTCGATGGCGATCCGTCGGCACCTTCCGCCAACTGCCCAGCACCCCTGTTGCGAGCTGGTTCCTGATGGTGCCCGGTGCCTGGCAGAGTTCGTCGGAGGCGGCTTTGGCCAATGGGGTGGGTTTGTTCCAGGCTGGAGCCATCGATCTGCGGCCGGGGCTGGGCCTGACGGCGCAATCCTCGAGCACTACATACCGGGACGGATCTTAAGGCCGATCAGCTCTTTTGGCGTGACTCTAGAATTGAACACACACCGTTCAACGTCCACGGATCCAGGCCCTGGAGGGGCACGTTCTTGAAGGTGATGTCTTGAAGCTTGCAGAGGTTCGTCGTGACAACATGAGCCGCAATCTTCCATGGCCTCCCCAGGGGCGGCCGGAAGGGCAAGGCGGCCGTGTTTTGATCCTCTGCGGCTGCGGCCGGGTAGCTCCCCACTGGCTTTGGAGCCACCCCCGCATGCTGCTGCGGCGATCAGCGTCAGCTTGCTTGATGGCCACCTACCTGCCGCGCACCGTCTTTCAGGTCCCTCTGGCGCGGTCCGTCGGTCAACGAACGCCAGGATCCCCTACGCCCTGGCCTGGTGGTGATTCAGTTCTGGCCCGGTGGATGTGTTGGTGGCCGCCCGGGACGAAGAAGCGGTGATCGTGCGGCTGGTTGCAGCGGGTCTGCCTTTTGGACATCGCCCAACTGCCTGAGGTCTTTGTGGGTGTTCGATGACGGGCAGTTGAAGACCGCACGGCAGGGCTGCTGGCCTTGATCTTGACGTCAGACACCCCCAGCTCACCGTGATCCGCGCAGCCGCAGAGGCGGCGCCGGCAAATCAGGGGCCGCTCAAACACCGTTCATCGACCGCCTTCATTGGCCGCTGGATTGCTGCGTGCTCGATGCCGATGACCGGGCTGCAGGCCGATTCGTCCAGCGGCTGGTGGCCATAGCCGACCGGCGCGGCTTCGTGTGTCTCGCGCGGGCTTGCGGCAGGTTGGTGCAAAGAGGCAGCCGCCTGCTTCCGTTGACCACACCTCGCGCCGAGTGCGACAAGGACCTGACTCTCTCGCAGGCCGGATCCGCCCTGGCACAATGGGCCTCAGTGCGAGAGCGGCTCGGGAGTACGCAGTGTGGGCAGCTGGTCGACTTGACCGGTGCTCGCGAATTCGCCTGGGGTGACTGCGACGCAGTCATCCTGTGCGGTGCTCTCTGCAACGTGATACGCGTGCGTCCGACGGCCGCTTCGCAGGTCAGAGCCCGATCTACGGACGGAAGAAGACCAGCAGCCGTTTGCGCTGTAGTGGCCCCTCTCGCCAGCGCTCAGCTCTAGTCCAGATTCTCCGCCTGGCTGACTGCGAAGGCGGCCTCCCTGCGGTGGGCAGCGGGGTTGGGATCGAAGAAGCCATGGCTTGTGGATAGTCCGCCCAGTCGGAGGAAGAGGCGAAAGTCTGACCTTGCCCGCTCTGGAGACAACGGCAGGCTGGGCCGAAGGGGGGCTGCCAAGCGCTTCTTTCGATTACTTGGGCCAGGCCTGTACCTGCCTCCCGACGCTATCGACTGCGCAAGCGCTTAAGGATCTCGGTGTCTTCTTTTCATCCAGTACGCCTTGCCGGTGATTTGGAGCGTGTCGATCTGTTCACCGCCCTGCTGACCCCTCCCAGCCAGCAGCTAGCGCCCTGACCTTCGTGGCATCAAGGACTGACGGGCGGGGCATGGTGATCGTTGCGCACGTTCAGCCGAGGGGCTGCCCTGCCGCCGATGAACCCGTTCGTCCATCGCCTGGGCCATGGCTATCTGGCCCACTGGTTCGTGCGTGATCCCTGGTGGCCGCTGCGCATGGCCCTCTTGGCCGGAGCGGACTGGCTCTGGGCAAGACCCTCCATCTCGGCGTCATTCCATGACGATCCCGACGACGACGGACGCCCTGCCCGGCGATCCCCGATCTGGACCACCAGGTGTCTAGTTCAGGCTGCCTGACTTACTCGGCAAGAGTTTTCCGCCCTCACTCCCAGGTTTCTCGATCAGGCTGTGACCACCTCTCCGTATGAAGCAACTCCGCCAAGCCGGCGGGCCGTGCTCTTCAAAGGCGGTTTCGCGGATCCACCGCTGGGTTCCGGGGCCGTCGGAGCTGCGGGCCGTGGGAGCCAGAGCAGCAGCGGGACTAGGGAGCTTGGGGCGCAGGCGGATGGCTGCAACGGGGCACGGCCACATGGTTTGAAACGCTGGGGCCCTGGGGATCGCAGGCTGGGACAGCGGAGCATTGACTCGGGGCCACAGGTTGGATCTGCAGGGCCCTTTGGTGGCTTTTCCAGCAGCAGGCTGGCGCGGGCTGCCCAGCGCACTCAGGCAGTGCTTTCTCCAGCAGGGGTAACCGGCCTCTGCACCATCGGGATCCAGTATTCCGGCTTGACCTGGCACCACGGCCCGCTGCGCTGTCGAGCCGGCGCCAAGCGACGCCTGCTGGGACAAAACAAACATTGCGCGTCGAAGGCAGCTTCCAGCAGGAAAGGATCGCTGCCACCAACTCAGCCAGGTCCTGGGCTGGTCCGCATTTCTGGCACTCCCAACGGGAAGCGGCGGGCGGATCAGAGCTGAGGTTCAGGGGCGAGGGGCGGAGGAGCGGCTATCGGGACGGGCAGAGGGCCGGCCTGAACGCGAGGGGCGGTTTGAGGGATTGCTGGGTGTAACCGGCTTGGCGATGCAACGGCTGCTGTTCGGCCAGCAACCCCAACAGCAAACACCTCCAGCCAGAGCCGCGGCTGGATGCTCTTAGGCGCAATTGTTGTTCGCTGCCCTCAGTGGCTCTGCCAGCGCAGGCAACCGATTCACTGCTGAGCCGCTGGGCTCAGCTCAAAGCAGCTGGGCCCGGTACTGGGGGGAAAGCTGCTCAGTTCGGAGCCGATCCGGGGCGGCTACGGCCAACACCAATCGACGCAAACAGGGAGGCCAGCCCCGTTGGAGCACCGCGCGAAGGTTTCGCGGCCGCAGGCGGAAGAGTCAAGCAGGCAGGCGGCAGGCCTCGAATCAGCTGCCCAGGGGCTCAAAGGCAGCCAGAGCCAGCCCAGGTTGAGCATTCCTGCTCCGGCACGGGCCCCGAGCAGCTTCCCAGATCGCCCCGACTTCCGATCGAACGGCAAACAGGCTGAGCGTGGTCGAGCAGGCTCTCCGCATCCCTCAGCCCTCCCTGGGCCCGCTGCGCCACACCGCAGGGCCTCCGGGGTGAATGCCGATCTTGCTCCTGCCTCGGAGCGATGTAGCCGCAGGTGGCCTCCAGGGCGCCAGCGGGATGCGGCGAAAATCGAGCGCTGGCACGGAGAGGATCTCGGCAGGACGCGCATGCGGGATCCGTGGTGGCCAAGCACGACACCACCCGGTGGCGCGGCTCCTCAGTGGTTTGAGGCCGGGGCGTCTTGAAGGTCGCGTCGCGAGCATTGATGGCACTAGTCGGATCACGGAGACCCTTCTCATGGGGCTGGACTCGAAACGGAGATGACGCTACGCCTCAGCTCGCGGATGTTGTCGACAGGCCCGTGTTGCGACGGCCGTCGGATCTCGAATCCACATTCGAGGACAGCTATTGCCTGCGGTTGCAGTGTGGATATCACAGACGCAGAAAAAGGGTTCGTGCAGCCATTGCCGCCGAAACTTAACTACAGAAGTGTGGACAAAGGAACGCGCGCGCGCGCGCCACAATTCAGCGAACGGTGAGAGACTCAGTGATGCCGCGGCGACTCGGAGGTCTGGCGCAGAGTGCCCCCGGGAGCTCTGAACACCTAGGTGCCGGCGTTGCGATTCGTTGGTTCTGCAAGCAGGGCTGTTACGCAGTTCTGACGACTCTCTGACGCATCCGTCCTTCTTCTTATAATGTTAGGCCGGCAAATCGACTGCCTGTCCAACCAGCTCATGGTGTCAGTAGCCACGGCTCGCCGTATTTGACTGGTGCAGCGGTTCTTATTGGTGCGTGTGATGGTCTCGCTCTAGAATGGCGTCGGTGGGTCCCGGGCCTGGACGCGAATGATTAGTGCCATGCTGTGTGCGTGATATCGAACGCAGCTCAAATAAGCCAGATATGGCATTATCTTGTTTCCTTCCAGCTCCCTATCGCAGTCTCGATGGTGGCGTAGTATTGTTGGGTCGGCCATGTTACTGGGCCTGCGTGCAGCAACCGTTAGCCGAACTGGTCTCGAGGCGCATTTAGCTTAGCTCGACACACACACACAGCTCCGACTCTTCGTTCAGGTGTCCTGCTCAGAGCCGCTGCTAGCAGTGGCGCTGTGCGCAGGGCCATCGAGCTGCTCCATTAGATCATACATGAGCCCTGGGCCAGGTCGCTGTCGGCCGATTTATCGAGCGAGGGCTGGCGCAGGAGGCAGAGTGACAGATAGCTCTCGCCACCAGGTGCAGGCTCGACTATAGGGGTACCCACCACTACGCAGCCGATGCGAGGGAGCTCCGAGCTGTTCCGATATGCTGCTCAGCCAGTCTGCTCAACCACAGTTTGCTTTTTACTTGCGTGGTGCATGGGTTGCATGCTTAAGAGCAGCGTGGTGTCCCAGGATCTGTGGTTTGTCCAGATCCGCGATTCGACCGGCTATATTGCTTTAGGTAAAAGCCTTAAGCAAGTTGATTTAAAACATGAAAGTGTTCGCTATCGCTTCGGCTTGTATACATGACAGAATGTGTAGTTGCGCACTGTGACTCAACGCAGCAGTATCGGCCGTAGTTCCACGAGTTTCGGACACGAAGACACCTTGCTCGAGGTGTCCTACGCCCGAAGGGGATAGATGGCGCC
>Ga0163217_1044133_pt1 | contig 10558 bp, 5 predicted proteins | sample SynspAceP_FD_185933 | JGI IMG/M metagenome (GOLD analysis project Ga0163217, IMG submission 185933) | Saline lake microbial communities from Ace Lake in Antarctica - Synechococcus sp. Ace-P (PacBio error correction) | ecosystem: Environmental > Aquatic > Non-marine Saline and Alkaline > Saline ... | reverse complement strand
AAGCAACGGGATTATTGCTCACCACGATTAAGCCTTATGTGAAAGCACTGCCAAACCACTTATCGCAGGTTCACAAAAACCATTATTTCCGACTCGCCCGAAATCAATCCCGCGTGGGATAACACGAATTAGTTTCTTGACTTATAAACTTTTAAAACAAGGAAATATGTCCAAAACATCCGAATGCCTCGTCTTTTGCTCTGAAGAAGATGCAGCATCGCCTGGATCTGAAAGAATGTCGAAATCCAAATGTCTCCGAATTCGAAAGCCTACAAAACGCTCTCAAACAATAGTTTCACTTACTTTTCAAACTCCTCCTCAGTGCAAGCAGTGTCACAGTTTAACAACACACTAGAAAATTCGACAACGCAATAACCAGAAAAACCAGGAAATTCTTTAATTAAACCTTAAATCCACACTATCTCTAGCCACATGCCAAACCAACATAAAAATAACTCAAAACTACATATTAATTCCCCCTATGGTCTTAGCGAGCGCTTATCGCCGACCTTCTATTAACCACAACCATAGTCTTGGCGCTTGCAGTAGGCGAATCTGGTTCTAGAAAAAAGAGTGCGGTGTTCGTCAACACAGGCGATGTATTTGCGCCTATTGGCAGGTCACTATTCCGGATTTAGATTATTGCTCGTAATTCTTATACCGATACTGTCCACAGCGACTTAGAATAACATAGAGGTTTTATCATTCTCATTTCTCTTTGCAGATCTTCCTCTGCGCCTGTTTTGCGCTTCGGTTGGTGTATAAACTTAATGCCGCTAATAAGGAACGCTACTTGGAAAGGAATGGTCGTGGTTATTTTCTCGGGGCTTGTTTACACAATTCCCTTATTTTAGACTCGTTTACAACATTTGCAACACACTATTTTGCCTTCTTAAAAACCGCGATTGGCCTTTTCAGACATATATTTGTGATCATCCTTATATACTATATCCCATATTCTGCATTGTTTTTAGTTTCTAACGCTATTTCACAAAAAAACGAACTTTCTGATAGGCCGCAGTAAGCAATTCATAACAGTTACCTTCCATCGTTAATTTCTCTGTTACTTTTACGAATTAACACTTATCTTAATCCTAAAGGATATCTACAAGAAATTACTGAAGCCTTTTAGATGAATGCACAGATAAATCATATTCAGAATTGCATACACGACCCAGCACCGCCTTTTATACCGTTTTAGCTACAAGCCCAATATTATACGAGATGCCTTATTTAATGCAAAACCTATTCTTTTTTGATCATGAACCCATCAGTTTTCCGACAGCTTACTCTAACACAAATCATTCCGCAATTTACGCATATTTAAAACAATGATGACTAGCCAAGTTCAACGGAACTATAAAAATTGCCTGACAACCGGCCTGGTATGTGAATTTTCCTAAACAAAAACAACTAACTGCTTTTTTTTAAACGATTTACCCGTGTCGCGATTAATGAGTTTCAAGATCCGAAACCGAAAAAGAATCGCATTCACAACTACCAGTTAACAATTGCGGCAAGGCGATTAGAAAATTTTTAGAAACACCCAAGAATCTTAGGTGATCTTAAAAAATTATGCTAACGCTCTTTGGCATCGTTATATTTGGATCGGAATTAAACTTGTGCGCCATAACGCAAAACCGCTCTAGTGCAGATTAATAATCTTCTTCCAATGGATTCTTGCAGTTCTAACTTATCTTTTTATGCCCTCATGCGCAGGTATAGCGCTTCACCTACGGATAGCACCATTTTGCAAAGATTCTTCCACTCCTGCAAGCTATGCAAAAAGCTTACGGCCCTAGACAGCTTAAGCAGTTCTTACGCTTTTTGACTCTTTTGTAGACATAAAACAGCTTTCCCTCCCTCCCAATTTCAGCACTCCTGCATCTTAGCCTGTTTAATCTTCATCAGTATCTCATGAAACCTTCACGTTGTGTACTTTTTGCGGTCAATCATTCATTTTATACAACTGCTTTCGCCTTGCCTCTCTAATCCCTATAGTTCATTATTCGCCTTTTGGACGCTAATAATTGCACATAATAGGGACGTTTCTCATCGCTAAAAAGTAGTAAGAAAGCATCAAAACAATGAGGTAACCAAGCAAGCTCGTCCAGCGCCTTATTCTGCCCACTAAGAACCAATCAAAAACCATGCCAATAATAGTTGCGAATTGTACCACCAGATTGGGCAGTTACTGCCCGTCATTCAAGCCCTACTTTGATTCCTCTAAAGCTCATGCATTCCTAACCCGTAGCTTCTTTAAGTAGGCCCAGTTTCCAGTAGGCAGCGTCATGTTGTCACGTTTTTCTTCTATACACAGACCTTTGCCCAAAAGCTTGGCCCGTGTACCTTCAGCTTCTAAATATAAGTGTCGCTATAAGCACTCTCGTTTCGCTTTCTTTGCTCCTATACTTCGCTTTTTTAGTATTAAAATTCACTTATCTAAGCGTCTCTATAGTCGCCAACTGATTGTAATGCAATCTTGTCTATTATTCGCGCTAGAACGTTAAGTTCATTTTTCTTCTAAATAGCGCACCTCTGATTGATTCCTTCTTCAAAAATTTCATTCCAAAGCGTTAGAAACCTCACAATTGCGCATAATGCACCCGACCCTAGATATAATTCCCGGCGTAGCGTTGGATAAGTTCATAATACTAACTTCGTCTCTTTTTTTAATGGTGGAATACCACATCAAACGTCTTCTAGATTAACAAGTATTAATAATCCCCAAACTACCCTCCAAAGAAACTAGCGCGTATATCTCAGGTGTTGTCAAAACCACAGTAAAAAAGCTGCATATCAACTACTCGCAATATAACACGCCATCAACAGCAGTAAAAAACCTACAGCGTAGCTCCAAGTACCGACGCTATTCTGTTGCTCTCCCCTTAGAGACACTCGCAAAAATCTTGTCGCCTGCCCCAGAGCATCAAAATATAAAGACTTCTTAAACATAATGATTTTGAAATTATTACCTCGCTCCAGTGCAGGATTCGCACTGATTGATTGCAGTGATTGTGGTCTAAACTGAGTACTAGATAATCAAGTCACAACCTCGAGTGTAAAGAACTTTTAAAAGTTACTTAATAGAACCACACTTTTGACCTAGGTCTTTTTACAAAAAAAGAGCTTTCAAATTGAACAACAGGCTTTGCTGACAGAATTTTAAAAAAATACTATTTTTCTGAAGCTTAATAGGTCTTTTTTGAGAATTCAAAACACACTTTATGGCCTTAGTAACTAATTAAAATCCACTTAGAATCAATATTTTAGGTTTATTCTTTTTTAGCCTTACTTTCCTATAGCCTTCCTATCCGAACTAAATTTCTTTCATCTTCAATACATTTAACAAAGTAGCGCCTTTTTAGCCCATAAACTTCAATGAACCATATTCTAATGGAGATGCTGATTGTCAGAGGCGGTCAGGTGGCTATATTGAATTTTCACCTCTTCTCTCTACATAAAGCTGAAAGGATAACTTTCCCCCGTCTTTATCCAACGGTTTTGTCCACTACGTCATTTAATAATTCTGTTTGTCCGTTTTGTATGCTTGTAAAAAGGTTTTTCATTACCTTATCAAACATGACCATTTCTTTTGCTTTGTCTTGGAACTTCGTTTTTGAGCTTGCTGGTGTCGGTGGAAGTGCCTAGCTTCTCCTTTTAAACTCCTGTAGTCAGGCCAGGATGCGAGTAAGCGCCGGTAATTCATCCGTCCTCAGCTCGTAACATTTTTCTTCGTTTCCGCCGTCCACTTAAATCTATACAACGTAATTTCCAATTCGACATCGTATTTCTCGATTTTTTAATCCGCATAGACATATTTAAGTCACTGTATTAGAAGCCCCTATCCGCATCTGTATCTGAAATTTTCTTTTGTTGCGCCGTCCTTGCTAATACCTTTTGCAGTAATGCCTGGTATAACGATTCTCCTTTTTCTTTTGGGCCTGCATCTCGCAATTCTTATCCTTAAAACCTCTTACTACACAACACTTTATCATCTTCTGTAACCTTGCCGTCTATATGAAGCTATTAGGTATAATCACTCAGATGCATTTACTTCGGGGTCCCTTGCTAATAATATTTCCTTAAGTGTTCTGTTTTCAAAACCTTCCATATGTCAAATTAGCTACTTTTTATTATTTTCTTTGACTAACGAATAAATGCCAAAGTATTTCCTTAATTTCAACAAAAAAACCAGCTAACATGGGCCATACTACTACCTCTTTAATTCTTTTGCTGTTTTATCAGGATGCCACTTTCTCATTCTGCCACCCTTTATCCAATAGCGTGCCAAACCCATAACGCATCTTACATATTTTCTCTTATTCCTAAAAATAGATGCCTTCAATTTTAGTTCTTAACATGTTTAGTTCCACTGCCGGACCTTTGTTTTGTCGTTCCTTCAATGTAAAGTCCGAGTGTACTCGTAGGTTCTGCCTTATTCAAATTCCGTTCTAATTCTACTCTTCTCTTGTAAAAAAAGTCTCTTCCGCTTGAATTTAATGCTCCAATTTATGACTCATAAATTGTAATACTTCATCTGAACCTATAATGAGCTCCAGAGCTTTACTATTAGCCAAACTCACTCTTAATACTTTTCCACAGGTAATTCAACTTCCAATACCACAGGTTTCCAACTAAAGCTGTTAAAGTATCAAGGACAAACAAGGGTTAAAACCAAAAACTGCGACAGCCCACTATGCTTTTTTTGAGTGTTTTTTTTTCATGACTGTATAACCTCGTTTTTTGATTTGCGGAATAACTTAGCATTCTAAATGCCCGTCTTCTGTGCCTCTTAGTGCATTTGATGAGAAGCCCAATACAAATCCTTCCCTGATACGTGGCCATTTCTTACCTTCCTACTTATCCTTGCATCACCGCCGTGCTCTCTACAAAACTCGTTGATTAGTTGATCACGTTTAAGCACCATAAACAAAAAAGAACTTGAACCAGAAGAATGGACCTGTCACCGATGCTCCATAAGAAGACACATCTACCCTATGTTTTTGCATGGCATGGCGTTGTTTCATGCAGTACACGCGCCCTGTTGAATTTCATTGGCAGCTCTATACTTTGCCTCTGTAAAAAAATTGAAATTAAAGAAGGTCCATCGTGCCCAGTTTTTCTTTCTCCAGTAACACGTGCGAATAATGTGTTGTCGTAACCTTCGTTGTTCTTGTCTCAATCCTATGCGCCTATATAAAAAGATTCTGTACCACAAATTTTGAATCCCGACAACTACAAAAACCACTCCCAATCCGTAAGCTTACTCCACTAGACATAGTACTTTAAATTAGTTCTTTTCTCACTTGATGACTCCTTTTGTATAGAAATTCTTCTAATGCATAATCAAGCTCCGGTGGCACCCCAAAGGAGTTCTCGGACTCTTACCAAATAACCATATCTGTAAAGCCATCAATCGGAGGATACAAAAGCAGAAAATATAATAGGCCGCTAAAGATAAAGCGTTTAAACGTATGCATACGCTCGTTTTCTAACAACCAATTTTCAGAATGCAAAGAAAATCGCTAACAGTGGTGACTTTACAATATTAGATTAGCATAACTCATCATGTTTTTTAACTTTCTTTTCTCTATTAAGGCTTTCCAACTCTTCTAATTCCTCTCCTTGTCAACGCCTGTTTCCTGTGGGTAAGAAAACGAAGCAACTGACTTGGCGCTATCTATAAATAAAAGTCCTTTGAATCAATCCTGTGACATGCTTCGAGAAATAATCTTCTTTTTACCAAGGATAGATTCTCTTGACTGCCTAAATTTTGATAGCTACCAAAACCTTTTTCCGTCACTTAACGTTTTTAATAACGTTGCAATGGTTGTCGCTGACCGTTCCTCAGGATCTTCGTACAGCATCCGAGCACGTCCTTCATAAAAGCCTTTTTTTGCTCCATACAAAAAGATCTTCATTAACTCTCTTCCCCTTCTGATTTCGATAGCCTTGCATGTCTGCTATTTTCATATTGATGTTTTTTATCCATACACACGTTGTTCAGTCAGTGAACACCTGTAAAGTCGTTTGTATCGACGAACCCGACGAACTAAAATGGTTCTCGATATCTTTTCACTTCATTTCAATCATAAAAACCACAAACGCTCGACACACTACACTGTTAGCATATTTTGTGTTCTACAAACAGTAGATTAAATAATTAATCTCTACAGTGTAGAAGTTAATTCTTTGATATTGAGTTGCTAATAGGTACTCGTATTTCTAACTAGAATGTTATTAAAGGTCCTACACGATTAAAAGACACAAACGCATGAGTGTACTGCAAGAACTCAAAGGAGAGAAGCGGCCAATAGCTGCGAATACTGTACTGGAACATATTGACTTAAAAGGTGGCTCTTGATATCTATTGAAGTGCCGCCCAGTTTCTCGTGTCAGTATGAATTGCGGCATTCTTTTAGCCGCCTGTAGCACCTTGTTATTCCGATCAGATAGAAAAACCCCTAAACTACCGATGCAAAACCATTGCGTGCTTAAATGCACCTAGTATTGGAGTGAGTTCGACCTCTCGCTAAAAGTAATCTGCTTGACCGTATGCTTTCCGTTCTAAAAGCTTGAAGGCTGCCTAAAGACCTCTTGCCTTGATATGCTCTGTATTAGGAAGATGCAAGCCTTACTGGCGAAAGCTACAGGCGGAGAAGCCTTCAGAAGCCGATCTAAAATTATCCCATAGAGAATGTAATGCCCGTTGATCCTTAGAAAAAACGGCAAATAGCGTATTTTTAGTGAAAACTATTTTAACAGGTAAAAAGCTCTAGTCTATTGGTGCTAAAAAACGAAACACGCAGTTGGTCCCGTCTAGAATATCACCATAGCATCAACAAAAATGCCGAAGAACTATGAGTAAAGTAGCACGGATCAGCAGATTGTGATCTCATACCATAGTATCGTGAACCGAGTTGTAAAAGAGAGTCAAACAGTCAAAAAGTATGTCAAGTTAATAATTTCAGAAACCGCTCAATGGGCAAGGAAGTCAAAAATTCAAAAAATCACAATCCCTTCAAAACACCCAAATTTTTATTTTTAAACACTGCAACACTGAACCCACGAAACCACTGATACCACTGAACACACTGTTAACACCCTGCAGTTACCTCTTCCTTCAAGAACACACACGCAAATCCAACGATTCTTTTCCATGATTTTAACTCTTCAAACTTTACATTTTCACCCATTAAACCCTTCTTCCTTTCGGATCTTATTTTCTGTTTCACGCGAACGAAAATTAATTGTGTCTGCTATTTAGGAGTTCTTTCGCCGTTGTTCCCTAACTCAAAACCAATATCGATAATTCAAGTCAGTGGAGTTAGTTTGTCCAAAACCCATAATTTTCTTACGAATCAAATTGGGGTTGTTTTTTTTTGTAAAAGACATCCCACCATCCCACGAAAAGCTCCCAACCATTCGTCGTGTCAAAACATCGCCGGTAATGTTGTTTTTAAAATTGAATGTCATTTTTTTAGTAATCCTGTATCGATGTATCTTACTATCGCTTTTCTCAGTATCATTCAGTGCCTTGCAGTTTTGACTTTAAGAATTTCGATACTAAATAAATGATATCCGCAAGCCACGATAACGACTATGGGTTTTTTTTCTCACCAATTACCACATAACCTCTTCCGCTTTCTCTTAAGCGCGTTGCATAGTCGCGTTAACAATCGCACTAATCGCTAAGAAACGAGACAAAATCGCCTTTACTTTCTCGAATATAGAAATATCCCATCGCCCACGAATATATCATAGCAGAGATCAAGGCATTTTTACCTTGTCCCGTATGCCAGTCCTATATGCTCAAAGGGATGCCGCATTTTCTAACAATAAATTTTCCATTTTGGTTAAATAGGCTTCCGTCCAAATCACCATCAGATTTCTTTTTGAATGTCTCGAGCGTTGCCCCATATTTAGCAATCTCCTGCAATCATTCTTTTACACTAGGCTAGATGGCAATCATTATCCACCGCACTATACAGTACTCCTAAAATTTATGTTTGAATCCCATTATTTTAAAAATGTATAGGGTTCGAAATTACCACGAAAAAGGGAATCTAAAGCCTGTGTCAACTATTCCGATCTAAATAAACAAAACCAAAGAAACAACAGGCAACTATCATCAGTTTGCGTTAGGCCATAGGAGTTGAAAACCCGCAGCCACATTTTTGTGGCGCGAGATTTGCCAACGATACCGCCACCCGCTAGGAACCCCAAAAAATTAAAACTATCGCTTGAACCATAAATCACAATTCCTACATACTGATTAATCCCGGCATACTGCCTTTGTTAATGCATGTATAAATGCTCACATAGAAATAAGGAATATTTCGCATTCCTTCTAAATAATTCCATACGCTAAAAATGCTCTAGGGAGCGTGCATGCATCGCCTATCCTACAACCATAAGCCATTTAAAATAGTTTTACTTTCTCATTCTTTTCAAATAAGGACTACACATAGATAATACTACCTCCGCCCTACTTGTGAAATAGGTTTTTTTCCAAAAGTAGTTCGTAGGGCTTCCTGAAAGCGCTTGATACCCTAGCGTGGGCCGGCAGCGCGCGCGCGCCGGGGCGCCGCGGCGCGTCGCTATAGAGTCACAAACCCCTGTCCGCCATGATGCCGTCTTTTACCATACTCACTTATATAAACCTTTAGGCGCAATCACCCTTCAAAAGATTGGGTTTTGAATAATCCGGTAATTTCCGTCCATCTTTAATTGGATCATTGACCGCATGAAATTTTGCTAGGCTTTACTTCGCACATAACGGTTTAGCACCTTCGCCGCCGTAAAACCCTCCCCATAATGCCATTGACATCTAAAGTGGTCTACAATCAATTTCGCTCAGCGGTCCTCTTATAGCCTTCTCGCCCATAAACAGACATCAAGTTCTAAAGCCTTTTGTAGTTTCTACACTAAAAAGGGCTTTTGCCATTCGGCGCGCTCCCTATTGGACTAGATGTATCTACTTTATCATAAAACAGGCAATGCGTGATATGGTTGCTTTCATCATGTAAGACTAGCGATCATTGTCTGATCTTGAAAAATATTGATCGCCATCAGCCACCGCACCGCCATCATAAGCCAGACATGTAAAATCTCGTTTGGACCATAACTTCCTACTTCCTACACTAACTCTAATCCACGGCAGTCCGTCGTAATCGCAACATCCACGGAAAACATCGTCTCGCAATCTCTATTCCAGTATCAGAAATTAAAATCAACTTATCCGATTTGCTAGTTTCTTCTTAGATTTGCCCACAAAAAATCCAGCCAAATTGCTACTCCCAACTATCTTCTTCGCTTCAATCATAAAATTTTACATTGCAAGGTAATCTGGTTGGTTTCTTTTTACCATAAACTCTAAGGCTTTGACGTGCAATGTTACATCTGTCCCTTTATCAATCACATAGCACCACGGCATTAAATAGGCGCCCGTCAGCGCGTTGTTCAATCTGTTTTTTCTTCACCAGGTTCAACAGGAGGAAGAGGTCCACAAAATCCCAATAGGATCCCGGTTTGCACATCCGTTAATTGCCCGTCCACACAAAGTACCTGCGTCAATGCAGCATCAATAATTTTTTTCACCATACACAATGGGAAGCCCCATCTGTTTCCACAAATTCTCTACCGTATCACAACCACGGCAAATACAAGCTTTATTCAACCCAACAGGCTTCAGCCGTGTCTAAAAACCATCCTGAGTAAATGCTGGATCGGCACTTTACCGAGGCTATTTTAGAAAGTTCAATTAGTTCTGATAGAAAAAACGATCTTATATGCTGCTGAAATGTAATTTTTAATGATTTCATGTGTTCTTTTATATAGGGCAAAATTACAACAAAAACAGTTTTTATACTTAGTATTTCAATAATTCATTTTTTAACTTCTATATTTGCACTCCTTTTAGCGGAAAGAAAAACACCTTTATTAATCGAATTAAAGAAAACCTATATGCCAGGGCTACGGCGAAATTGTTAATGGACACACGCTAGGACTTAGGACCTCTAGGCTGCCGGCAAGTGTGACGAGTACGCAGTAGTCTCTCCCGGCCTGCCTACAAAGGGAAACCGACTCTTAGGAGTCGCTTTTCATTGTTCAAGTCACAAAAACCCATAGGCTACCAATAACATTTTGAATTTTCTTGTTTGAATTTTAAAAATAATACTGGGAAATTCATTTTTTCACGTTTTAGATATGGGATTGATAAATCAATTTGTAAGTTAACTGAAAATTGGGTGGCGTTGCAACGAAGTCACCAATTTCCTACTTCTAATTTTTCTCTACTAAAAAGTCATTTTAAAAGGCTTTCCCAATAAAAATTGAAAAAAGCTTTCTTAGTATTGGTTCCGCACCGTTAGAGATGTAACATTAAGGTTTTTATTTAGTGGGCTTCTTTCCAGTGGGCAAGGTTTGGACGGTCTAATCATAATTAAAATGAGTAAAGGCCCTTTAGATTTAATTAAATCGGTTCTTTTAGCCCAAAAAAAACCCCAACCTTTTAAAGCTTTCTTTTTCCTAATTTTCTTCTCTTCAAGGGCAT
>Ga0163217_1039652_pt1 | contig 10558 bp, 7 predicted proteins | sample SynspAceP_FD_185933 | JGI IMG/M metagenome (GOLD analysis project Ga0163217, IMG submission 185933) | Saline lake microbial communities from Ace Lake in Antarctica - Synechococcus sp. Ace-P (PacBio error correction) | ecosystem: Environmental > Aquatic > Non-marine Saline and Alkaline > Saline ... | reverse complement strand
GCGTTACAACGAAAAAAATTGGTGTTGCCGCCTTATCGGAATTGTCGCTTTTCTCCAATATGAATGGAAAAGTGCCTACTGGGCACAGAAAAGGATTGTTTTCCAAGGTTTTTGAAAGTGGGGGAGATGGATAAGGAGTTGAGATTTAACCGAAAAAAATTTATGGCTAAATACAATCCGGAAGCCTTGCAAGGAATGGAAAAAAGTGTTGTGGGAGGAACGGCCATTGGGAAACTTTATTGACGAACAGGGCAGAAGAAATTACAGGCCGTTTGGTATTCTGAAGAAACCAAAATTCGCCTCGCTAAATTTAAGAATAGAAGTATTATGAGCAGTTCCGTTATTGGAAATTAAATGGGCGTTATTTTGCATTGGCTTACCCTACCTTTTGGATTGGTTTTTTGAGAATCTATGGGTTGGCACGACGTACTTATAGCAAAGCAGGCCATATTATACAACTTTTCTTGCCATTCAATAGCCCATCGCGTTTTTGTCTTGGGCATTATTGGACAAAAGAAAAATAGAATTTTAATTGGAAAAATGAGCTGGAAACAGGGGTTATCAGTGGTTATTTTTTTAAGTGTTAAATCATTGCAGTATTAAGTCACTGACCCAATATATAACCAACACTTTTATTACACCCGAATTATTTTCCAATATTATTAGTTTGCCGTAGATTCTGGAAAAAATGAGGCCAAGAAGCAGCCGAAAGTTATTTTAGCTTTTGAAAAGTTATGTGCTTCAAAGTTTTTTGGTGCCTTGACTATGGGATCGTTTACCTCGGCCATTGTTAGCTTTTTTTTGTTAAGAACATAACCGGACTTGTTGATGTTTATTTTTTTTAGAACTTATTAAAATGGATATTATTACATCTTAAATGGGACTTAGTTTTTCCTCTTCTAGCACTAGTCTTAACTTGTGATTATTTCGTAATAATCGAATTAAAAATTAACAGAAAAATTTAAAAGATAAACCACTTACCTGGTTTTTAACCACCAGTGATACTCAGGCGCTCGCGGATGGGCAGGGTTAACTTCATGCTCCAAATCCTGACTTTCAAAATTATACGAACTCTTCCAGATTAAGGGGAGATATGTTTTGCCTCTTCGCCATTTTCGTAGGTTAGGTGATTTACCAATTCACCACCATCTTTTTCGGGGAAATCCCAGTCCGGTTTCATTCAAATAACAACCATAGGTGAAAGATTTACGGCGGTCATCATTTTGGAAGTATTTCCAAATGTCTTTTATGTAATAAGTCCCGTCAGGATAAATGGGCATAGTGGAAATTCCTTGAACATTATTCCCATAAAACAGGTCCGGTTCAGATAGTCGCCAATTCATTTATTTTTTTAGAAAAAACTGTTTGTTTCCAGAAGTTTCATTACTCTTTTCCATCCTCCAAAGGAATTAAAATCGCACGAATTGCCTTTACTATCAGGCGTTAAGCCGATTTCCATATGGCTGCTTTTTTAAACTGTTCCTCTTCAATTTGGCATTTAGGGAATTTTCGTAATTGGGCTACTTCTTTCCATAGAAAAAAAAAAATCATCTACGATAACTGTATTTTTGGTTTAGGAATCCTCGATTCTTTTTCGAAAAGCGGATTTTCCTTAAACTCAATTGTTCAAATTTGTTCAGAACAAGTTTGTGATGTTTTTAATAATGGATAAAATATATGAAATTGCGATTTGTTTTACACGAGTGTTACGCCTATATAACTACTGATTATGTAGTATATTTATTAATGTATTATTTATTGGCGATTTTTGGCTTTTCCCTGATTTCTAATACTTTTTTTAACCTTTTGTGTTTCAAATACCAAATACCACCATAAATGAAAATTTTTTACCCTCTATTTTTTGTTAACAAATGGCTTTAGTATTTGGGAAGCTGTGGAGATGGTGATAAAAGTAACGGACAATTCTTGAAATTAAAAGGTGGTAACAAGGGAAATTTACACACCCATTCGTTGTTGAGCGATGGAAGACGGTTTCCAGAGACTATTTTAGATTGGTATAAGTCGCACGACTAACCAGTTTATTTGCCCTCTATCTGACCATAATTACTTTATCCATGGAGATTAAATGGATACAGGTTAGGGAGACTTCCGTTTTATCAAAAAGCTTTGAGAGGTATTTGGAAACCTATGGGAGGAATTGGTAGATATAAAACGGACTCTGGGAGGAGTTACAGGTAAAAATTTAAAAAACCTATTTACAGAATATAGGGATTTATTTGAGAGGCCGGAGAAATTTTTGGTGAATTCATTCTGAGGGAAATTACGGGGACAGATTATGAGGTAAACATGTTCACATGAATGCTTACCAATATTCAGAATAAGATGACCTCAAGGCGGTATTTAGATAATCCGAAGTCATGCAAAATAATCTGAACGCTGTTACGGAACAAACGAAAGGGAAACATGGAGTTGCCGATTATTGCCCACATATCACCACCCTAATTTTTATTACAGTATTAGCCTAGAAGACATGATATCTTTAAAGGGGAGCGTTTTTTTGAGTTGTTATTAAGGGCATCCTATGGTGCACAATTGGAGATTCTACGCATCATTCCATAGAAGAAATGTGGGATTAATCATATTTCCTATATTAAAAGTAAACAAGCCATTATGTATGGTTTGGAACCGATGAAGTTCTCATAATTACCATAAAAATTTTTGGCTATGTAATGTACCTTAATGCCGGTAGGTTGAGGTGATGGTACAGTTCAGGAACCTTATCTGCACCCTCATTAATTGAGGCCATGGAAAGGGGCGATTTTTACGCTACAAATGAAGGGTTACCCTCAAAGATTTGGGAATATGGAAGGAAGGAATTTTAAAGGTGAGTGAACCAGAACCCGGTTATTAAATAACCCATAACCTTCCTAGGTTGTCTAAAGCGAAACCGAGGTGAAAGAGTTGGAAAATGTTTGAAGGTAATATGGCCAATTTCGATCCTAACGGATTGAGGTTACTCTTCGTTAAGAAGTTAAAAATTAACATCTTCAAAAACTTCAGAAAACCCTATTGAGGATATAAAATACGAATCGGCTTGGGACGCAGGGCCCCATACTAAACGAATAGTTTCCAGAATTAAATTACCTTTGCAGTCCAAATAAATTATTATGGGCAACATTCGTATTACCAAACAGTTTAATTTTTCGAAACTGGACATGCCATTGTACGGTTATGACGGAAATGTAGAAATGTACATTGACACAGTTATAAACTTTCCGTAACCGTAATTGGACGAGACCGGTAGACAGATACTGCCCATGTTAAATTGAATGGTCATCGATTTGGGGATTTAAAGAAAATTGTGTGAAAGAGGAAATTGTGACCCAATTTGATCAATGCCACTGTTTTCAACAAAACACCCCCATGTTGGAGTTGGCTTCAAGAAATTAACGGATTAGGGGGGACACAATGTAATATTGGCAGCATTACCAGCCTACAAGTGGAAAAATATGGTTTTGATTTTTGCAGATAAAAATTAAAGGCTAGATTGCCGAAAAAATATTCAATTTTACATTCTTAAACTACAGGAAACGATACCTCCCTTTGCGAATGGTAGGCTTCTGATAATTAAAAGGGCCCTGAATGAAAAAACTATTGACGTTCCCAAGCGGCAAAAAGATCTTACTTCTCAAGTGATAATCATTTAGGCGGGCTCCTACGAAGGACCTTAGTTTTTCCACGGTGAAAAAAAGTTTGTGGCATGGTTGGACGCCATAAAACAGGATTGCAGCCGCTTTTTTTCTCCTTTGGCGATCTGTTCGATTTTTTTGGTTCGAATATAGAAACCGTTGGTACCAAAGGGTTTTACCCGAACTTAGGAAAAGTTGCAGGAAATTACAGATTCGGGGAAATTCCGGTTTATTATTTTGTCGGCACAATGATATGGATTGAACGGATATTTTGAAGGACGAGTTGAAATATTCCAGTGTTTCATGGGGACGGGTCTTTTTTATTAAACGGAAACTTCTATTTTTGAATAGGCACGGTTGATTTGTCTTGGGCCTGGGGACAAGGGTATAACGGATGAAAAATAGTCTTCACTAATCCAGTCTCCAAAATGGCTTTTATAATTGGTGCACCAGTATATTTAGGTGTAAAATTGGCTCACATATCTTTCTGTAAAGAACAAGATTGATCTCTGGGGAATGAGGATATTAAAATTTCTGGCGGTGACTGAGAACGCAATGGTTGGTGCAATATTGCAAGCGGAAATTAGAGCAGCAGCACTACGATTATTTTGTTTTTGGACATCGGCACCTGCCTTTGGAAATTACTTTGAAACGACAATCTACCTATTATTAAATTTAAGGGGATTGGATTTTCTATTTACCTATTGGTGAATTTGAATGGGATCTAGTTTGTCCTTGAAAAAATTTGAGACCTCGGACAGCGGAAAGTAAATAGGTGTTTTTTGATAAAAATTGAAAGAAAAATTGGAAAAAAGGAACTATTGAATTAAAATGGCGTAGTTATTTTCTTACCTTTTCCTTGTAGCCTGGGCCTGTTATTAAATTAAATTTTTTATGATGCGTTGTGGTTATTAATAAATTAATATTGGATAATTAACATTGCTTCTTTTAAGCGTCCCTTAACTTCACTTTGAAGTGATAATTCCCTGCATTGTTTTCATCCAAGAAAAAACGGCATTTACTGATGTATCAAAATTGTAGGTAAATTCGGTTTCCAAATTAATCCAATTGCATCAATAGCTTCCCGTTTTTGACCATTATTTTTATGCAAATAACTTACATTTCACGGTGGTTTCCTCCTTGGCCAACTACTTTCGCATTAACCAGTATCCCTTAAGTTTTCTTGCCATGTTGAAAACGGCGATTTAGATTACCGGGCCCAAAAGGAGCAAATTTGTTTAAATAATCCGGGCATTAACTTTGGGGTAATTTGTTTTCCCAAACTAATTATAGTATCCACCATTATTTCGGAAGATAGCAGTGGTAGGATCTATGGTTTGAAACTACTTCTTCCAAAACTTGGATTTAAAGGCTTCGTAATTTTCTTTCAATAAGGTAAGTCCCGCGGCTACATATGACCTTCCCAACTGTTTCAATGGTATCCGAGGGCAGCCTTCCAAGGCTTCATTATTACGTCGAAACCTTTTATAGATCTTGCAAGGAGGCTGCCAATTTGTTGCACTCTTTGTGAAAACCAAGGTGGGTCTAGTAATAGGTTCAATAAGCCGGGAAGCAACAATTTCCGATTTATCCCTTATGCCAAGTTTCCTTATAAAAAAACTACAGAGGTTAAATAACTTCTTCTTCCTTAGTTTTCTTGGAAATCTGTAGTAGTTGCTCCTTTTGCCAATTTCTTGGTCTAGATTTCTACGGTCCGTATTGTATTTCTCAATTTCGCAAGCAAAAATTTCCGCTTCGCTTCCAAATTGGTTTCTTAAGGAAGATTTACGGCATGCTGCCCATGCTCAATTCGTCCGGGCGGCATTAATTTCGGCGCCAATTATAAAACAACCACATCGGTATGTAAGTTCTTTTTTATTGTATTGGTTGATGATGTGCCTTAAAATCCTGTTCTGGGTTTTGGTTTATTTACCTTAAGCCCCCAATAGGCCATGCTTTATTTTTTCCCCTGTTATGGGAATATATCTTGCTCCTATTGCAGTAGCTACCAAATTCTTAGAAGGGAATTAAATCCTCGGTGGTTCGCCCTTTTTTACTTCGAGCGCCTGTATCAATTTAAATCCTACCCCACAGCCACAAGTTTCGTTTCATAGGATAGGAGCAAATCTGGTCTTTTAGGATCCAAAACGGCTACTGCATCGGGTAATGTTATTGCCTGGGTCTATTGATTGGTCAACAAATAATGGAAAATCGATTGCTTTTTCCTTGGCATATGCACCTTGTCTATTGCCTTAACCCCGCAATTCAAAGCAATTATTAAAGAAAACAATTATCTCAGCAAAATCTTATTCCTTGGTAAGACACTCCATAGCCTTCATTGTACCGTCTGGGGATATAGTTAGCCACAATTGGGATAGCTGTTTTCAGATACGAAATTTACAAGGGCCACGGGAAGTAGTGCTATCCACGTCGTAATCCCCGAACACCAATATGTTTTCCTCTTTGGGGCTATAGCTTTTTGATTTTTCTAGCTACGGCCTTATCCATTATCCTTTCATTAAAAAGGGACGTTTGCAAGTGTTTGAAAGCTGTGGGTCTAAAAAAGTGTTTTGCATCTTCGTTTTTTTAGGTTTTTTTTTTTGGGAATGCCACGGCGCCAATAATAATTGCGCCCACTAATTCCCTCTACATTTAGCTCGGTTGCCAATGTATTTATTTTGTTGCTGTTCGGGTTGTTGCGTTTAATTGGTCCAGCGCATGGCATTATTTCCTTAAGCCTAATTCTATTTTTTTTAAAAACACTTCCTTGCCCGTCTATAACTTACCTTTATATAGTACGCATTTTAGGCAAATAGGAGAGGTTCGTTACGTAAAGGTCCCTTCTAAATCAAGTAGGAATGGGTTTCCACTATTTTGGACTCATTTCTTGTTGGGTTAATGATGATCTCACATCTTTTTGGATCTGTTGCAAAATAAATCCAAGGTTACAGGGACCATCAGTTCTTGCCGGAAACCATGGTTATGGACGTTCGTTGTCCAAAATGATTACTTGGCCTCGGGTTTTTACATTAAAGTTATTAATTATATTGCTCCCGTGAAGTCCGGAGTTAAAATGTTTTATGGCCTGTTCCTAGGTATCCAATGTTTAACATCACCCACGTCGTCTTTGCTTTATTACCAAAAAACTCAAGTCCATGTCTCCACCTTTATCCGATACCTTAAAAGTATGTTGCCCTCTGGGAGCGTTAGGGTATCCCAAATACACGGATATTTGGTTTTAAGATTAAAACTGTCCCTTTTAAACACCTCTTTCCTAGCCATTGGTAAACCGAAATAGGAATTCGCCGGGCTTTGTTATTGTCTTTGAAAATAAATAATTACTTGATACCGGTAAAATATGTGGTCTGTGTTAGCCTGAAACCTCTGGGAGTTATCCTCCTCAAATCCATCCCTTTTTGCCATTCGGCCTTTTTAATTCCACAAAAAAACGGCGGCCGACTTCTTTATCACTAAATTTATTCCTCAGGTATGTTAGTTAGTGCTGTTTCCCCAAATGGGACGTTTCCCTTTCCAACTAAATTCTTAGGTTTTTGTCCCTCCAAAATTAATTGACACAAAGATTTAAATTATTCTTGCGTTGTTTTTTCGAAGCGGATAAGTGGTAAAGTTCCGGTTTCATTTTGGCGGGCTAGCTGTATTTTTCTCATTGGGAGCGGGGAAATTTATATCCACTAAAGTCACGTCATGCTCAGCGTTTATTTTACCATATTCCAGAACATAGGCAACAAAGGAGTTTCCTTTGGCACTGGAGTTTTTCGGTTTCATAAGGTCCATTTTAAGGGTCAATGGTAAAATTCCTTTTCGGGATTCGTATCAAACTTACCTCCATCTGGTTGTAATAAATAGGCCTGGGCCCAATTGGCCTATCAAAAAATCCAGGTTCCTGCTTGTGGGTAAGCGGGTTAATCACCACATTCCATTCCACAATTGCTTTGTTCTATAAACTTGGCCATTAAAAAGTATTAGTAGTATTGTGCCTGGTATTTATCGCAAAATTTCCCCACAAGCCATTTGGCATCCATTCCGTGTCCGTTTTTGATGGATCTTTACCTTTCCGAGGTCGATTTTGGTATTGGCTTGTTTAGGCGTTATAGGTATCAAATGGTTTTCAATGGATCTGTTTTATCTCCATAACTGTAATTACCATCGTAAATTTTATATAAGGCCAGTTGGCTCAGCTACAGGTTTACCATAAATTTTTTCAAAATCTACAGTTACCTTCCATCACGGTTTATTGTCCCTTTCATAACCCGTTATGGATGGTAGTCTATCTCCAGACTATCCCTTAGATAGGACTTTAAAATCCGTGATGGCTCCACTTTCCAATTCAAATCGCCATTCTTCTGAAAACCTTCCACCATATTGGTGTCAGGCATTCTGGCAATCTCATAACGATCGTTGTCATTCTTTGGTCGCACTTTTATATGGTCTACAAATCCAATCCGCACAGCGGCATATTGGTCGGGACATTCAAAAGTAGATTGTAGGAGTATCTGACGAATTTCCTTGTTTTTGGAAGGAAAAGCGCGGCCCATCGTTTAATAACTATTTTTACCTTTGGAAGGATCTTGTAACGATGGTTTCTTGTTTATGGGGATATAAATATTGTTTCTTTAAACTGGCATTTAAACTTTGAAGGTCAATAAAAGACGCTCAATTAGAAATAAACACTTTTTTTGGTCATAGGGAAAATTGAAATGGAAATTAATATTGCTATATTAAAATAGTGTTGTTGACTCCATTTTAGAGAAAACTGTCGGAACATTTCCATTACCCACAATATTTTTCAACGGAAAGATCAACTGCGCGCTGCAATTTTTTTTTCGTTGAGGTTACTACCTTTAAATGATACTCTACCACAACCTCTGTCGTAATATTTTGGGGTCCTCTCCGTAAGGTTGGCAATTGGTTTTATTCTAAAATTTCTTCTACTCCATTTTCATTTTTTGATCAGTGAAGCTACATCCAATCCAAGGAGCAACCGGCCAGAGCAGTTAGCATGAGTGCTTTTGGCTATTACCCCATGCCTTTCCCCCATTTTTTTCAGGGGCTACATTCTATAATAAGCGTATTTCCTTGAAGGATTGTTGCTATTCAAAGGCCATATTACCTTAGCCATTTGTTAGTTGATTTTGATTTTGTCATGTAGGTGATTTATTTCGTTACTTTAAGGTTCAAAAAAATAAGCATTAATCAGAAACCATGTCCCTTGTAATGAAACCTTTAGATGGCCAATCATGATTCAGAGACTCGAAAGTTGGACAAGCTGGAAATACTTCTCTCTCAACTGAATACTGTGTGTAGGTCTCTGTCTCCAATTCTGTTTCTCCATGTCTCACTTTTCGTGCGGCGGTGGCGTGCGTATGGGCATCTCTCCTACTCCTTACTGACATGGCCGGTTTGATGGCGAATGAGCAGAAGTTAGTCGGCAATTTAAAAGCGGATGATGGCCATGGGGAAGTAGTAATTGCTATTGTTGTCGCTATTGCCAAGTATTGCCATTCGTGCTGCAGAGCGTTATGGAGCAGATCAGGAGCAATTGGGATAATATATGGGATGTACAGAACGCATGCTGGCCTTCTCTAGGCCGAAACGTGCGCATCTGGAACTTTGCCTTGCGCGGCTTCACAAGTACCCCAATTGCCATGGAATCAAAATTAAAGGAAGGTTGTACAAGCATGTTGGAATGAAAGGGAAATTGTGGAATGTTGGGCGTTATTATCCTATTCGGATTCCTAAATCGGTTGGAACGATTACCCATGGGTACTACCTTGGAAAGTGTTGCTTATTGAAAGCGCTAAACAATAGTTGGAAAAATGTGTGGGAAAAAAAGGCAAACATGATTTAGAAACAAATTATTTCTACCAATTTAGTAGTCGCTTAGCAGAAAAGGTATTTGATTCCCTCTCTGCGAAAATAAGAATTAGGAATCTTCCTCTGTCATTAAAAATCTCATATGCCCATCCGAGCTCGCGTGTAATTACTACGTTCTATTAAAATTAAAAAGGGTAGAGCATTGTCTACCTTTTCCCCCCAAATCTTACCATGAACTTAACCTACTTATGCTTATGGTCCTCCAAATTATAGTAATTCAAAGCCATGTGGAAAAAGGTTTTTAGATGAATGTTCTTAAAAGTTGAAATACTCCTTGTTCGGTAAACAGTTGAAAATACGGATATTAATGCATGAGAGATAAGTGACCGGGATTTGATCAAATAAAAACAGGGGCGCGAAGTCTTCCACCCTTTTTTGCCCCAAAATCTTAGCCATGAACTTAAAACGCTACTTATGCATATTGGCAATACTAAAGTACATGTGCTCAGTATGGTTTTTGATAATTTACGTTAAAAGAGTGTAGTTTCATCCGATAGAAGTTGCATTAAAAACCTACCACTTCAGTCGATGAATTATTAATATGCTTCGTTCTTCTTGCCTCAAAAAGTTGATAAATGCCCTGTTTAATACTCTATCTGCCCACCTGGAGTGGGATAGTTACCTGTTAAATACCAGTCTTCTAGTTTAGGACAGGCTTCATGAAGGTTTTTCAATATTTTGATTATAACTTTCTGCCACTTTGCCTACATATCGGGTGGGATCTTTTAAACAAATTGGCCCAATTTTGTGGAAATTCTCCATCGGCTGTAAAAAGGGGTTTGTAAATTCCTTCACATTTATTTCCACTACTTCGGTATCATGTGATCCGGTTTTGGTTTCTCAAGCACTTTTTATATATTTCCTCTACAAGGTGCATAGTGTTTCTTCTTTCATGGTAGTTGACCAATGCAGCCTCTAAAGCAATAAAGAAAATCCTCTAGTTTTGGCCATGGTCTATACCCGTAATACATTCCAGGAAACGATTTGTTTATGGGCGGAGGAAACCACTAATT
>Ga0163217_1033682_pt1 | contig 10558 bp, 8 predicted proteins | sample SynspAceP_FD_185933 | JGI IMG/M metagenome (GOLD analysis project Ga0163217, IMG submission 185933) | Saline lake microbial communities from Ace Lake in Antarctica - Synechococcus sp. Ace-P (PacBio error correction) | ecosystem: Environmental > Aquatic > Non-marine Saline and Alkaline > Saline ... | reverse complement strand
CATGTGTTCCCATATGTTTTGGCTTGGCGGTTTTACTGTTTGGAAACATTTCTCTATTGATTTCTCTTGGTCTATATGGGAATCGTGCTATGAACCTATCCCTTTTTCGCGGAAGAGTTAAAAAAAGATGGAATTTATATATAAAATGCTATTCCTTGTTTTTGTGGGTCATCCGGTGCACGATAAGGTTTGGGAGAGTATTGAGATTTTATTCCGATATGATTGATTCTTAGCCATGATCCTTTGTCCTACTTTATTTGGACTGTATCTGATGTCTGTGAGGGTGTAAAAAGAGATCTGATGAATATTTGATAAGCTGAAAGCGAATTTGCTTTATAAGAAAAAAGGTGATGCATAGATAAATATTCGCTTCATAATTTTTTTAAATCCCGCTATTGATTCCAAAACAGGAGAGGTGGAATTTTCTTTTATACAATAATTCAATACTGCAGTATGTTTAAGGAATCCTATTCGCTTGAATATTGGATAATGGCGACAGGTTAAAGGATCTGATGATCTTATGATATTTAGTCTTGTTTATAATGTTATTGTGAGCATCAGTTTGGGAAAAGGTTTCAGGGTAAGTCTCAACGTTTTTATATAAAATATTGAATAGGATTGTGGCAAATTCTTATTGCTATGCTTTTACATTTATCCCAATTTTAGTTAATTGTAGATTTCAACAAGCGAAGACGCATAAAAGGCAGAAATGGCCAACTTTATGAATTCAGCCACAATATGGTAAATAATGTTTGGCACAAAGGAATTTGGTAATCTCTTTGCGGCCCTATGTTTGTTTTATAGAGTTTTGGACCATGCGCTCAACATAAACCAGAACCGAGTCTCCTTCTATTTCAAGATAACGACTGGGATTGTTGCATTTGGGGCAAAAGATGAGTTGTGAACAGAAATTCATTTAAAATCCCACTTAAGTTCAATAAAACAGGAGCGAAGTGGGATTTCTTTTTACTGCTTTTTTATAGTTAATTTTTCAAATACTCTCTATTTTGTTGCAAAAGTCCTATCCGATATCCGATAAGGATAATTCTTTTGTGGTGGTGAGGATACCAAGCCCAAATGGATGAATCTTAAAGGTAAAAGCCCAAAAACAAGGAATTCCCTTTTGATGATATCCATTTAATCCCAACTTAATATTCAGTTATAAGGGCTTATACCCTAGGGATGTCTACTGAAGAAATTAGATGTTTGCACGCCTTTAGGGACTAAGGGACCATACGTAACTCCAAGTATGGAATTTCAAAATGTTCACCTGGTTCAGATTCACTTATTGGAAAGTATAATCGCCCTATTTAAGTTCCGGAATGGGACCAAAATCCTGCGGCTTATGGGGACAATCTACAGTTGGTGCTAGGTCGGGTCATTCACAATAACGCCTGAAATTAGGGACCGATTCAAGCAAACATTGCTTTCCTGCAATAAAGGTCCCGTATCAAAGATCTGTAACAAAGGTCAGTGCAGCGAATTAGGTCGATTCTATGGGCGTTGGGGAGATGTTTTGCGTCCCCATTGCGCATTGTTAAAATTTAGGGATCTATTAGGAGGCTTTGTGGTCGAAAAATCAACTAGATCATTGTCTAACGGCCTAGTGAGGCCGCAGTTAATGAAGACATACTTGTTCGATTTAAAAATTTGGAAAGTCCATCCATTTATTAAAATTCAATATTATCAAGCTTCACATATGATCTTTCAAAATTGGTTTACTGATTCCATATGATGTAGCTTTCCAGGTTGTCGCCTTTAGGGAGTGATGAACGTAGGTATAGTTCGGTTTGATTGAATTAACAAAAATCGACAGATTTTTCCGCAGAAAAAATAGATATTAATTGAGTTTTATATTTGCAATCTATAAAAAAAAAATTGCTAAAAATGGTTATTGATTACCCCTTCACAATGTAGTTTTGATACTCTGGGAAACCTCAACAAATTGGTAGTGCTTCTGCCAAAGCAATTTTGCTGAAACAAACATATTCAGACCCAATAATTGGAATGGGTATGAGGCAACAGACCTTTCCTGTTGAAGTATTCAAGAAGGCGGGGAAAATTGGGTTTTATGGGTTTTGGTTCCTGTGAGCTCGGTGGGTCAGGTTTGGGCGTACACGAATATGTAGCTCTATACTAGAAAGAGATATATCTAAAGTGCGTCCTTCTATGTTTTATCTTCTTCTGTGCGGCCCATCATTAATTCTTTGTTGTACCAATCATTATTTTGACTTTGTGTAATGATGGTCAAAAGAAAAAATGGATCCCAAAATTGGCCTCTGCAGAATTGGATAGGTTGCTTGGGTCTTACGGACACAATACAGGTTCCGATGCAGGTCAGAATGAGTACCAACAGCCGGTCAAGGAAGGTTGATCCTGCGGTGTTGAATGGAGGCAAAAGAATTTTATTACCCACGGCAAGAGTAGGGATGTTGCAGTTGCTAGTGATTGTAAGACTTGGAGAGAAAGGGGATAGTTGCATTTGGTATTGACCGCGCTTTGTTGTAGAAAAGGGGAAAACTCCTGGGTTTACAAGTGGTTAAGAAAGAAATTAAATGAGGAATGGAGAGCCAGTGTAAACGCCGAAATCTGGTCTTGATAATTGCAATTCAGATGCCAATAGGCTGGGAAGGAGTTAGGGGAAGGCTTTTGTGCAGTTCCATGAAAATCTTGGCATGGACGGAAGAATATCTATTGGAGCGTTTATGTCCCTGGCGGTTACTTGCTAAAGGGAGCTATGAAGCGCCTTAAAATATTCTTAAGGAAAGAGGTTCCAGGTTTTGGAAAAGCCTTATTAGATCAATTTTCAAGGCATTTCCTTTTAAGTACAGCTGATATGGCTTACTGAAATTGAGGCTTTCGGAATTGCTGCTGCCACAGGCTGCTCTTTCTTAGAAAATGCATTGCGTAATGGGACCAAGATGGGGTGCTATGGCTTAAAACATGTGTTTGCGCTCGGAGTTTGTGTATAAAAGTAGGCTAAATGAAGCGGTTCAAAATACGTGGTGGATTATGGGCGCTATACGAAGGATTTATCCGGTGGAAAAATTTTATAGGGATTCACAAGGCTTTTGGTACCCATTTGAAGATGGAAACTACTGAATACAGGAAATTGGTCATTGCATAGAAAAATTCTTAAAAAATCAATAAATTTTGTATATCCGTATTAAGGTTTTATATTTGCTGGCCCCCTTTTACATCACAAAAAGAGAGGAATCTGATTATGCCCATGGGCATAAATGGGAATACCAATAAAAGAAGGAGAACAACATTCGATAGAGTCTCCTATAAAGCGTTTCAAGCGAATGAGTTCGATAAGACAGGTACAATGCGACAGCTTGAGAAAACAACGTCAACAGTTTACAAAAAACACGTCTGTGTGAACAGAGCTAAGATTTCAGAAAGCTCCTAAGTATTATTCAAGGTCTAAGGGATAACGAAGTAAAATCTTAATTCCGCTTGAAGTTGGCAATATCAGTAATAAAAAATTTCCCATTAAATGGTGGGACTTTTTTTTTTGTGCCATATCAGAAATGCAGAGTATTATCTTTTGTAACTTTAATTTATCGGCCATCAAATCCTTTATTTCCATATTTTGTCATTGGAGGAGAAAAGACTGATTCTCCGGCATACTAGCCCAAATCTTACCCACAACGATTTTAATGGCGTTCAAAAGCCTTCTGTGACGAGACGGTTTTAATGTCCGGATGACAGTGGATCAAGCTGTCCTATAGCTGTAATTAGGCGAGTTGGGTTGTGGTATTTGGTTGGTTGGCAACATCCGGTGTATCCCATAGGTCGGTAAAAATCGGCAGGAAAATAGCCTCCTTAAAAGCCATAAGTTACAAGTTTCCTTGTGTCTAGGTCTTGGAACTTTTAGCATCATCAACCCGCCCGCTTGGCTAAGCTAAAGCTCTAAAAACTGCAAAAAAAAATTGAGGATTCCTTTTTCAGGAGTAGAAAATGGAAGGGGTACATTCCCAAATGCATTCGAGGATAAATTTCTGAAGGCAGGCGCGATAACAATTTGATTTATCGAATTGCTATCACTATCAGGGAGTAAAGGACGGGCTGAACGATTGGGCTTAAAGTGAAAAGATGTGATTATCAGACCATGACAATAAGTTTTTGGGGAAGCGCAAGTAAAAGAAAGGGATAATCCCCCCCTTTGGAGCGACCAGAAGAATTGTTTTTGAGTTATAATGGTCTATCTGCGCAAAAATGGGAAACAAATCGAGGATGAGTGGGTATTATTTTTCTTACGGAAAAAGGCAATAATATGTTACTGAAACCGCTGCTCACTTTATATGAATAAATAAATTAAGTATTTTATAGTGTCGGCCAAGCAGTAAAAAAAAAGTCGCTGCATACTGTTTAAGACATACCTTTGCTAACACATACCTTGCTAAATAAGGGTGCGGATTTAAATTCCGTGAAGGAATTTGGTGAGGGCACTCCAGTTTTGGCGCTGCGGGTCAACACATGCGCTATACCCATAAACAGTATTGCGGAATTAAAAAAAAAAGGTTACATTTCTGGCCCATCCGTAGAAAACAAGAAATAGGGCTTCCAGTTCCTATGTAGATTGTTTAACTCTATAAAACTTCATTTCTATGAAAGTAAATGGCACAATCGGTGAATTTCACCTGCAAGACGGAAAGCTTATTGAGTTTATTTTGCAGAGCAGGTTGGAATTAATAATGGAATTTTTTATGATAAAGTAATTAGCTCTGATGTAGTATCTCAAGGTGGAAAATACAAGTGCTAAGGAGAATAAAATTGTGGGAATCAAGGTGGGGTGCTAGTGCCAAAAGATTAAGTTTGTAGTTAAAAAAACAATTGTAGTCTTTTTGAAGAGGCCTATCGACACTGCTGGCATGTTAGTTGCCCTAGGAAAGAACACAAGATGGTTAATGCGAAAGAAAAAATTAAGATTAACATGCGTAAAAAAATTGTGATCAAAAAAAAAGTTTTGATTAATAAATAAATATCTACATTTGCGCAGTCCGTTAGAAATAGCGGACTTTTTTTTAACAAAAAAAGGAAATTAAAAAGCGATGTAGTCAGCTGGCTTAGAGCCAGCTGATTTGAGTAATCAGCAGGTCGTGGGTTTCGAGGTCATCCTTCTATCGGCCTTCAAAAAAAAGTAAAGAAAATTTTAATTTCTTTAAGTTCTTTAAGAATATGGTTTGGGGAGATACATTCAGCGGCCAAACCGGCGGCCAGACTGTAAACTTGGCTGGGACGTACGTCTTCGCAGGTTCGAACCTGCTCTCCCCACAAAAAAGGCTTTAATAAGAATACTATTGAATATGAAAATACAGAAAGTTTTTTTTGAAATAATGGAAATTAATTTTTAGGTTTTGCCTAAAAATTACAATGCGCGGGAGTAGCCTCAGGTTGGTAGAGCGTCCAGCCTTCCAAGACTGACATCGATGCGCCGTTCGAACCCCGGTCTCTCCCGCTCCCAGATTTTTAAAGCAAAAGCTCCTTTTATGGGGGTCCTTTTGCGCAATAAAAATTAAATTGGACATGATTGTTATAGTATTCCTGTCCCAGAGCGACGCCGAGAGGTAAACTTCGTCAAACGCGGCTACTTTAAAACTTGGGGTAGTGTGATTATAGGGGGATTAGTAGTTTAGTTTTAGGATTGGGCCTGGCCTCAATGACTTAAAAATTTTTTAAAGATTGCCGGTGTAGCTCAGAGGGTAAGGAGCGCGTTTCCTTCGTAAGAAGAGGGTCGCATGAGCACTATGCTGTTCATTTATTCTCAAATCTCATCAATTGGCTCAATTTTATTAAGGCAACTTATTGTTACACCTAATATAAATAAGATTAAATTAAGCAAACATGGGCAAAGGGCAACATTTGATCGACCATGCGCCATATTTTCCAAACCGCCATCTTAAATTATATGTACTATTGACACGTTGGATCACGGTTTAAAAACTACATTGTACTTTTCTGCGATTATACTACGGTAATGTCGGCACAACGCCAGATCATACTTTCTAATTATGAGACAGAGCACTCAAAGTTCTCGAATTCTATCGACAAGCTCCAGAAGAAAAGGGAAAGACGGTATTACTACTTAGATACTTCTCACGTTAGAAATTCTACGCGAACGGTCACTATGCTCACGTGATTTGTCCAGGTCACGCGATTACGTAAAAGAACTAGGTATGGTGCTGCTCAAAATGACGGTGCTTATATGGTTGTTGTGCTACTGATGGTCCTATGCCTCAGACTCAGCTGGCAGCACATCTTTTAGGACGTCAGGTTGTATTCCAAGGAATCGTTGTATTTCTTGAATAAGGTTGATGATGGTTGAGATGAGGAGCTTTTGGAAGTAGTGAAATGGAAGTAACGGGAATTGCTTTCTTGCTATGCAAGCTATGATGGGTGACCAACTGGTCCTGTTATCTCTGGTTCTGCTTTGGGAGCTTCTTAATGGTGAACACAAAATGGCTGCGTTTTGTATACCAGTTGATGTCTTTTGATGGAAGCTGTTGGAATAGCTGTCGCCATTGCAAGAGATGAATGTTTATAAGGATTTCTTAATGCCAGCTGAAAAGATGTGTTTCACTATTAACAGAGTCGTGGTACTGTTGCTTACTGGTCGTATTGAGACTGGAAGTTGCATACATACTGAGATCCTGTTGACACATCTAGGGTCATGGAGAGCTTAGAAGTTGAACTCTACAATTTTACTGGGGTTGAAAATGTTCCGTTAAAATATTGGATAGAGGTGAAAAGCTCGTTTGATAAGCGTTCGGTTATTCCTTTTGAGAGGTTATTGAAAATCTCAAATCAAAAGAGGATAGGTAATTGTAGAGCTCAGTTCTGTTTAAGCCACACGCAAATTGACAGCTTGAGGTGTATATTCCTTAAAAAAAGAAGGTGGACGTCACACTACCATTCCATAATAAAACTATTCGTCCTACAGTCTCTATGAAGAACACTACGAATGGTACTGGTTACTATATAATCTTCCAAGTTGGAGTTCTGAAATGTTATGCCTGGTGATAACGCTTACCATTATTGGGTTGATCTGTTGGTCTCAATTGCTTTAGCGAATGGTCTGCGCTTTGCGATCCGTGAAGGTATAGAAAGTTGGTGGCTTGGTCAGAGTTACCAAGATTTTGGATTAATATTTAAGTACAGTATTTTTTACATTGAGGGTGTGCTTGCTAAAGCGGGATACCTTTCAATGTAAATAAAACGGCGTTGTAGCCAGTTTGTAAGAGCACTGGGTCTCCAAAACCAGGTGTCGGAGTTCGAGCCTCTTTCCGCCCGTTGCAAAATTATAATGAGTTCTTTTCTGATTGTGATAAGGTGGTCTAGTATGTCTTTAAGGGCCTTGTTTTTAAAGTTAAGAAAATAAATTATTCGCAATGCATGTTTCATATTAATTTAAAAGAATCTATGACCGAACTTAGGTAATATGTTTACTTACCTACACGGCGGAATCTTCCAACTTAATGGTAATTCTGCCGGTATTTTCATAATTTTGCCGCTAATGGACTTGGTGTTGTATTAGTGTTGTTTGGCGAAGTATAAAACTGTTATTTCCAAAACATATCAATTAAGAAGCCACTGTATGTCAGAGGTATTGGATTAGATAGATGGATGTGTAAGAGCTGTAGAGTTGGTCAGGAAAACAAAATTAAAGGCTATATAGAGCCGGAAGGCTGTTAGACTGGTTCTGAAGCAATTATTTGGAGAGGTTCTTGTTTCCTACTGAAAAAGTGACTCAAATAAAGAATGGAAGAGATAAATAAGAACGTGTTGATTTTCCTGGTTGATATTATGGTCAAAGGGCTAACCCTTGGAGGGAGGATGATTCATATTATCCGTTCGTATTACCAATGTTATTGTATTTTATGGGCGAGACAAAGGCGGGATCCTGTTTCCTTTGAGAAAGCGGAAGTGAATAGAATGCTGGGGAAAGTAGATGGAATTTGGCTATAACGACCGATAGTGGTGCTATACCATTTGTATTGGTGAAAACTGTAAAGGTTATTGATGTGTCCCCAGTTAATGGTCTTTAACGAACTGTAGAAAAAGACCTATATTGAACGAAGAAAAAGCGCAAAGACTGGAATAGATGGTGAAGATTTTATGAAGAAAACACCATTGGGAACTCAGTTATATGGCAAGGTAGAAACGCGTGTCTTTAATAAGTAAACTGTTACATAGTTTAAATAAAGAAGTGTTGTTCCACATAGCATCACACTTTTAACCATTTAATTTAATAACAATGGAAAAGAAGTAATAAAGTTAGTTAAAACTACAAGTTAGGAGGGTAGCAGCCGGAATCCGTCGCCCCGGTTGGACCCGCGTTTAGGTGCTCCGGGCGTGAGGTCAAACATTTATGGAATTCCTAGTAAAGCATTCAGCGCCTTGTACACAGGGATGAAGCCAGGGCAAGTATTGCCAGGTTGCCGAAAATCAAGCCAGTGATTTTATAAAAGCGAACGCCGTTGCGTTTCGACTTGTCGTCTGTATAAGAACCACCGCCGGCGCAGTTCAGATTAATGAAGCGGCTAAGATTAAAAAAGGATCTGGCGAGCGGACTTCCTAACGTCAAGAAAATACAAGGTTGCAAGTGTATTCTGTGGATCAGATCAAGATTGAAATTCGCTGTAGACAATCAATCAGAACCGTGTACACATTAGATCTAAATGCCTTTACGGCCTAGATCCGCAATGAGTATGATTGCTAGGGACGAGCCATAAGCGATCTAGTGGGTTACAAAGTTGTTCAGAGTAATAGACTTTTTAACAATTCTATCAAAAAGCCTATGGTGAGGCGAATGGCAATATATGATCTTAACAAAGAAGCAAAATGAAGCCCACAGCAAATAGATAAGAATTACAACTCTTTATCTCTAGTTGAACCGAGCATCTGCTTCTGTCCATTTAGTAAAAAGAAAAATTAACCAATTACTAAAAATTCGATTCATTCTATAGAGTGCTCGGCTAGTACGTTTGGCGTTGATCCAGAACAGGCCAACCAAATGGTTCGGGCAGTAGTTACACTTCCCCCATTCGGTACCGGTAAAGATGTGAAAGGTCTCTTGCGCTTTAGTAACACGGGACAAGGAAGGCAGTAAGCTAAGAAAGCTGGGCGTGATTACGTTGGGTTGGGTGAGAATATTTGGAGAATAATCTAAAAAAAGCGGTTCTGGGGACCGATGTTGATGTATAGTGCTAATCACTCATGCCCAAGTGTATGGTCAAGTTTAGGTTCTTTAGTAGGGTCTTAGGGCCAAGAGGCTCTTATGCCTAACCCCAAAAAACTTGGTACGCCGTTACTATGAGTTGGCCAAGCGGTTTTCAGAAGCTAATAGGCTTTGGTTAAAAATCGATTTTAAAGTTGAATTACAAACGGGCACATTGTGCATTGCTCGCAATAAGGAAAGTTTTCTTTCTCCATGCTGACATAGAAAGATCTGCCAAGATTAATTGCCAACAGTAACACACTGTTGGATCCTTGTATGAAATTGAACCTCGATCAGGCTTTCTAAAGGAAAATTTATGTAAACAAACTATTTTACAATGTCCAGTTACAATGAGTCCAAGTGTTGCATAGACTCCAAAAGTAGTTAACTGGTAGTTTAAAAGTTTTATTATGACAAGAGAGAGGGAAATTAATGTCTATAAGATTTAAACTGCACAGTGAGGGATAGCTCCACTATATATTTAGCTGACATTTCGGGATTAAATGCTGAAACAAACTTCAGCTTTAAGAGGGCTTTGCTACAAAAGGCTGATATAAAAACATTGCTGTAGTTAAAAAATACCCTGCTTGCAAAAGCATGGAAGCTTCGGATTAAAGATTTCGGGTAACTTATTCCTACTGTATTGAAGGGGGAATGAACCTGCTTTAATGTTTTGCGGAACCGGAAAAATGCGCCTGCAAAAACTAATTAAGACTTTTAGAAAAAAAGTCTTAATAAGCCTTTGTTTGGAAAGGAGCATATATTGCCGAGGCGACTTTATGTTTGGTGATGATCAATTGGATTGCTTTAGGAAAGCATTAAGTCTTAAAGAAGAAAAATGGTTGGAGAACATTATTGAGATTGCTTTAACAATCCCCAGCCCAAGAATTGTTATTTTCTGGGGGACTTAAATCTTTGGTGGTGGGTAAAAACTTGCGTGAATTCCTTAAAAGAACATTATCAGAAAGGATTAATTTTGTTACGCACTAAAAAAAACAATTATATTTTAAAATTTTAATTTTTAAACCGATAAGAAAATTGGCAGATTTAAAAAGATTTCGCAGGGAGAAACAATTTGGGGTTAAACCTTACAGTTAAAGGGAAGTTTAAAATGAGTTGGCTAATATTATTAAAAAGATTGAATTACGGGTATAGAGGCCTGCAGCTGCTGCCAAGTTTTTGCTGTTTGCGCTTTGCTTGGTGGCGGTGCTTGCTGATGTGGTGAGGGCTGCTTTGGAAAAGAGCAAAACCAGGGGAGTTTTTGGATTTGTTTTTATATTTGAAAAAAGGCCAGGCTGGAAAATTTTTCCCCTCCCTTCAACGAGGGGTGATTCT
>Ga0163217_1018199_pt1 | contig 10558 bp, 17 predicted proteins | sample SynspAceP_FD_185933 | JGI IMG/M metagenome (GOLD analysis project Ga0163217, IMG submission 185933) | Saline lake microbial communities from Ace Lake in Antarctica - Synechococcus sp. Ace-P (PacBio error correction) | ecosystem: Environmental > Aquatic > Non-marine Saline and Alkaline > Saline ... | reverse complement strand
TTTGAGCCCGGACCTGATAAAAAACTGACTGGTTTCCTATGAAGTGCATCTTACTGGAAAAACTGCCACGCGTGGACCCGCAAAGAACCAGCCGCGCACGCAGGCCCTACAGTTGCACGGCATACCTGACTCAGGCAGACATCCGGTCGATAACGCCCCCATCAAAGTCGACAACCCGATTCAAGGCAAGGACATCCGTCTTGCAGTTTGGAGAACCTTGCACCACCTGTTGAACCTGATTGCACCGTGTGGCCGGTGCTCGACAAGAATGCCTTGCAGCAAATGGGCTACGCCTGATCAACCCAGGCAGCTTGGTGGCCACGGCCCTGGACATTGTTTCAGATCGTCGCTGAGCAGGCCATGCGCGGACCAGAACCCAGGGTGGCCCAAGCTTCAAGTACGAGCGCGCGATAGCTTACCTGACCCAACTTCAACAACCCCGGCTCATAATCATGGCTGGGAGCGCTACCGCAGTTACTGAAGATGGCCGAGCTGGCAACCATTCGCACGAGCAGCGCAGACAGATTTGACGCCAACGAGCTGACTGCCGGCCTGGGCAAGAGCTGGAACAAGCGACGCTTGCCTGGGAAAAAAAAGCGGTCTACGACGATTGATTACGCTGCCAAGGCGCCCCTTCCCCCTTCTTACCAATGGATTAGTGCATGGCTCTGCGTTAACGGTGCAATCCTTTCACCTTTTGTTCTGCAAGTTCGCATTCAGCTAGGCGAGCAGACATAGCCATGAGCACGATCAAGGTGCCCCCGCTTCAGCAACCAGACTGGTACACGCGATCCAAGCCCACTGGGGCCGTATCCTGCGATAAAGACGGCGATGTAGCCCTTGGCTGACTCGGCTGTGATTGCCCCAGTATCTGCATGAGGACCTATCCAGGCCTCAAGCCTGTACCGGCGCTGACACCGGTTTGAAGCTGCAAAGGTCCGGTGGCTGGAAAAAGTACGCTGATTACGAAGCTTTGACCGTAGCCACCTTTACCTTTTCAGACAGCGGTTTCTGGTGCGCTTTCACCGGTGGAACCACTGATGAGCAAGCCGTCGAGCACCGCTGCAAAACCAATTGCCGCCGCTCCTCGCACTACCTGGAAAAGAACTTGGTGAGCAACCGCGTACTTTTCTTGGCGAGGCCTTTTCAGCATCGCCGAATTGCTGTGGTGTGTCAGTTGATCAATTATGGCGCATGTGGGCGCGCTGATAGACGAAGACACGCTGCCCGGCCCGGCCTTCTTCGCTGCTAGCCGCGTAACCGGGCGCAGCAGCGTGAGTGCGCTACTACCCGGCGAGCATCAGCAGGTGGCCAAATATGCTGCGGGGGCGTCAGGCGCCTGCCTGATTCCGCTCCAGCAACTGCCGACCAACCAGGGCACGGGCAAACTGGCTGGCACAGCGGCCGTTTGCGATTGCCCCGCGATAAATGCCCAACGCAGGCTCGAGCTGCAGGCTCCTCACTCCAGGCCCAGCTTAATTTGATACTGGCTGCACACCTCGCCCAGCCATGCTGACGACGGCAAGGGAATGCTTCCTGGGCTGAATACGGATAGAAGGATTACCCACAGGCCAAAACGGTCCGACAAGCGCAATCTTTTCCTCGATGGCCTCCCCCGGACTGCAATCGCCATCGACCATTTTTGCCGCCTGATTATCACTGCGTTGCCTCAGCAGGCAGGTGGCGGGGCGTTGGAGGAGCGTTACAGACAGGTTTCTCCGGCGCGGTCTCAACGCTTTGCATCCAGCCCACTGTCTTGAGCGTCTTGTAGGCCGCGTCATTCAGCCTCAAAACGCCAGATTCATCGCAAAACAGCAGGAAGCGCCAGGGCAGGTCGCGATTCTGCTGCTACCAGCGCGGGTTAAATGCAGCAGGGTCGGTCCTTGTCTATTTCAAATCAATCGCAAGCCCTGCTCGGCGTACTCCGCCAGCAAGCGCGCGCACCCACGCATGAATTTCCCGGTGCCACGGGCACCCCCAGAGCCAAGGCATATTGGCCGGCAAGCCCTGCACGAACTGCGGGTATTGGCTTGCAGCAAAGCCTTTTGCCCAGTCCACACCGATCACGTCTTGCAGATTGCGCCTTCTGCTGCCAATCATCAGCGGCCGCAGCCGCCGCCCGCACCCTCGGCCATCCAACGTCGCCTGCACTTGCTCCCAGTCCAGCGGCGCCGAGGATTCTGATCAGCCTGTTCAAAGCGATTTTCAATACGCAAGCACGCGTTGCATGATTGCTGTGCCGAGATCTGACATACTGTTCTCCAATCTCCATTTCAAAATAGGCAAAGAATGCCATGCAAAGACCATGGCGACCAAATTCTGACTATCAGACTTGGTCATCGACCTGACTTCTAACAGGCGCCAAGGGCGTCACGTCAGCCGGGTTAGGCTAAGCTCACGGACAGACTTCGGGGCAGATGGACACGCATGAATATTCGCTTTACTGACCGTCTCTCCTTCAAACAGACCCCGCCTTCGGCGTGCTGGCCGCTTTCATACTCGGCACCCTGCTGGGCTGATCCAGGTGATGGTCGATTTACGTGCAGAAAATTGCCGCCATCGACAACGAAGTGCAGGCGCAGACAACGTCAGTCTGGGCCCGGCCTCACGCCATCGCTATTAACATTGACCGCGAGCTGGCCCTGAGCTGGTCAATGGCCTTGCTTCAGATACCCCGCCAATTGTGCGGGCCGAGATCATCGACAACAATTGCCATTGCACTTGGCCAGTTCAGCCGCCCCATGGGCCAGCAAGCCCTTATCGCGCGGTCAGCGATGCGCTCTTGATCGACGCCGCAACCTACTCCCAACCGCGTTTGTCGCCCACGCACCAAACGAACTGCCTGCCAATCTGGTGATGAAGTAGGACCACCCTTTCCACCAGGGGCGCCACATTTCCTCCGCCGTGCGGCCCTGACCCATGCTCTCGGCTTTATCTCAGCCTGGTCCTGTCGCGTGGTGCTCATGGTGCTTTCACGCCATGCTGACAAGGCCGCTGGTGGCCTGATTGATTGATCTGCTGAACATGGAATACCGTTGGTTGACGGACCGGAAGCCGCCTGGCCCTGCCCTGACCATCACGAACGGGACGAGATTTGGCGCCTCTGGTGGAGGTGAATCAACCGGGCAGTTGCAAAGTATCGACGTCCAAACATGGCCAGAAGCTGCGCCCGAAGAACGCCTGCTAGGCAGGTATCTGGAAGAGCTGAAATCATTCGTCGAGGGCGCGAACCACCGAAGCTCCAGGAGACCAACGCGCAACTCAGACGCTCCAACCTGGATCTGGAGACCTCACGTGAAGAAGCACTGGCATGGCCCGCGCCCGGTCCCCTTTCTCCGCCGCATGAGCCACGAGATTCGCACACCCATCAATGGGTTGCTTCGGGCATGATAGGCCTGACCCTCATAGCCCACATGAACAACGCAGCAAACGCCCAGCAGCTGACCATCGCCTATGACTTTAGCAAGGTACTGGTGACCTTGCTCAACGAACATTTCTCGACCTGTCAAATTCGAAGCCGGAAAGCTTGCAGCCGAAGCCATTCCCTTCGGACCTGGGAGCGCTTGCTGAGGGACACCGCCAACCTGCTGTCGCAGAACGCCGGCAAACAGGATGTGGAGTTCACCTGCCGGATCGACCCTTTGCTAGCCCGGCTGTTACTGGGGTTGGACCGACCGCGCGTGCGCAGAATCGTCAGCAATTTGCTATCCAATGCACTGAAGTTACCGAACAGGGTTATGTAGCGATCCAGGGTCGAGTGGAACCGCTGCTCAAGGGCGGCCAGCAGGATACGCATCAGTGTGCGCGGACAGCGGCATTGGTATCGCCGAGGACGCTCTGGGCAGCATATTCTCACCTTTTACCCAGGCCGACGCGGCAAGATCTTCCCGGCGCTTTGGCGGCACCGGGCCTGGGCGCTGGCGCTGTGCAAATGCCTGAACCGACGCCATGAACTGGCCGAGTTGGGTCTGTTGAGTTCAACGTTGGGGCAAGGCAGCCCTTTCAGCGTCACCCTGCGGCTTGTTCCTACCAGCAGGCGCCGACGTTCGACTTCCCGGCGCCGGCAGTCTGGTTCAATCTGAATCAGCAAGGCCACCTGCAGGGCCGCATTCTGTATGAAATGCTGCGCCATGCGGGCTCACTGTCAGTTGCTCGACTTACAATCCCGACCAGTTAACCTTACGGCCGGGCTTTCCCGGAATCTGATTTTTGCTGCTCGGACAGCGGCCCAGTTAGCATGAACAGTTGGCCGGCGTTGCAGACCAGCGTGGCCACGCCTGCTGGTTATGCCCCTACAACAATTACTTGGATGCGGAGCAGCAACAGCCATGCACATTGCCCCAACAGGTGCCCGCCCGCCAGCCAGGAGCGCGCCGGCCAAAGCCTGGACAAACGCTTCAGTGGGCGAGGAATCAGGAAACCCAGCAGACCCAGAGTGAAACCGGCCCCCACGGCCAGCGGAATTCTTTCTGGTCGAAACATAATCGTCAATTCAAATGGTGGCCAAGGGCATGACTTCACGCGCCTGGGCTTATGAGGTAGATGTAGCCGAAACAGGGAGAAGCAAGGCTTTGGCCAGATTGTAAACCAGTCAGTACGACCTGGTGCTGATTGGATTGCAATATGCCGGTGATGGATGGCTACGAAACCACCGCGAATGCGCGCTGATCCCCTGTTGGCGCGATATCCCGATCCATCGCGCTAACGGCCAACGCACTGCAGGAAGCCGCAGCGCTGCGGAAGAGGCCGGCATGAATGGATATCTTGCCAAACCATTCAAGCGCGAAGACCTGCAGGCCACTGCTTCAGCACCTGGCTGTGAGCTGTTGAGCGGGCTTGGTACAAAGGTTCAACCTGGCCAATAGCGCCTCGATGTCTCCCTTTCAGGTCGTCCGGCTGGTGGTTGGTGCATAAACGCTTGACCACCTTGCCGTCTGCGTCGACCAGAAACTTGGTGAATTCCCATTTGTACCCTTGCCTGCAGCAAACCAGGCGTTCTTCCTGAGTGAACAAACAGCGGGTGCCGCCTTTGTCGCCGTGGACGTCGACTTGCTGAACATCGCGAAAGCTGACGCCGTAGTTAAGTTCGCAAAAACTCGGCAATTTCACTTTCGGCTGCCAGGTTTCCTGAGCGCAAACTGGGTTGCACGGGAAACCCACCGACCTTGGCAGCTGATCGGAGAGGTCTTCCACAGGTTCTCCAGGCCCTTGTACGCGGGGTAAAGCCCGCATTTGCTGGCAGTATTGACGATAGATACACTTGCCGTTGCAGAATCGGGCCAGCCGGGTTTCCTGATGCATCAATAGCGGTACAGGCGAATATCCAGTACGCTAGTTGCTCATGACCTTGGCTCAGCCGCAGGCAGATGGAGTTGATGCAGTAAACGCAGGCCGTCGGCGGCGGACCATCGGGAAACACGTGCCCCAGATGCCGAATCACAGCAGCGCCTAGCGTTGACTTTCAGTGCGCTTGCATGCCGTGGCTGCGATCTTCCACTCATTGATCAGTTCTTTCGGGCGATAGGCGCGTATAGCTCGGCCAGCCAACAACCGGCATCAAACTGAGGTCTTCTGGTATCAAACAGCGCCGTGGTCACAGGCGACGCAATGGTAGACGCCGGAATGGTGGTTTGGCGTAATAAGGCGCCGGGTAAAGGGCCGCTCGGTGCCGCGCATCGGCATACTTGAAAACTGGCTTTCATCCAGCTGTTCGCGCCAGGCGTCCTCGGTCTTGATGGACTTTCTTTCATGAATCGCTCCTCGGATGGTGTTGTCGCTTTCACAGTCAGCGGCCGCACAAACGTTATGATGCTGTTTTCCCCTCACTTCGGACAGCCCCAGGAAAGCACCATGGCAGTGTTAGCAGTCGAATAAATGGCCAATGTCTGTACGAATCCGCGGACCTGTTCTGCGCCATGCCAAACGCCTTTGAGGAAGAAGGGCCACCTATTCTGAATCTGAATATCGGTAACCCTGCGCCTTCGCGTTTCGAAAAGCGCCAGAGAAATCCCCAGGATGGTTATTCTCAACCTGTCCACCGCGCAGGGCTACAGCGAACTCCCAAAGGCCTGTTTTCGGCGCGCAAGCGGGTCATGCATTACAGCAGACCAAGAAACATTTGCCGGCGTGACCATGAAGACATCTACCTGGGCAATGGTGTGTCCGAGTGTCCGGTCATGTCCATGCAGGGCCTGCTAAACAACGCGACGAAGTGCTGATCCGGCTCCGGACTATCCGCTGTGGACAAGCGGCCGTGAGCCCTGTCCGCGGCAAGCCGGTGCATTTACCCTGTTGCGACCGAACAGGCGACTGGTACCCGGATCTGGACGACATCCGCAGCAAGATCACGCCCAACACCCCGGCCATGGTCATCATCAACCCGAAACAACCCGACCGTGCGGGTGTTATTCACGCGGATTGCTGAACGGCTGGTCAAGATCGCCCGCGGCACAACCTGATCCTGTTCGCTGACGAAATTTACGACAAGTCCTGTATGACGGCAGCGAGCATGGACTCGGTCGCTGCCCTTGGCCCGGGATGTGCTGTGCTTGACCTTCAATGGTCTTGTCCACAGTTCCTTACCGCGATCTAGCGGGTTTTTTCGCTCCGCTGGATGATCCAATCAGTGGGCCCAAGCCACCAATGCGCAGAGCTTACATCGAAGGTTCTGGATATTACTGCATCCATGCGCCTGTGCGCCCACGACCCTCCACAGCATGCTATCCAGACGGCATTGGGCGGCTATCAGAGATCAACGATCTATCCTTGCCTGGCGGGCGTCTGCTTGAGCAGCCGAATTGCCGCGTGGAGATTGCTTAACGACATCCCGGCGTCAGTTGCACCAAACCCAAGGGTTGCGCTTTATCTTTTCCCGAAACTGGACCCGAGATCTTACCCATTCCATTAACGATGAAAAAGATGTGCTTGATCTGCCTGTTGCAGGGAGGAAAATCCTGGTAGTCCCAGGGCACGGCCGTTCAACTGGCCGTTGGCCCGACCCACATTCGGATCGTCTCGCTGCCGCGCAAGGACGACCTGGAGATGGCGATCGGGCGGGATTTGCCAACTTCCTCAAGACCTAACCGGCAGTAAGGGCCGAACGACGGGGCTCGGGCATGGGCTGGATCTGCACATAGAGGATTTCTACCAGGAGTCGCAGGCATTTCTGCTAGCCCCTACATAAGCTTTCCACGCCCCTCTACGCTACTCGTCAGCGATCTGGTCGGTGAACTGGAGCCCGACGCCTTCGGCGGTGCCGGCTCCGCGGCATCAGGCCTGTTTCAGCGCATTTGTGGCGGCTGATGAAGCTTTCTCCGTTACGCCCGACGTGATTCGTCAGGGAAGTAATTCGACCAGTGCTGTTTGGACCGAACGCGCCTTTGTGCGCCTGGCCACGCCAATCAAGGAAAAACTGCACGATGCGAGCCTGCCGCCGGTCATAGCCCCAGGCAGCGCGCGACCCCTGGGCGCAGCAACTGGCGCGACGCGCGGGCACAGTCCAATGTCCCATACAGCTGGCCAATGTGATACAAGGCTGCTTTGAGCCCCGGTGTAGAGCGCTCGGAAATTACATCAGAGGATGGTGGAGCGTCCGGCTACACGATTTTGAAATAGACTGGCGATTGAAAACCTCTCAGAAAGACCCAATATACCCCCATACGAGATAGGTGCTGTGACTGTGTTAAGCAGCCGCGATATCGAACACCTTTTAACTACATGGAGCTTCACTACATGATGGCATCTTTTTGTTTCTGGCCACCAACCTGGCGTAGTACTGGTGGCCAGTATACACTCTTGAGTCTGGCTTGGGGTGGGTAGTATCATGATGGCCAGGGCGCATTGAACCTGCAGGCGCTGCTGATCTTCTGTGCGGGTGATCGGCCTTTGCCGGCTCTTCATTTCGCTGCTGATTGTCAATGATGGCCCAAGCGCCAGCACCGCGTGCCCGGATCATCGAGGAACACCAGCCAATCGCCAGGAGCAGTGGCTGGTGGGATACCGTGGCCGCAGTTAGCCAAGAAGCTAAATCTGCATTTGCCGAAGTTGGCCCATATTCCCCTCACGCGCACCCAACGCCTTTGCCACTGGCTGGAACAAGAATTGCCGGCCACTGGTGCCGTCTCCGACGGGATGCTGCAAGCGCTTCGCCCGAATGAAGTCAAGGCGGTCATGGCCCCACGAGATTCGGCCACCGGTTGCCAAACGGTGACATGATCAACCCTGACGCTGATTCAGGGCTGTGGGTGAATACCTTTGTTGATGTTCTTTGCGCGGCATTATCGGTAACTTCGTTGACCGTGCGTGTTCAAGAACGAGGGGCGCGGCCCGGTACGGCTACTTTATTGCGCCCATCTTTTGCTGAACTGGTACGGTATTCTTGGCCAGTATCATCGTCATGTGGTTTCGCGTCAGCGAGGAGTCCGCGCCGACGCGCTGCGCGCCCAACTGCCGTTTAGCGCCAACATGTATTGCTGCGCTGGGAGCACCTGCGTGCCGAAACCAGGGCATCCGGTGAAATGCCCGGTGAAATGGGTCGCCTTCGCATCAACGGCAGCCTGCAAGAACGCCTGCCGGTCTGCTGAATGACTCACCCGCCGCTGGAGCAGCGGCATCGCCCAGCACTGTCGCGCTGGGCAACTTCGGTTAAACCCAGCGCAAGCCGCAAGCTACAAGCTTTGCAAGTTAAAACAAAACCTGCGAGCCAAAAGCTTCGCAGGTTTTTTTATTGGGGTATGCTTGAGCTTGGAGTTGAAGCTAGCTGGCCCTGCCAGTTAGCGGGTTACAACATCTCTTCACGATAGCCGCTAAAGCACTTCGGCGCAGCCCGTCAGCTCTTCATCCAGTTGCGTCCCCGCTATCGACCAGAAAGGGGTCTGCCTTCAAGCGTCAGGGAGCTTGCCTTGGGGGCTACGACCAACAGATTGGCCTCAGCCCTACCGCACGAACGATCCGTGGCGATATCTGCTGATTGCCTCGGGCCGAGGATATGGCCCTGACCACCGATGGCGGTGACCAGAATGCCGCGCTTGATCAACGCCCTGGAGCAGCGCCCACAATTGCTGCTCAGTGACATCGCGACGATCAGTGACCGCCCGTGCCAGCCACATCCACACCCAGCAAAACGTACCTTCAGGACCCATGGCTTCCAGAGGGCCGAGCGCTGGCTTGAGGCCCGGCCCCATTACCCAAAGAATATATCCTCGCCCTCTTCCTGCAATTCCAGACGGCAATCTCAATCAGGCCACCAGTGTTTCGAGCCTTCCCGACCGCCCTGGCTTGACCTGCTGCACAAAGCGGCCCTCCTCCGGGATCGACAGCTCGCCATAATGGCGTGTGCGCACCTTGCCTCGCGGAAGGCGGCTTTCGTCGATATCGCGCACGTCTGGCCGCGCCCAGGCGCACCCAGATCACCCTTGACCAACAACGCCACTAGCACCGCCGCAGCACGGGGATTGACCGCATAAAAACCCCTGAGTGGATCTTTACCCCAGCAGGAATGCCCAGCATCCAATTGGCCCAGGCGCGCGCTAATTGGCAAGATATTGCGGGCGGTACCGTCGCCGCCAGCAAAACAACAGCAGATCCACCACCCCGCGCCTGAAGCTCTTCAGCCAGCCGTTCGGTTATCTTCAAGGCAGCGGTTTGTGCGCACCGCTGAGTTGACCGACTTTACCTCATGCTTGAAAGCCCATATCCTCCAGCAGCGCAAGCGCCCATAAGTCCTGGGGCAGCGAGTATCCGCAGTTGATCGCGCAGCGGCCACAAACCCTCCCAGAGCCACCCGCACCGCTGTTTGCGCCAGCGGCTCGACGCCCATTGCCAACGCCTTGTTCAGCCACCCCCAATCAGACCCCTTCCAGGGCTGCACGGCCACCCAGCCCCGCCAATGGATTTTGATAAATCAGACCCAATCGAAAATTAATGCAGACCATTGGAACCTCAAAAATGCAGGATTGGATGCAGCAAAAGCTTGTCAATATTCGTGGTCACAAACCTTTTGACCCTATCTTGCTAGCAAAGCCAAGCAAAGAACAACATGGCGCTTTGGAATGCCTTGATAAACCGACGGAAGAAAACCATGAATGATAACATGCCCGGGCCAGAGCCAAGCGCCCCAAGTCGAAACAAACCTGCCGCCCAAACATTCCGGCTACACCGGTGGGGTGGCTGATTGATGCCCAAGGCCCGCGAAATTTGCCATTCACCGGACACATTTGATCCAGCAGGGCCTTGTTGTAGCGTTGGGATTCCAAGCCTGGTTGTGATAACGGAAGACCCCACAACCCCCAAGGGTTTGATTCCATTCGGGTTGCCCCCCATTACGTGAGGGAGTTAAAAAAACCCGGCGGAACTAAAGGGCCCCGCGCAAGCGTTTTCAGGCGGCCTCGCGGGGGAAAAAATCAAAAGGGTTAGTAGCGGATTTTCTTCCCCGGGGCCGTAAGCGGAATAAGTTTGCGGCCGCAACCGGGTTCCCAAATCCCTTGCTGGGCGGGCTGTTCCGCGTTTTTTTTTTTAATTCAGGGCTGTGCCCAATTCCCCCCCTCCTCTTTTTTTTTCC
>Ga0163217_1091609_pt1 | contig 10559 bp, 8 predicted proteins | sample SynspAceP_FD_185933 | JGI IMG/M metagenome (GOLD analysis project Ga0163217, IMG submission 185933) | Saline lake microbial communities from Ace Lake in Antarctica - Synechococcus sp. Ace-P (PacBio error correction) | ecosystem: Environmental > Aquatic > Non-marine Saline and Alkaline > Saline ... | reverse complement strand
GGAGAGAGTTGGCCGGAGGCAAAGGGGCTCGGGCGGTGCCCGCCAATAAGGTGTCTTGGCCCGCGCGCCCTACTCCGCGAGTCCCCGGGGCGTCCTCGACTCACCAGCGCGTTCTGACACTCTCGCCACCTCCATCCTCGACCAGGAGGAGTACGCCTCACTGCGAGTCTTGTCGATTGACAGCAAGAAGACCTTATGTAAAAAGTTAAACAAAACTAAAGGCGCGTTTTGTCTACTTTATAAGGTCAAAGCTCTCTACCTCCATGTCCTTGTATAATCACGGTAGCAATCGTACCTTGCATGGCCTCGTGGGTTTAGGCCATATATATCTCAATTTTACGAAACCATAAACTTACGTCAATAAGATACTCATAATTTCTCTAAGAGAAAATGAGGGAATGCATTATTTAAAAGAAATTAAATCACAAGCCCAATTTCAAATGCGCCATATAGAACCTCTTACATCTCACGGGTCATCTTGGTGACATTTCAAACAAATTGGGAATTTTGGTGATTCTTTTTCTCATAAGCTCGGTTCGACGTGTGAGAAATATTCAGTTACTTTAAATAAAGAAGTAAGTTCTAACAGTGGGTATACAGGTTGTTCATGTGTGATTCAAGATGAGGTTGCTTTCGCAGATGGTGATAAAGGCTGCACCGGTTTATATAGAGATCGGCAACAATACTTCCTATTTGAGCGGTTGGCTGGTGGACAGTTGCGTAAACCCGTCGACGATTTATACCACTACGCATGGTGTTTTCTTGATAAATTTCCACCTTAGGAGGCATAAGTGATACTTGGCCGCACCAAGCATGAACAGCCGGGGCGGAAACAAACCCGCGGGTCCACGCAGGTGGGAGTCTATCATAGCTGCGTCTGGCACCTTAAGACTTACGCGTGTTGTCACTCTCAGCTCCAGGCAAATACGAGCACAATCGCCTTGAAATCGACTAATGCGTCACTGTTCCCGCCTTGTAATGCCCTGAGCCGTAAATGCTTCTCGAATGCGCAATCCCTGTTCCCGTTAAGACGAATCACTTTTGGGCTGCACGGGAGTGGGACTATCACTCGACCATTAAAGAAACCAGTTCCGCCGTAAAGGCCAGATATCTACCTTGTTCTTTACCAATGCCTTCCACTTCTAACGTGATGGCTTTTTTTGAATCGGTAACTGTCGATTGTTTCTTACGGTTATGCGGGTGATTTTTTATCGCTCAGGCGGTGTGACTGTCAACGAAATGACGACCGTTGTTTCTATCTGTCAATGGGTGTCCCTCCCATATGCCGAATTATGTTACCCCAGTGTGATCTCAGTGTTTGCTCAGCAGTCTGGCGACACCACATTGTGCGTGCCCCCCACCCTACCACAAAGGGAACCCGGCCGCGCGCATTGAAAATAGAGAAAGACTCCGTGCCCGAGCATTTCATGGGGTTTGTTGCGCCTCGGTTAATTAAATATGATCACCTCAACATCTCTCCTTGCCCCATACGGGTCAGGCGACCAGCAGAATACGACTAACCAATAATTCTTATACGTTCAGTTGCCTAGGACGTGCTGCCCGTTCCCGAAAAGACCCATGATCCAAGATCAAGGGCCTCATTCCTAGGAATGACTCGGGCTCCAGGGTTCGCCTCCCTTTCTCGATGCAGCGGGTCCCACGGCTATATCCCCCCCTTCCTTCCCACCAGCCCCCCACCTTGGGCTTCTAGCGCGATAAGCATTCACCCGGCCGGAGTATGACTCCACCTTGTTCCCTTACGCATGGGCAAACCATGTTTGAAAACTTGGTGACATTGTTTTTTCGCCCGGCCAGTATCTGCCCCGCTTGCTCTTGTTTCAGTTCATCTGTTTCATTAAGTGCTAACGATACTCTTTCGCTTCAGCATTCAATACATTAGGTATTTACAAGAAACAATACAAGCTCTGGAACCTTCGTCGAGAAGAACTGGGAAGAACCGCTCATGGTCTTGTCTTGGCTAGACGTCCTCTCGCATTCACGAGCTTTCTGCATTTCCGTCGCGGGCCATTTTGAGATGAGTAAGCACCGGTAAGTATACGTGTGCTGTCTTCCGGGTTATGCCGCCACTGTGGGGAGCCCCGGCGCCGATGGGCCCGTGCTTCACGCTGCTCCGGCTGCATGGATCCTGTTTGCCGCCCACAGGTGGTTACGCATCCATTGATACCTCGAGTATCTACGCTCAACCGGACTACAAACACACTGCTATCATCGTCCAGACGTATGTTTTCAGCGGGCATAAGCGCGATGGCTTCTTCACTGCCGAAACTTCTTCTGAAGCCAAATCAGGTATTTGTGTGTCTTACGGAAGCGCAAAGAAAGACATCAGGCTCGTGTTTCCAAAAACCCGTTATACAGGGAGCGTGTTGTAGATGATGCTGGGAAGTAGACGGTGCGCCCGCCGCAAAGATGGGCTTTGAAATGATTAATTTGCGCAGAAATCACCGAGCCACGAGACAAAACACGTGGTCAATAACAGAGGCCAGCAGGGGGCACCGACGCTTCTCGGGCATGACGCACGAGAGCGCAGCCGATTCGTGATGATCGCACCGTACCAACCATACGGTACGCCCGCTTTAACAAAGCGCGATCTTACGCACTTCCAAGCTTCTTATTCACGTCAACAACGGCCGGGTAGCTCATGGATCCACAAATACACAACAGCACTCTCGCCTGCTTTTCTATCATTGTTTGCCTTCTCTCTATGCGACCTAAGGACGTCGTAAATCCGCGTGTCGGTCTGTTGCCGGAATGGTTTGTCTTAAAGCCGGATTACGCCCCAGTAAAAACAAATATCATTTGTTCATCTGTTACCTTTTTATTTTCATTAATCTCAATGGTGTTGCTTTTAGTGTTGCCTTTGGCTTAAACTTAATTAATATTAAGTTGTCCTCTTAAAACCTCGCCAGTAGAGGGCCTGAGCGGAGCAGTTCATCAAGACATACGTCGTGTGTCTGACTGACGCGTCTTCAAATGTTGTCTGTGCGCGTTGGGCCAATTTCTTCGCATGATGTCCTTCATGGACAATAGAGCCCACTCTATCGGAGACTTCTTCGTGCACCAATGCCATTCATGGAGGCTTGCCGGTAACACAAAAATCAGTCGTCATCCTTTCTTCTCGCAAGAAGAGCGAGTTGTGTCTCTTGTAGACACTTCGCATACTTCTTCCAGCTCAGGTTGCGGACGTGCGCTCATCACACACTCAAGTGTCTCTGCGCTCCATAGCGAGCGCGGCGTATGGCCCAATGCGTTGTTGTTGACCACAGAACCAATGAAACGGGCGGGCAGACGTCAACTTTTTTAACTGGTCGCGCCAGCGCCAACGTGGTTGTTAAATGAGTCTGTAGGGGCACAAGCTCTAGGAGACTTTACCTCCTTAGACTTTTCCTTTCTACAAAACCGAGAGCCAATGACCACATTCTCTACAGAGTGAGTATAAGTGAGGAAAACTGTTCCATTGTTGGAATGACCCAATCCCAGTTTTTGGCGCAACACTTCTGCTTAATGGGCGAGTTTACTATAGCGTGTTACCTCCCGGACCTGCTGCCACTATCTATTGAACCAGTACGCCGCTGATGGCCGTCCAAGGACATAGAGGTAATAGCAGCCCAGCCAGCAAGGTGGATTTGCGCGAGCTGGAAGAGCCAAATAATGCCGGCACCCCGAAACCCTTACTTGACATCGAAGACTACATGCCTTTTCAGAACGCATGAAGGTCGCCGAAGTGCTTTATTGCAGATCACGTATTTTGAATCATTTCGCCCACCTTTTTCGAATTACGAGAAATCCATAAAGTGAAAATTGCCTAGGAAGCGCAAGTACAAACGCGACCAGCGATAGACAGTAATGGAGTAGAGAGCGCGGTTCCTTGTGTCTAAGTACAATCAATGGTTGATGAGCCTTGAAGTAAACCTCCACAAATAGCCAACACAAGACAACGCGCTGTCCTGTTCATCACCCCAATACAACACCGTAGTCAAGGCAGGAAACACAGTACGACCCGCCAAATGGGCAAAAACAACATAAACAATGCTTGCCAGTCATGCTAGAGACCAAGAGAGGCGACCGAGGCTCGACGCCAAATACCCACCTATTTCATATACGCGACACTATCTCAGCACCGCACCCCTCAAACACCTCTACGCTCCTAAATGGACTGTTCTTCAACGGACCTCCTATTGTCCGCCTTCTTCGCTTACAGATCTCTCTCATGCACGCGGACTATTAGAGATCAGAATGACAAAACACAGAAAAGAAAACGGGTTAAGGATCCAAAACCAACCACTAGGGTGCGAAATTATAAAAACAGTACCAACTGATAATTCAGAGAGACAGAGCGGAAAAAACATATCTAATAGGGGCAAGGATGATACCGGCCACCGATTGTGTTTCATGGAGACTTCGAAAAAACAGTCATTCCACTGCTATGGTGAATCTGACGTATGTGGAAGTGCAGAGCGTTATAAGTGCCGACTTCTAGAACACCCAGCGCGGAGTATTGGCTCTCCAAAACAGCCTAAGGAAGGCTATAGGTTACTTGCTAATAATAAAGCCTCGTTAATCACACCCTCAATAGCACGCCACGCGCTACAAAGCGAGGGCCCCTAGTACTATTGTTGGAGCAAAAATGCTCCGTACCCACTGACCAGCTCGAGCGACTGTCAACAATACTACGAATCGCGGATTTACTGGCAAAGAACTGTGAGTTTTCCCGACTGGAGTTCACTTTAAAGACCACACTACGCCATTGCTTAGACGAAAAGACGCATTCAGTAGCCGCCCAGGCCACCATTGAGTGGTGACCCTGACCCCAGGAGTGGAGGCAAAAAGGTATAGACAATCCGTAACCTGATAGGAATGACAATCGAGGTGTAAGCCTGCCGAAAATACTGTACTTCTATGCGTCTAAGTCAGCTGAGGCGAGTCTCTGCATCACGGGAAAATGTGCTGTGGACAAGCACTCGAACAATTCAGCAAATAGTAGTGCTGCCGCATTCAAACTGAGGACCGTCTGAAGGGACATCATATTAAAAGGCTCTCGTCTCATGCCAAACAGGACCACTAAATCCAAGCAAGACAAGAGACAGCTGGAAGCAGTGCCGCGGCTCTCTGCTTCGATGCGATTTCGCGGTACCAGGCGACGCAAACCTCTTTAGATGGGCCTCTACGAGCATGCGCGGCCATCAACGCCACAGCAAACGACCCAATAACAACCCCCAAAAAAATCGCGCAGGAGGCTCATCTTCACAGGGTGACCGAAAAACCCGCTCTGGATTAGGTCAGGAAAGGCCTTTTAATAACAGGCCGGCATGGAAAGTTTAATTCAAACATGCTGGTATCTCGCTGAGGTTCCTCTCTAATCACAAGAACGTGGGATAAGCGATCGAGGTTCAATCATCCTTTCTGTTTGTGAATACATTGACGCAGTATACGCATTCAGGTCATCACTTCGCCAATCTATATTGCCTCAAAGCTCGTTTGGCTAGCGACCAAGTGAACGGAACCCTTGATGGGTTACCAAACAAGTGTATGCAAGCTCTATTAACCAGGTGACATCCCTGCATTCTGCATACAATGGAAGTGCTAATCCGCCACCCAGGCATCCACGCCCAGGGCCTGCTTCTCAGAATATTGCCGTACGTGCCTGCAGTGATGCGGTCTCTAACTGTGCCCGCTGTTCGTCGTTATATAGTCCCGATCTCGGGTTGGCCTTGAGCAGCAAGCAAGGAAAAAAACCTGCGTTTTCAGATGACCCGCGGTAGCGCTCTGACATTAAGTTTGTCTTCGCCCCCATTCGCTGCATTTTTACACCACATCCTGCTCTGTGGCAGAGTGCCTAGCGCGAGCTCGCACAGCAGACGTGTTTGCGCAAAAATATCGTCCAATTGACTGTACCCTCTCTTTGAGTCTCTACCCTCCCCTGAGCCGTCACTCTCTCGGAATACTAAGGCGACCGTTCGTTCACGCGCAAGCTGTCAGAGGTGCACCAAACAAAACATCAGACGCGACGCGGGTCGGTTAAACCCGGAGTACGCGCGTTACAGAACCCACGTGGAGAGCAATTACTTCTTCACATCACTTCCAGGCGGAGGCCTAGCTAGACTTACGTGACAGTAATCCACGTCGATCCCTGCAGGTTCGTTGGTTATCGAGCATCACTCGTGATAGCAATCTGGCGGACTCCAAGTACCACGCACGCAAGGTGAGGCGTCCGCGTTGCTCTTCCACATCCATCCGTCAGGCTGCTGTGTACCGCGACTGGAGAGATTCCAAGCTGCGATAGAGCAAAGGATAAAAGGCCGAAAAAAACACCCCGTTCCATTTTATTTTCTTCATTGCGAACTCTATCTCGCTTCTTTAGAGAGTTGTATATTGTTTAACAGGGATATTGTGGATACGAAATACATTGTGAAGTTAAAGGACGCCAAGACAAGACTTAAAATGCTTTAACAAGAAATCGGAGACAAAAAGATAGGGGCTATCGTAAAGAAGTTGGTGACTTAATTGAGTGAATGGACTCTATATGATGAGAATATCATATGAGAATGAAAAAGGAGGATCGTTGAAAAAAATAGAAAAAACCACAACGTACCGCTTGGCCGTATAAGTAAGCAATTGATTCTTAGCTCTAAAGTATATCTGTGTCTTATCGAGTTCTAAAAGACTTAAACAAGCGCTATTATGACTCGCAACGCGCTTAAAGATGCCTTCACGCCCTTCGAATCGATGTGTCCACTTCCTTCGATGGTTAACGCGGTAGGAAACGGAATAACGTTGCCGCGAAATTACCACAGACAATAACACTAGGCCGGTTTTCAGAAGCGCTGGCCGATAATTTTGTAGGCAAGCTCTGGGTCAAGGTTTATCACATCACCGTCGTGTTACACAATTCCACCGCGCGATCTCGCGCCAGCAGTTACTAACATCCCCAATAGAGTGTGTGGATAGTTCCGCTTGTAGATGCGGTTAGGATTGATCGACAAATAAGCGAGGCGCTATTTGCTGTCGCCCCCTGTTGTGCGCTCGTTTAGTTGTATTCTTCTTCTATCACGTTCAACATCACCGCAAGTCCTGCCGCGCGACAACGAAGCGAGGAACCGCATATACGTCCGCCACACTAGGGCCGCCTGGACTCTCGGAGGTCATCAATGTCCTGCAGTGTTACCAACAACGGGACTGCTAGTGGTACCCTCCAGCGATGCCTTTTGCTGTGGTCATAGGTCTGCTTCAAGCAGCTTGTTCGTGGCAGAACTATAGTGCCTGTACGCGCAAACCCGATTGAATTTTCAATCAAGGATAAGTAACCTATCCCGTGCTCATCATCCACAGGGCACGAAGCTTCTTTCACAAAGCTTTGCGGGAAGGCTTCTGTAAAAAACCACCTTTCACCGTTGAAGGGTTCAGATGAGTTCGATAGCGGCAAACAGAGAATGGTCACATGTCACAAATAAAGGTAATTGAAAGCGTCAGCGAATGCTTGTTTCCTCTCCTCAGGATAATGACCTAAATAGTACTTGGGTAGACCCTGGCCAACTCAACCCCTGGCGGGTGTTGTCGGCCGATGTTCGGCTTGCATAAGCCTTGGCATAACCTATTGGAGAATATCGCCTGGGGAAAGGACGCCCGGACAACCAACTTCTCATATGGAGCGTTACCTTTCCGTGGTAGTAGACACCAATATATTCTGGACAGGCGCGTTGAACCACCGTTAGAACGCTGATTAATACCTGGTCCGCAGTCGTGAGCGCGGGCTATGATCTCTCTACGCATCTTCCGGACGGCTTCAGGCCTCGCCCAGTAGTGACAAAAATAGATTTGTTAGGAGTGCTCCCGGCGAAGCGCCGCGTCTTAGCTTGCAGCACAATGCATACGGCCTGGCTTTCGTATGGGGCTATTACCATCTCAACTCAGAGTGTGAGGTGACGTTCTAAGCCTGTGTCCTGAGTACCGGCCAGCTTTTACTGTAGGATTATTTTATTGGCGGTAATGACGAACGGCTGATATCCAGCACCAAAATCTCTCGACTGTTAGCGCTTTCAGCCTTACCACAATTCACCAAATCTCCAGGCGTTTTAGAAGCACGTCGAAATAGACTGGCGCCATGTCTCCTCCTTTCGATACTACCTCCAGATGATGGACCAACTCTCGTTTAAGTTTTCGCCTCAGCTTATCATGCGATTGTTCATTTTTTTCACCTTATCAATTAGATGCGCTCTAAATTTGTTTTGGATAGCCTAGCTGGGAAGGGTCACGTGGCGTTCACCATAAAGAGTTTCTTGTGTTCATGTGCGGTAAGGTTGTTTAGTAGAGCGTGACCCTACCCGCTACACTCCGCCAAACTCTCATAGTACATTGTCATTTGAATTTTCAATCGTATTCGTCGATAACCGTATTGTGAGAGAAACCGCGGCCGGGCCATTCCTGAGTCTCTTTCAATCCCAAACTGCGCGCGACTTCGCTGGAATGAAAATGCCCTTCTTACCTGCCCACCCATGGCCGTATTTCAAGGCTTCACGCAAACACGCCGTAGATTCGCGGCCCAATATTTTGAATAGAAGTAAAGAGCGCGGCAAGCTCCATAAGATGGTTGGTATTGTTTCGCCATGTGCATAACGGCTTCTTCTTCCGGTTTCGAATTCATGGAACTGCAACAGGACCAAAGATGCGTTAGAGAAAATGTCATGTTTTTCGGTCAACGCCAGGTCAAAATGGCTTGGCTCTCAAAGAAACCCGCCCGCTGTTGATTGCGTTCCGGCCGGGCATGAGTTTATCTTCTGCCCCCTTTGAGCAACTCGGCACTCCGCCTCACGCAATGGTTTTCGAGCTTGCTGATGGCCAGCCATCTGATTAACTAGCGGCACCCAATGGGAAACGCCGTCAGAATAACAACACCGGTCGGCCAGTTGTTTGAATGTCGGGCTACCCGCTTCGCTAATTTTTCAGCGAAAGGCATTAGTACACGCCCTCTGAAAATAGCAGGGGCGCATTTGCACACACGCAGGTTTGGCCAGCGGCCCATTACACGGTATTTGGACGCGGGGAATCCGCGCCTCTCTACGGCGGTGGCGTCTAGTCGTCGGGGCGATCGTGCAAACACAATGAAAGGCGCGTATAGCCGCCCAATTCCATCGAGGTACGTCTTTTACGGCGTCTGCGCAGATGTGCGTGGCATAGCGCTAATCTTGCCCACAACCGGCGTTGACCATCGTGAATGACAATTTACGCACCGAGGACTGACCACGTTAATACGCCCACCGAGATGGCTTGTCCGTACTGTCAACCACGAACGAATATATAACTACACCGGCGGGATACGCCGCTTGCACTGTGCCAGCTCCCGCTAGCGGCCGAGCCGGCAACACAGCTGTCGTCATGAGGGTTTGGGATGAACTCAAATGGTACAATCCCCGCGCAGCGGGCTGGACCTGCTTTACAGGTGATCATTGCGCATAGGAAGAGTTCATGGTGTGTAATAGCGGGCGACCACGAGCCAATGGGTGTTTGTAGTCGTTACATGATGCGCTTGTCTTCATGGGCAAATGGTGGTTTGTGGTAATCACATCCGCATCGATAAGCTCTGATGCGCGCTTCGGTGGCAAAACCAATCAATAGAAGCGACGCGGGCGCATAGCAGCGACTTCCTTGGGCTTCAGGAGCAGCGGCTGCTGCTCTAACTGTCTCAAGGATCGCCAAGTCGTGCTTGCTTGTCGTAATCAACGCTGATTCCAGCGATGCGTTAATAAGTTGCACGTTCTTTTGCGGTTCGCGCCTTGCAATTCTTTTTGGGCCTTTTTCCCGCTGGTCTTCAAACGCGCAGCGTTTGGTTTCTTCGCACCTATAGTCTCCCGTACGTCTATAATGTGTTCACCGTTGAAGGGATTGTAATCGAAACGTCATTACCCAGACTTAGCACCGCCACCATCGCTCAATTATAAGGAATTGCGTTTTTAATAGCGCTAGGCTGACCATAGATTTTTCAGATATAGAGACTCCAAAACTTGGCGATGTAGGCTCTTCATTAATAACGTGACATCTTATTAGACTAACGAATCGCACTGCCGTTAATGCGAATCCATAGTAAGCCATGGCTCCGCCAATTTGATAAAAATGAAAGAGCTATCAATTCAATGTTTGGATGTTATGTCAGGCACACATTGTTTGAGGGGCAAACACAATCTGTATTATGGTCGTGGCGAGCGAGGGTATAAAAAGCGTTGCAGTTTCGATGTGCATTGGCAGAGAGAGAACTAAGGCTCCGCTCTCTTCATGGTTTTCGAAGGGAGGATGTAGGGGAGGGTTGAACGTGGATGGTCTCTCCCACTAAAATCGAGCCCGTTTGAAATGTAAGGTTTTCCTTAGGATGAAAAAATGCTTCTATTAAGTAGCGATGTTAATGCCACTTCGCCCAGATGGAAGAGGCTCCCATCTGGGTGGCTCCCGACCACCGCGAAGTGTTCCCGCTCCGGCTTTCGTCTTTTGGTAATCACACCGAGGACGGCGATTTTTTGATATCAAAGAAGTCCGTTATGGTTTTTCATCCT
>Ga0163217_1020937_pt1 | contig 10559 bp, 15 predicted proteins | sample SynspAceP_FD_185933 | JGI IMG/M metagenome (GOLD analysis project Ga0163217, IMG submission 185933) | Saline lake microbial communities from Ace Lake in Antarctica - Synechococcus sp. Ace-P (PacBio error correction) | ecosystem: Environmental > Aquatic > Non-marine Saline and Alkaline > Saline ... | reverse complement strand
CAGTGCCGATACTCACCCTGCTGGCAGCGCCGCACCCGTGGCGAAAACCAAGGGGCAGAAAACCCGCCAGTGACGGTTGAGGGCTGTCAGCACAATCGCCGCAGGCGGCTGATGGCGGCCTCTTCGAATTCGCTTCGCGCAGCCATCGCTTCCTGCAGACGTTGATTGGCAGAATTCACGATCAGATTTCCAATTCTTTGCCGCCAGACTCACCAGGACCAAGCATTCCGACCGGGGTAGATGTCCAGAAAGATCCCGACCAGCCAGACCTAGCAACGCTCCCAGCAAGGCAGGCGGAAACGGTGATCAAAATGCATGATCGGATCGAGGAAACTCTGCGTAGAGGGCGGCCAAGCACCAGGAAAACGTCGTCACGAGGCCCAGCACAAAAGCTGCTGGGTCTTGCCGCCGCCTGACGCTCTCTCGGGCCATCCCCACCCAATTCGAGGTCGGTGACCGGACTGCCCTGCTTCCTTGGGGCCTTGGGGGGGAAACCTGCTCAAGGATGCGATGGCCTGGCCTGTTGCCTGACGCGTCCTTGGGGCAGGGCCTGCCACGGTTGATTGAGCGTTGACAGGGCGGATGCGGTTGATGGAGGTGGGCCCGGTGGGCTGGGAACCAGCCGCGCCACTTCCCCCAGCGCCAATCAGGTCACCGCCGCGGGCTGCGCACTTTCCAATGCCAGCACGCTTCGCATTGCGGCCGGTCTTCCGCCATCAAGACGTGGGACCACGACCCGACCGCACCCGGTCCCCTTCAAAGCTGTCGTTCACATAGCACTGCAAAAGCTGGCCCCGAGGGTGTCGACGACGGTGTCGAGATCGAGGTCGAGGAGGCCATTCCGCAGCCGTCCGGTTCAAGCCGCAGCAAGGGGGGCTCGGCACTGAAGGCGTTGCTTGACCCGCTCAAAGGGCGTCGGGGCGTTTGGCCGCTGCGATGAAGCTCCGCACCTCGGCCTCGAAGTCGCTGAAGATTGAGCCGGCCGCCGCTGATGTCGAGCAGTTCGAGCTCCAGCCCCCCCTCGGCTGCTGAATCCCCGCACGGGGCGGAGGGACACTCGCAGCACCGTGGGCCTCGGGGATCTGTCGCGATGGGCCGCCCCCAAGCCGTTGCGGCGATGGCTTCGTTGCTGTTTCTTGGCGTTGCCCCGCTGCTCCAGGCGTTTGTAGGCGCCAGGAAGAAGATGCCTCTGTTTGGGGCGCTGTCGCCGGAAGGAGCGGCCGGCTAGAAGTTGACCGACCCGCACCAGCTTTTCTTTCGGCCAACCACCTGCCGGAACCTTCCTCCACCCCGCTCGGGCTGCGCAGTAGGGCCACCACCGGGTGAGCACCACGACGCGCCGCAACCTGGCTGTCGTCTTTCTGGGGATGAAGCGGGTGGCAAGACTGGCCAAGGCCCAGCCCGCCAGCACCAGCCCGCCGAGTAATCGAGCAGCACCAGGCGGCGGCGCCGAAAGCTGCGTTCCAAGGCCTTTGCCGTACCAGTGGCGCAGCCGGTCCAGCCAGCGTTGGGGCGCTGCAGCGCCGGCTCAGCCAATCGCGGTTCCTTCCAGCATGGCCGAGCAGCCAGGCTGGCAGCCACGGGAGGAAGCGTGAGGGCGTTGAGGGTGGAGAAGAGAATCGTGGCGCCAATCGTGGATTCGCGATCGGTTGGGTTAAGCCGGGCCGGGACACTGCCGGAATGGCCAGCACCGGCAGGAAAGGACCAACACCAGCACCAAGGAGTGGCGATCACCGGCACCCCAGTTCCTGGCATGGCATTGCGGGCGGCCGCATCGGCGATTCGCCGGGCTTTCCAGGCCCGCCACCAATGTCTTCGCTGACACAATGGCGTCATCCACCACAAAGTCCGGTGGCGAGCAACCATGCCGAACAAGGTGAGCGTGTGATCGAAGCTGCCTGATGAGCGTAAGACCGTGATGCTGCCAATCCAGGGCAACCGGGAACCCCACAGCGCTGACCAAGGCCCAGTCGGACTGTTGCCCAAGGCACCAGCAGCCACGAGCAGCACGAGCAGCCAACCGCATCGCGCAAGCTTGTTCCAGGTCAGCTGAATGCTTCGCGCCACCGTATCGGCCACATCGACGATCCGTTGCAGCTCCATGCCTGGCGGGAAGCTGGTCTCGATCTCGGCGAGCGGAGCATTGACGGGGCATGCTGACATCCAGGCATTGCTACCGTTCCGCTGGAAGATCCAGCCACCGCCACGGTGGGGATCGCCGCCCAGATTGATGGCCGTGCTCTCGAAGTCTTCGAGGAGTCCAGGCGCACCCGCCCCACCTCCCTGAGCAACAACCACCCCGCCGTGGGGGTTTTGGCGACCACCAGCTCTTCGAGTTCAGGCACGCTGCGCAGCCGCCCTTCCATCTCCAACCGGGAAGGTGGTTTTCCTGATTTTCTGGGCTGGGGCATCCCCACCTGGCCCAGGGCCGCCAGCACGTTCTGCTCGCGCAGGGCGTCCACCACATCGCTGATTCGTCAGCCCAGTTGTTCGAGAGGCCCATGGGGATCCAGCCATAGCCGGTGAAGGCCAGCGGCTTGTGCCGACGACGGCCACATTTTGCCGACCCCTTGGCACCCGTTGCAGCGTGTCCCGCAGCTTTTCATCCAAACCCCGCCTCAAGAAACGGGTTTCGAAACAGCCCTCGGTGCGCGCTGAAACTCAGCACCATTCAAGCAGATCGTCGAGCTGCGCCTGACTTGTACCCCAGCGCGCGAACCTTGGGGGCGGCAGGCGCGGGTTGGCAGGAGGCTTTCGTTCTGGGGCGTTTGATCTGATTGAGCTCGGGATTGCCCCCCTCAAAGGTCAGGCGTGATCGAGCTGCTGTTGGCCGAGCTGGTGTGGAACGGATTCTTTCGAGTCGCTCCAGCCCGTTTCAACTGCCGCTCCAGGGGGGTGGTTGACGCCCTGTCACCCACGGCGGCGGCCGCCACCGGGATAGTTCGCTCGCACATTGAACCCTTGATCGGCGCGATCGGTTGGCAGGTTTTCCACCTGCAGTCCCTGAAAGGCTGATCAGGCCAAACCATCACCACCAACAGGCTCACCACCAGGGTGAGCACGGGGCGTTTTCAAGAACGGGGTCGACACCGGACATTGGGGCTGTTGCAGCCGCTCGGCTGATCCGTGTTTTCAAGGGCTGTTCTAAGGTCGGCAAAGGGGCTTGGATGGAGGCCTGCGGTAGGGGTGGCATAGCGCATGAAAAAAGCCCCACCTGAGTGGGGCTCAGAAGCCTGGGCCCCGCCCTGGATTGGCGGGTGTGACTCAAGCTTGAGGCGGCCAGCCGCCGGTGAGCTTCATCAGTGGCGAGCCCATCAGGCTGCCAGCCCGGAACCAGCGAAGGCGCGCCGCCGCAACCGCGAGCCAGAAGCCGCTGGCGGAATTCGGCCCCAACCGGCTTTGGTGAACAGGTCGGCAGGTGGGTTTTGTCGATCGTGGCGTCGGGGGCTGGACATTGGGACCAGTGCCCGCCGTGCCGTAAATCGACAGGCAGATCGTGAGGATCGAGACCAGCCCGATCGTGGCCAGCAGGCCAGAGGTTGCTGGCGTATTGCGGTCAGACGCAGGGGACCGCGGTGAGGCGAACGGCCGTAGAGCAGAAAGCCATGGGCCATGCCCACTTCAAGCCGGCGACGGTTCGCGACAGGAAGGCCGGTTAGGCCGGCAGGGCATCAGAAAAACGCCTTGGAGAAATAGCTGCTGTTGACGGAAGTGGCCAGATTGCGACCGGTGGCATCAGCGACGGGTTGCACGGTCTGGAAAAAGAACGGGGAAGGAACGAAACTGCAAGCAGGGCCACGCGCAGGGAGGCCAATCCGCAGGATCGCTGGGCTCAGTCGCGGCTTCGATCACGTTGAACAACAGGGCCATGGCGATGCCGGGCCAAGGATTCCAAACGAATGGACGAGGATGGACGGCAGCCAGGCGGCGGGCGAATTCTCCAGTCATGGCCGGGCCAATACAGGCAAACGGCGGTACTGTATCGAGCACTTCGGGCTTCACCTGGCAGGGTCGCCGGGTACATTAAAAATCAACCCCCATGGAGCTCTTCAGCTGATGGCGTCTTCAGTGCGTCCTGATCACCGCATTTTTCTATGTTCGCCTGGCTGCTCGGTCGTTCCGGCCTGGGCCAGCGGGCTTCGGCCGGGGATGGGACCAGCCCAGGGCGTGCTTGCCGGCGGCCAGTCTGGTCGCAAAAGACCAAAGACCAAGACCAAGACCAAGATCCAGGACAAGGCCACTGCTGGGCAAGCGGTCCACTTGATTTGGAGTTTGGGTCGTTCAGCGCTGTGTGAGCGGCAGAAGCAACGGGCTCCTGCGCGAAACCGCTGTCGCCTTTCGCGGCAGAGGCGACGATCGGCCTCGCGGGCCATCCACCTGGCCTGCGATCGGGGGATCGCTCCGTGCTGCCCTTTCTGCGGCGGGGCCGTCTGATTCCGATCCACGGGTGGCCGGCCCTGCCGCGAGGGGCTGGTCCGATTCTTGGCAAGCCGGCGCTCAGCCGCTGCCGCTGCCACTGAGACGCCGCGCAGGTGTCCCGCCACCCGGTAGATCGGCCGACCCTGGCTTTCGTGATAGGTGCGGGCATCTGCAGTTCGGCAGCAGGCCGAATGTGCAAACAACTGGGACGCCGGGCCAGATGGCGAGAACGGCCACGACAGCAACGGGCCGGTTGCCGATATCGGCATCGAAGATCAGCTTTCGCCCAATAAAACCAGGGCTGATCACCAGCCCCAACAGCCAGGGAGGCCAGACGCCGCAAACCAAATGACATGCATGGGTCGGTCAGGAATCGCTTCATGAACCAGACCGTCAGCAGGTCCATCAGCACCCGGGAAGGTGCGAATCGATTGCCGTACTTGCTGCTGCCGAAGCGGCGGGCGTGGTGGTTCCCTTCACCTCGCTGATCCGAGCTTCCCTCCGATGAAGGCAGGGCCGGCAGGAAACGGTGCAGTTCGCACCATAGGGTTGAGAATCGGGCCACCACTTCGCGGGCGGTAGCTTGAGCGAACAAGCCTAATCGTGGAGGCCGTTACGCCGTGACCCGGCGATCAGCGATTGGCGATCTTGGAAGGGAGCAGCGCTGCAGCGCCGCATTCCTGGCCGCTGGTGCGCCACCGCTGACTAAGTCGTTAGCCCTGATCAACCTTCCAGCAAGCAGGGGGATGTTCGAAGGTCGTTGGCAGATCGCCATCCAAGGTGACAGCACCTCCCCAGCGCTGGCATTCGAACCCTTGCCGCCATCGCCGCTGTCTGGCCGTAGTGCGGCGCATAGCACCACCGCCACCAGTTCCGGAATCCGGCTGGCTGCGCTGCTAGGCGGCGGCGGTTCCGTCGCTGGAAGCCGTCATCACCAGCACCAGCTCAAAGCTTCCGCCCCATCGGCCGCAGAAACGGCCAGAAGCTGATCCAGTAGCAACGCCACCACTGTCCTGCTCGTTGTACAGGGGGATGACCCACGAGAGCTCGCAGTTGGCTCGGTTCGCCCATGCGCGTGTTTGGCAGGTATGGGGGCTGAACCTTACGGGAGCCGCTGGCCTCGCCGCCTGCTCAGGGAAGGGTTTGTGCCGTCTGCAGCGCACCACCCGGGCCGGCTCCGCGCAGTTCGCTATTGCGTAGTGGCTGGCCCACGGGATCGGACTGTGGGCGGCAAGATGATCCACCGCCCAGCCCCGTTGTGGCCCATGCTCGGCTCCTGAGCTGTGCAGATAGCGCCTTTGCCCAGAACAGCCCCACATGGGGTGCAGCGTTGTGGTCGGCCGAAAGAAGATCAGAATCCCCCAGGCCGCCACAGGCTGAACAGGCGGGGCGGATCGCCACCGCCTGGCAGAAGCGTTTCCTGTTGATAGGCATTCCCGGGGGATCCAATTCCGCACTGGCAAGGCCGCTTCTGGACCAGGCCGGGGAGCAGTCGTAATTCGGGCCGTGGTGCCACCCCAGAGGTAGTGGCTTGGGTTTGTCAGCCGCCTGGCTGGGGCGTAGGCCAGCCACAGCAGGAGCGCCGCCTCGATCCGGCCTGGATCGAGAAGCAGGCGGCGCCGGGGGGCTCTGCGGGCCAGGGCTGCGCCCAGCAGGTCGCCTGTCTAGCCAGCAGGGATAGCCGTTCTTCCGATGCAAGCGGCACCTTTAATCGGCCCGCCCCTGCGAGCAGGGCTCAAGCCACGTCCAGGCAGCGGCCCGGCGGCGACCTGCGCGTGGCCAAGCCCGAACCCCGCATCCGGCTGTTAGCCATCAAAGTGGCCGCCCAAGCGCCAAGCAACTGCCTGCGATCAGGCAGCTTCTTCTGCCGCCGGCGTGCCCGCTTGCAGCGCAGCCCGGGCCCAGAGCTGGGGATTAGGTGCCTAAATCTCAGCATATGTTTGCGGTCTTGGCTGATGGCGTTTTACCGCCTTGAGGGGCGATGGGGCGGACATCCTGCACGAGCGGACGCGAACTGGAGGCAACAGGGCCGCCCCGGACTCGCGCCCAGCTCTCGGTGTGCTGGCTGCGTTACGGACGTTCCTTTGATCGGCATGGGCGGGACAAGCCTGAGCGATCCCACCAGGCCTCTGGACCGCAGCCCGTTCCTGGCGCCTGCTGGCGGGGAGACCAGGCCGTTTATCCAGCCAGTTGGTGAAAACTGTTTGTCTGGCTGGGGTGGAGGCCTGGTTGCAGGCTCGCTTGATCGAGGGACGGCAGCGAAAACTGAGGCGGCCATTGGCCGACATGATAAGGATTCCAGCAATGCACGCCACCATCCCTGCTGGTGGACGTGCTGAGCTGGCACCAGCAGTGGCCCGGCTCTGCCTGAGGCCAAGCTGCAAGGCCTGGATTCGCCCAGCGTCAGCTGGCTCAATCGCTGGTTCGCGCCTGCGATTGGCCCGAGTTGACGGGTTGCCAATCTCTGTCAGAAAAAACCTTGGGGTGATGGCCCCTATGGACGGGAACGCCAGTTCTATGGACCGCGATGGAGAACCGCAACCGGCTCAGTGTTGAGGCCAACGCGCCCGCCGTCCTGCACGCGATTGTGGCGGCAGCTTGTCCACCCCCGCCTGCAGCGGATGCGTCACCTGCTCAGGCGATTCGCTGGATCCAGTCGTGACGAACGGGCCGAATCCGCGAGAACCAGGTGATGCTTCCCTCGGTGAAGCCTTACCGCGAGAGGGCGAGCTGTGGAGCAAGGCCGGCTGGGATGGAGCCAGGCGCGCACGACGCCCGGCCTATTGTGGAGATTGATGGCCACCAGTCCTTGCATCCTGGGATGCTGTTCACGAGGTGCTGCCCGCGCTTACCGACCACACCCTGCTGCGGAGGCTGGGCCCGCCGGCTTGGCCCAGAGCCTGCCGGCGCCCTGACGAAGCTGGGGGCAGAACGCCCAGCACCGCCGTCTGGCGCCAAGCGGGCGCGAGCCAGGGCATCAAAGAAACGGAGAGGGAGGGTCGAACCCTGACAGAAGTTGCCTCCTGTAACTCCTAGCAGGGAGCCGCTTTCAACCACTCCAGCCAACCTCTCCAGGGGCCGATCGAGCTTATCAAGCGCTCTCGCCGACCTGCCTCGGCCATGGAGGCCTCGGCAGGCGCGTGCTTGACAAGCCGCAGAGGATTTCCAGGAGATTGGTGCGCCCGAGGCCTCGGCCCATTGCTCCGGTCGATCACCCTGGGCCACCTTCTTTGCCGAGCAGGGGTCACCACCGATCCCCTGCACCAGTCTCCATGGCAGTCGGTGGCATCCGATTGATCAGCTGGTCCATGGTGATGGCACCGACCTGGGCCAGCCGTTTCTCGCCGAAACAACACCGTCAGGTGTTGGAAAAGGCGCCTGGCACCCCATCGCGTAACCAATCGCCACCAACCGCCAAGCGGACTCGGCCGCTGCGGTCAGGAAACGGTGCCCGGAGCTCACCCCTACCCGGTGGGCACTCGGCGGGATCAGGGTCACCCTGGCGCGAACGTCCATCGCCGGCTCCAGTGCGACCGCTTTGCCACCGAAGATGGGGAGCAGGGCAATGCCATTTACAGGGCCAGCCCCACCCGCACCAGGTCGTAGTGAGGATGGGCTGACGCAGGGTTCCTGCCGGTTGGCCAGGTGGCCGGCGGGCCTGTGGGACAGGCCCTGCTGGCCATCGCCTGGAGCGCGCCCCAAACGCAGCTTTTGCAAGGCGGGTCAGGCTGGCGTCGCCATCATCGGGCTGTCGGCATCGGCCAGAATGGGAATACACCCCGGCCAACCTGCACGGCATCGAGCCCGTTGAGCACCTGCCAAACAGCTGGGGCCCCGTCTGGCCCAGTCAATGCCATACGCGGTCATGCCCGTTATCGAGCTTGAGGGATGCAGGGCCATGCGGGCGGGCCACTGCCACTGGCCAGGCTCTGCAGAGCAGGGGCTTGCGTTGGCTGCTGATCGGGGCATCAGCCTGCCAGTGCAGCACAGCTCCTCAGTTCCATCGGGTTCGCTGAGTGTTTGCCCATCACCAGCAGGGGCCCTCGATCCCCGCCCGGCGCGCAAGTTCCACTCCCTCCTTGGAGGTGGCCACACCGAGCTGTTGCGCCCCCCCCGGCGATGGGCCGCCTTGCGCGCCACCGGCAGGGCACCGATGGCCGTAGCCATCGGCCTTGACAACCGCCCATCAGTCGCAGCCTTGGGCCAAGCAGGGCCTTGAGACCGGGCGAGCATTGCGGGCGATGGCGGCCCCGTCTACCTTCACCCAGGCCCGTTGGCGAGGGATGGAGCCAGTCCACAGGTTGGGGAGGCCAGAGCCTGGCTCAGCGGCCATCGAAGTGGAATACCCAATTCGACCGTAGGGGCGGGACCCGTGATCAGACGTGATTGAACCGTTAGGCATTGCCCATCGCGCCGGAACTGGCACCCCACTTCATGGGTCGACACCGTAGAGGCCAGGTCCTGCGTTCTCAACGCCCCTACGAGCCGCTCAACATCACCAGCTGGCGCCGCGCCACTGCTGATGGTTCTCAAAGGAAAAGCGAAGGACTGGAGCACGATCAAGTCACTTTCATCCGCAGTGATTTGCTGCTGCCCAACGGTGATCCGTCTGCCCGGCAATTCGGTTGCGGCGTTACCTTTCAAGCAACTTCCGCTCACCCGTCGCCAACGTCTTTCCAGCCGCGACAGCCATTCCTGTCAATACTGCGGCTACCAGGGGATCCAGCTCTCGATCGACCATTGATCCCCCGCAGCCGCGGCGGCATCGATAGCTGGAGAAACGCACCCACAGCCTGTTTGCGTTTGCAATTGTGCGCAGGGGCAGTTCGCACGCCACGGGAACGGCGATGCCCCTGGCGAAAGTGCCCCGCCGGCCGGTGAGCGTGCGAGCCACCTTGTATTTTGAAAATGCCACCCGCCACCATCCGCTCCGGCCGGAGGGAATGGGCCAAATATGTAGATCGCGGGCCTTGAATTTGGCCCCCGCCCTCTGATTCACCCGCTGCCCAAACTGGGCCTCAGTGGCCAGCTTCTCCATCTGCTGGCGCTTTGTCGTCGGCGATCGCAGGCGCCGATCAGCTCATCGAGTGCCCCGCCAGGACCGGCTCCAGGCTGAAATTTGCGGTGCAACGGTGGTCGGGGTGATGCGGTGGTCTTTCGTTGTAAGTGCGAATTCTTCTCGCTTTGCGATCACCCCGCCCCACCTGGGCCGCCGGGGCGGAAAATCTCCGCTGCTGCCGCTTTCGGCCAGCTCCCGCTTCCAGCAGCTGGCCCGCAGGATCTCCCAACCGCCCGTTCCTGTTCTGAAGCTGGAGCGCTCCTGGGTCAGAACACCCGGATGCCCGTGGGGGTATCTTGTTTGCAGCCAGGTCGAACCGGCCGTTTCAACCTTGTCTGAACGGTTCTGGCCACCGGCGCCACCGGAAGCGGGCGGTTGCTGATCTCCAAGGTCGCCGGAGGGTCGAGCCGAACTTTTCAACCGGGATCGGCTTCCGGGCATCACCGCCACGGTGGCGGTTGGAAGGGTGCCACCCGTCCCTGTGATTCGGTGGGCCGGGGGACCCCCTGCACCGTGAAAACCGCCGGCCTCGTACTGAGGCTGGCTGTAGAAACCCCCTTCGCCACGGATTTTCGAGAGGATCAGTTCCTTATGCCACCAAGATCGGCTTCTGAGGCACTCAAAGGTTTCACGCTCCAGCCCAGGGTCTGGGCAGTGGCGCTCGTACATCCGGCCAGAATTCACCGGCCCACAGCGGAAAGCTTCATCACCGCCGGCTTTCCTTGCTCTTGATCTTTTCCAGCATCACGCTTGCGGCCGATCGCGCGGGTCGCGGGGGCAGCAGGCGGAGGAATGAGGCGAATCGCGGCAGAACCTCGAAAATCTGGGGCATTTGAGCTCCTGCCCAGCTCATTTCCTCTTTGGCCAGCCGCTTTTTCCCATCCCTCAGGGTCGCCGCGGTTCTCCCTTTAAAGGCAGTTTGGGGCCGCGTTGCTTTCCGGCCGAAGCTTGCCTCTGGGAAAACTTTGCTTTTGAAAGTTTTGGCCCCATTGCCCAGGCCCACCAGGTGTTTCGAAAGGGGGGCCCCGGCGGAAAAAGCGCGCCCCCGGGGGGCCCAATTTTTCGGTTTTTCCCTCCTCTT
>Ga0163217_1092908_pt1 | contig 10560 bp, 19 predicted proteins | sample SynspAceP_FD_185933 | JGI IMG/M metagenome (GOLD analysis project Ga0163217, IMG submission 185933) | Saline lake microbial communities from Ace Lake in Antarctica - Synechococcus sp. Ace-P (PacBio error correction) | ecosystem: Environmental > Aquatic > Non-marine Saline and Alkaline > Saline ... | reverse complement strand
GTGGCTGGCATTGAAGTCGGGCAGGAAGATGGTTTTTATCAGTTATCTCGCCATCGCGATTACCCCGCCGCTGCGCGCCGGTATTCGAGGGCTGCAGATGCTGATCGTTCAAGATTGATGTCAGCCGTTTCAAAGCAGACGGCATCATGGATGCGGTGGAAAAGATGCGCGGCGAAGTCGTTACCAGCGTCGAGTGCCTGGTTGCGCGGCCACTGGCCGCCCTTTGAAGTAGAGCTGCAACGCCGCGCGTGATCAAGGTTGGCTAGTGTGCGCTTCGGAGCTGCTGGAGGCCGGATCACGGTTATACCGCGTGACCCAGTTCCAAACAACAGCGGCGAATTGAAGTACGCCGGGCCGCGAGCCTTTGGCTCATGGCCAGGAGTGGAAAAGGTCTGGTGCGGATCTGCGCAATAACCGGGCGGCGTGTTGCAGTCGGCTGTCGAGTGTTGCCGATGCGTTCTTGATCAGGGTTTGATCGTCTATACCAAAGGCGTCTGCCCAACTCGGAATGCGCTTTAGTTGCTACGGACCAACAATCCCGGCGGGCCATATTCCCGAGCTGGTGGTTACTGATCAACGGTGGCTCAGGCCCTGCATCGGGAAATCGTTGCCGGTTGCTCTCAGGGATCAGGAGCGCGCCGGTGATCATGGGTACAAGGACAGCTGTCGGGCAAAGGCTCGGTGGCAGACCGTTACTGCGCTGAAACTCACACGACCGGGAGCTGAAGCTGGACCACGCTTTTGTATTTACACGCCCAATGGCCGCTCCATTCAGTCTCAGGGCATCGTCCCTTGATGATCGCGTTGAGCGTTTGCGGCGCCTGACCAGGACGCTGAAGAGCGCGGTCTTGCGTGAGGCTGATCTGGCCGGGCATCTGGACAAACAGCGCCCCCAGTGAAGCGGCCCCCGGTTTGTCGGCGAGGCGCAGAGCGCCCACGGATTCCGATTTACCAGGCTTAATTCAGGGCACTGATCCTGCTCAAGGGTCTGAATATTTTACCCCGCGCGAAAAAAAATTGAGAATTTGCTGTGGTTGGCTGCTGGCGCTCCGCTGCAGCCTGCGGTGGACCATGATCCTTGCCGAAATCAGCCCAGGCGAGCGGCAAGATAGCTCGGCTGAGCTTGCCCCCGTTCAGTAAAACCAGCAAACCAGTGCCGCGACCTTCTGCGAGTTGAGTGGATAGCAGAATCGAGAATGCGGCTGGGCTTGAAGCTGCGACTGCGTCCCCCTTTGCCGGTTGAGCCAGCGCCGGTGGATGATCGCCCACAAACTGGCCGATCGTGATTGATGACGCTTGGCGTTCCACAGCTATGCCCTGGGTCGGGAATCATTGATCTGCGGTGCCGTTTGGCGCTGGCGATTCTGCCCCAAGACGCTGTCAGCCGCGAGGCTGGCTACTGAGGCGCATTGCCCTCAGGCCAGGCGGGCTTGATGTTGCATCTTGGCCGATTGGAAAACACCGGCGGGGCTGTCCATCCGGCCCCGGGCGGGCTTGTATTCGGCTATGCCGCCTGCGAAGAGCTGCTGGCCAGTCTGGGACGGACAGCCTGAGTCGCTTTGCGCCGATGGACGGAGGGTAAATAAAATCATAGGGGGCACCCGCCTTGACCGCAGAGCGCGCGCCAAGGATTGGGGTAATGGGCGTAGGCTGCAGCGAGCGCGGATTGTTCTTTGTTGAGCCGCACCCGGCGCAGACCAGCAGCCTTTGCCGCTGCAGGCTTTGCAGGGGTGCGCAGATCTGTTCGCGGGATGTGTTTCTGGATAATCAGCGTGATCCCGGAGCGCGATTTCACCGGGGCTTTCCAGCGTCTGGCTGCACTGGCGCGCAAGAACGGCAGCGCTCTGTTTGATCGGCCACCCCTATCCTGAAACGCGATGGATTATCTGGAGCGTTGGTTGCCAGGGCTGGCTGATCGGGAGGGTCTGTGGTGGGTTCAGTGTGGCAAAGCATGCTGGCGCGTAAATACCCGCCGCCCGTTCCGCAGGACCAATGAACGCAAGAAGCGATTAACTAAAGGCGCATCTTCGATACCCGCAAGCGGGCCAGATAGGCTTTTGGCTTCGCGACGCTATGTTTCGCCAAGTGGAAAAATGCTCGCTGCCAGTACCGCGTCTGCGCCACCCAGGAGTACACCGTCGGCCACGGTGCTGCAAGATTGCCAACGCCGCCTGACCGCGAATCACCGGAAGTGCAGTGTGTCGTGATGGCGCGGGTGACCGCCCAGGTTCATACGCTTTTAACGCCATCCTGATCCATGCTGGTCAGCCAGTTATCTCGCCGGCGCCCCAGGTCTTCTATTTCTTTGCCAGAGCAACAGCGTCCAGCCCGGTGGGTTTACGCCCGTCCTGGGTGAAGATTTCCCCAGCGCCCCGGCTCGCCAGGGCCGACCCCGCTTGGCAGCGATCGCCACGACAACTAACATTGGAGCCAAAGCGTTCCGCTGCCTCACCGACTAAATTCCGGATTGAACACCGCCGCGGTATTGATCGAGGACCTTGTCCCGCTCCAGCATTTCAACAAGTTGCGGATTGTCCTGGATGGTGGGCACAGCCCACCGCCCACGGTCAGGGCGAGAATAAAAATACTCTGCGGCCCGATGCGCTTCCACCGTATGCGGGTAGTGTCGCGTTTCCTGGTGGCTGGCGGTAATGTCGAGAAAAAGTGATCTCGTCCGCGCCTTGCTCGTTGTAGCGCCTTGGCTACTTCGACGGGGTCCGCCGGCGTCACGGATGTGCTCGAATGCACGCCCTTGACCACGCGGCCATTGTCCACGTCGGAGGCAGGGGATGATTCTCTTGGCCAAACCCATGGGCTTTCTGCCGACAAGCAGCTTCAAGCGGGCAAGCTTTCAAGCTGCCAAATAAATGCTTGTGGCTTATACTTGCCGCTTGCCGCGCGCGACACAAGCGCCTTGCGCTTCAGACACATCCCAGCAGTGCCTTCATAGATGGCGGCGGCCCGGTGATGGCGCCGATAATCCGGGCGCCCGCGCGTTCAGCAGGGGACTGAATATCGCCAGGTGGTGAAATGCCGCCGGAGGCCAATCACCCGGGATGCGCCCGTGGCGTTGGCCAGGGCTGCAGGTGGCTTCAACGTTGCAACCTGCATCATGCCGGTCCTTGGCAATATCGTGTAGACAATCGGGCGACGCCATTCGGCCTTCTCAAAACGTTTTGGCCAGGATCGATGACCTGCACGTTGCTGACTTCAGCCCCGCCGTCAGTGGGCACGAAAGCCATCTTTGGCGTCAGGGCCGACGATGACCTTGCCGGGGAATGCGCGGCAGGCTTCAGCGACGAACTTTCCGGCCTTTTCCACTGCCTTGGTGCCCAGAGATCACGTAACTGACACCAGCGCGCACATAGTGCTCGATGGATCCAGCGAGCGGATGCCGCCACCGAATCTGAATGGGCAGGCTCGGCATAAGCGCGGGGGCGATCGCGGTAACACATCACCATTGACCGGCTTGCCCTCAAGGCGCCGTTCAGTGTTTCAACCAGATGTAGGCGCCGGCAGCCGCCGTTCACCCACTTGGCGGCCATTGGCCACAGGATCATCGGAAAAATTACCGTGGCATCGTCATCAAGGCCCTGCGCAAGCCGCACGCAGGCGGCCGTCTTTGAGGTCGATAGCGGGATAATTTCAGGCATTGTCTTGTTTCACTTTGGAAAAAAGCAGCTTCAAAGTCTTCAGCTCAAGTCTCAAGCCGGGTGGTGGCTTGGCAGCTTGCAGCTCTGATTCTTTTACCACCGCCCGTCCCAGCCAGAAAATTCTGCATTTCAAGCTGCAGGCCATTGGTATGGCTTTTTTCCGGGTGTGGAATGAGGTGGGCGAATATATTGTCTTGAATCACCGCGGCAGCGAAGTCGACACCGTTAATGGGCCAGCGACGGCCAGCGTGATGTGCTTGGCCAGGCTGGGCATGATGCTGTGCACGAAGTAGAAGCGCGCGTCCTATGGTCGTATGCAGATGCCACATCGGATTGGTCGATGGTGCTTGCTTTACCTGATTCCAGCCATATGCGGCACTTCCAAGCGCACTTCACCGTCGTACAGCTCATTGCCGAAAAAGCTTACCTTGCCAGGAACGGCCGAGGCAACGACGCCGCGTTTCTTCGCGCCTCGAAAACAGGCATCTGCATGCCGACCGCAAATTCCCAGCAGGGGTTCTTCCTTGACACCGTCGCGCACGGACCTGGTCCAGAACCGAGTTGCGCAGCGGTCGCTGACACAGCACGAATCGCGCCCACCACCCGGCAGTACCACCCGGTCGCGGCTGCAGAGGTACACGGCTGAGGATCGCGGGGTGAACTCAACGCGCATCGCGCCGGGCGTGTTCCAGAGGCCTTGGCAACCGAATGCAGGGTTGGCCCATGCATAGTCGATAACCGCTACTCGGCTGGCCAGTCATCGGTTAAACAGGCAGCTTGGTAGAGGCCATCATGCCGCTCTACGGGCATCTTCTTCCACCGCAGGGCGCAGTGCGCCGGCCGAGGCTTGAACACGGTTTCGATCTGATGGTGGTATTGACCCCTTCAGGTTGTCGATGTTGCAGAAGTCGTCTGTGAGTGGTGACGAAGCCCTGGCGAAGGAATTCACCAAACAGGCCACATCCAAAGCTGCCGACGCATGGCGCGGGATATTCAACATTCATGCTGCAGGCCTGGGCGACCGAAAAGTCGATCACCGCGAGACAGGCGCCTCATCGCAGCGGAACGTACGGCATGTCACGTAACGGCGGATGCCTTTCTTGTCGCCGAGGCCTTGGGCAAACGCCATACCCAAGGTGATGGCCAAACGATCCTCCACGGTGTGAGTGGTCACTTCAATGTGTAGTGGCTCGCCACGCGATTTGATCTGCATGCGATCAAAGCCCGTGTGGGCGATCTGGTCGGAGGCATTGCTTAGGAAGGACACCAATGTCAAAGTTCGAACTGCCGGTACGTCAGGTTGATGTCGACTTTAACCTGGGTTTCCAGAGTGTTGCGCTTCGACGCTTGCCTGCGCTTCCGCCATGGCGTTTCTCCGCTGAATAATCATAATTTCAAGGGCTGTGATTTATTACGGGTAGCAAGGTGCTGGCGTGCTACAGCCGGCCTGATCGCGTGTGGCATATCACGCCAATAGGCACTAGCCTGCCGCGGCCTTTCTCCTCAGCCGGCAATCGCGGTGGAAACCGTGTGGAATCATTATCCAAAACCTGTTGGAAACTGAGGGGCTGTATTGCAGCGCCGCTGAAGAGTAGCTACGGTTTGAAGAGCCTTTACCCCTGTCGGACTATCTCAAAGAGTATATTGGACGTTGCGCCAGGCATAAAAGCGCGGTTATCAACGTACCCTCGGTAAAAATGTTACTAAATATAGGAAGCATCCATGAAATCTTTGCCAAAGTGCTCGGTCTGGTGATCTTTGGTGTCGTTGCTGCTGGCGGCGGGGGCTGTTGTTTTTCCTGACCCCGCAATGTTCGATCACGAATTGATTACAAAGCAGGATATCCAGCCAGCTTGCGCGCGAACAAAAACCAATTCGAACTGACGCTGGGCGGTGATATCGTTGGTCACTGTTTCCGTGGTGGGGTATCGAGTCAAGACGTCGGCAGTGCGCCAGTGGGTTTGCCGGCCTGACCCAATCGCTTGCCCAGGTCGGGAACATGGGGCTGGGCGTGAGGTTATTACCGTTGCTGCGCCGCCAGTTGCGGAGAGTGATGTTAATCTTCAGACAGCGTCAGCCTGAATCTGATCAAGGCATGAGCAGGGTGTGGGGCAATTGGGAAAGCATTGGGCCTGGAGGCGCGGAAGCCTGCCGACCCGCAGAGCCCCGAAGGTGTTGATTGTGGCTGCGGATGAGGCCCGAGGAGGCCGGGCGGACTTTGACCGTGGCCATCGAGAGCGTACGCATCACCAACGCCCGAGTGCGTTTATGAAGGACGAGTCTTCGGCGCTTCTGCAGCTTGCGAGGTATGTGAATGCTGGACTTACAAGCCTGGTGACCGCTGAGTGCGAGGTCAGCGCCTCCTCTCAGATGGTGGCTTTGTCTGGTGCTTGCTGTATTACACTCGAAGCAAACCGGGCGATGCGCGTGCGGATAGATTTGAACACTGGTCGCGCAGGTTTATTTTGGCCTTGATCGCCTATCAGCTTGAGGCGGTCGAATCTGAAAGTCGACGCCAGCGGCGAGCCCTTCCCCGGACGCGCATTGTCGATGCACTGCGGGCGATGGCTTGCTGGATCTGCGGTGACAAATCGCGGAGCTTAATCAGTTGCGACTGTCGATCGCCGCTGCGTTGACACAGGACAGATACGCGCCAGCCAGTGGATACCGAGATGCTGCCTGGATGGCCGCCTGGACGCTGGCTACTTTTTGATGCCCGCGCGCTGCTCGCAGCGCTGGTCAGGGATGTGCCTGAAAACACGGACCAGATCCGGCGCGCTTCGGAGTCGGTATGTCCCTCGGCGCCGTATGAAGTGGCTCCTCGACCAGCCTGCATGCTTAACGAGTTGAAGCTGCTGGTCGATGGAACACCTCTGGCTGCGTTAGCCCTGGGGTCGCTGATTTCGGAACGTCAGCGCTGCGTTTTTGATGTCTGTCGGCGGGCAGCCTGAATCTGGATGACTACCTGCGCCTGCCGAAGGCCCGGCACCCGAAGCACCCGCGGCAGCGGCGCCCGCTTGGCGGGCGCCGTTCCGATTGCCGGCGCCGAAGGCTGGGAGCTGATTGATAAGTGCTCCCGCTTGCAGCGGCTCGCCAGCCTGGAACATTGGACGGCAAGTTGGCGCTGGAGGAGGCTGCGTTGTGACCGGCCAGGACCTTTCAGCCCTTCGCGGGGCGATTAGGGGCACGCGATGGCCGGATCCCAGGTTGTGGGTGTAATGGCGAGGCGTTTCAAAGCGTCACCGCAGAGATCGACACAACCGCAGCCGGCAGCCTCAAAGTGGAGGCCCGAAACGAATGGACCGGATGGGATTCGCTGCGGGCAGGCAGGCGCGGTTACGACATGGGCGAGCAGATTGCGCGGGCGACTGACCTAAATCTCAACGTTTACAAGCCAGCGGCAACAGTGCTTAAACGCTGGATTGGATACGCCAACGGCCAGCGCGCGCTTTCAATGGCTTGAGGGCGCGCTGATTCGGGTCAACTTTTAACAGCAGATGTGCCAGGCCATTGCACTGAGTTAACCGCAAAACCCTGGCCTGAGCCGCGCGGCAGCGAAGACCACGCCTTTCAGTTTCGCTGGGCGGCAGCTCAGGGTATCGCAACGGTACTGTCACAGCCGCGATCTGGTGGCCGCGGGTGCCTGGGATGGGTGAAAGGTCGCTGGTGATAGTGCTGCCGGAGCAACGGCATGACTACCGCCTGGGCCCTGCTGATCGAGGGTGACAAAATCCGCTATGCCGGACCCCGCCTGCCGCGGTCAATTGGAAACGCGTATGGCTGGGATTTGAGTGGCGATCCGCTGCCAGGGCTTCCTGCACAATGCAGCCAGCAGCTGTGGTGTGGGCATACCGACGCGTCAAGCGTGATCGCCGGCCAGTTGTGAGGTAATGAAGCCAGCGCAAGGTGGAAGAAAAAACGTGGTAAGAGAAAGCTGGGCGATCAGCCGCCGCCGTGCCGCGATGGGCAATCAGAGGGTTGTTAACCGGTGAGTTCGTTCGAGAGATGGGAGATCTGGAAACGCCACCGGACGCCGGCCACGGAATCGCCAGCCACTGGGATCGGCCGGACGTTCCTCTTTTCCGAGGCGGTGTCTGATCTGTATGACCGGCACGGGCGCGCAAGGATCTCACCTTTGTGGCAACATGACATGAATCCTTTACCGTGTGTGGGTTGTCGGAGATCATTGCTCAGAGCAGACCAGGTCGCTACGGGTGATCCCCTATTTCCGAGCGTTTCATTGCAGCTCGCTGGCCCCCGATGTTGGGCGTTGGCCGCCGCAGAACCCGATGAAGTGCTGGCACTTATGGACCGGGCTGGGCTATTACAGTCGCGCGCGTAATCTGCAACAAAAGATGCGCAGCGAGTGGTAAAAACGAGTTCGCCGCGGCGAAGTTTCCCGGGGATATTGAACAACTGATTCAGCCTGGCGGGTATGGACCGTTCAAACGCTGGCGCCATTGCCAGCGCTGAAGCATTGGGCTTGCGCGCGCCGATTCTCGAATGGCAACGTCAACGTGTGCTTGGCACGCGCCTATCACGAAAAGGTCGAAGGCTGCCGGGTTGAGAAGGCCGTGCATGAGCGGCTCTGGGTTATTGCCGGAGCGCTATTACGCCACATAGTCGGGTCAATCATTATACTCAGGCGATGAATGGACCCGGGCGCGACGCTCGTACCGCGCAGCAAGGCCTTCCTGTTTTGGTTAGCCCGCTTGCACGCTGGCTGTGAAGGCGGCGCCTGCTGGGCCAGCCCACCACAGTCCCGCACTCCAAGCCGCGCAAGCAGATACCGGTACGCCAGTGCCTGATGCCACTTGCTGAATTCAACCCTGAGGGGAAATTGGCGCAGCGCCGCCCCGGACTCTGGTTGTGGGTGGGCTTATGGTCCGCCCGCAACTGGAGGACTTGGCGCAACTTACAGCAACTGCTGCTACAGCAGCGCTGGCAAGCCGAGAGCGGAGCTGCTTGGAGCCCTTGCGCATTACCTCAGCACTTCTCAATCTGGATATCCAGCCGCTGGTGGGTGCCGGGTTCATTTTGCCGGGCATGGCGTGGCCGAGGCGGGGCAGGTCTGGTATACCTGCGCCAGCCATCCCGCCTGTGGGCTTGCCGCACGGGGTTGAAAAAACTGCTCAGCGGACCGAACTGATTAGCTGATGCCCAATAGGGCCCTTCAGGAGACGCCGATGACCCGTATTGGGGTGATTGTGCCGCAAATATAAAGAGCAACTGCCTGGCCTGAGCGCCCCCCGTACCCTGGTGCCAAGGCAGGCAATCTTCGCTGACGTCTCGAAAAAGGCTGGGACGAATGGCAGTGCGCACCAGACATGCTGATCAACGAAAGACGGGACTACCCCCTGAACTATGATGGATCCTGAGGATCGGCGCTTTATCCAGGGTGAAATGGACCAAGTTCTGTAGGGGAGGAATAACGCCCAGGCGAGGGCTACGTGCCCCTTGCAGAATAAAATGATAGGTAGCCGCTGAAGAAGGAACAATATTTTTCTTGCGGCGCTTGACACATTAACCTCTTAAACCGTTTAATAGCGCCCCCTTGCGCCAGATAGCTCAGTTGTAGGCAGAGGATTGAAAATCTCGTGTCGGCGGTTCGATTCCCGTCTCTGGGCAACCATTATTTGCAAGAAAACCCGCTAGCGTCACTGGCGGGTTTTTTTATTGTTCCGAACCGTTTTTGCGCCAGTGGGTTTAAATCTGGAAAGACTTTTGCATGGCATCATTCGGACATGACCTTAATAGTCTCCTTGGTCATGCACGGGCAGCTGTGCTGTTTTGCGGACATGACAGGGAATATTGAGACGGATCTGTCCGATACGCCGGATATTAACCACTGTAGTCATTCATAATTCAGTACCTGTAGCCAGGGCTTTTTTGCGGCTGGACTGGAAACGATACGTGACACCGCCCGCTCTCGAAGTGCTAACCCTGCCATAAACGCCTATGGCGACCTTGAAGTTGCTCAAGGGCGTTGATCTTGATCGCCGCAGATGGGCGACGTCATTTCTTCGATTCTTGGCTCAATACGGGCTCCGGCAAGAGCACGCTGCGCTGCGTTGCATGCAATCTGCTGGAACCCCCACGCCGTCAGATATATTTCGTTGCCGGTGAAGAGATGAAAACTCAAGCCAGGCCGCGACGGTGCCCTGGTGGACAGCAGGGACGAACAAGCAGCATCAACCGCCTGCGGGCGCAGGGTCGGCTTTCGTATTTTTTCCCGAGAGTTTTCAACTGTGGCCGCCACATGAGCATCCTCGAACAACATCATCGAGGCGCCTCGTCGCGTGCTGGGGCCAGCCCAAAAGCAGATGCCATCGGCCGCCGCAGAAACTCTTTCCTGGAAAAAAAGGTCGGCAATTCGCCAGACAAAGCGCCATTTCTTTTCCCCGCGCAAAAAGCTGCCTCGGTGCCAGCAGCAAAGCGTGCAAAAGCCAGTTGCCACGCTGGCCATGCAGCCACGCGTTATTCTGTTTGATGAACCTTACCTCGGCCACTTGGACCCGGGAAAAATTGGTCAATGAAGTCCTGACCGTGGATCCCGCGGCTGGGCCGAGGAAGGCGTAACTATGCTGTGGTTAACCATGAAAATGGGCTTTCGCCGGCAGGTAGTCCAGGTCCAGGTTGTTTTTTCTTCATCAGGGGCAAGTCGAGACAAATCGGGGCACCCCAGAGGGCAAGTGTTTGAAGCAAAACCCAAGGTTCGGAACGTTGCAGGGGACCCAATTCATGGTCCAAGCCAAAGTAAGGAGGCCAGGTTACCCATTGAAGAAAAGGCTATAAGAAAGGTTCTGTTTGGCCGCTTTTTGCATTACAAGCCCATGGCTTTGATCATGCTCGGGAACTGCAAGACCCCAAAACTTGAATTTTTTTTCTTCTCCCTCCCTTTTTTTGG
>Ga0163217_1022766_pt1:0-2500 | contig 10560 bp, 10 predicted proteins | sample SynspAceP_FD_185933 | JGI IMG/M metagenome (GOLD analysis project Ga0163217, IMG submission 185933) | Saline lake microbial communities from Ace Lake in Antarctica - Synechococcus sp. Ace-P (PacBio error correction) | ecosystem: Environmental > Aquatic > Non-marine Saline and Alkaline >... | reverse complement strand
CCCGCCGTCCCGAAGGATCACCGGCACGGAAAGATTTCCGCCATGAGGACGCGCGATGCCGTTCCCGGTGAGGGTGAGGTACTGTCAAAGTGCAGACCATGTCGCTCGACCCTTACTGCGGGGGCGTATGGATGATGCAAATCTATGCCAAGCCCGTCCCATCGGTGGCACGATGGAAGGCGGAGCCGTGGGTTGAGGTGATCGCTCGAACAGTCCGCATTTCAGGCCGGTGATATCGCTTTTTGCATGTTCGGTTGGGCCGCCACGGCTGGCCTGCCGGGGCGCGAGCTGCGGGGGCCGCTTGATCCGGGCATGGCTCGGTGGGACAGCCGGCCTTGGGCGTGCATGGCTTGCCGGGCTTTACGGCGGTCGGGTTGACGGAATATTGTTCGCCACAAAGAGGCGAGACACTTGTTTCGTAGCGGCGGCACCGGCCCCCCCCTCGTTAGGGTCGATGGCGGGAGATTCGAAGACGCGCGGCCTGCGGACCGTGGGCATCGCGGGCGGGCTGGACCAATGCAAAAAACTGGCGGTCGAGAAGTTTCGGGCTTTGACGTCTTGGCCTTGACCATCGTGCTATGGCTGAGGGCGCGAGAATTGCGCGCGGCGCTGGCGGAGCTGCCCAAGGGGATTGACATTCTACTCGAGAATGTCGGTGGCAAGGTTCGGGGAGCGGTCATCTTACCGCTGATGATTGTTGGCGGGCGCACGCATCCCGTTCTGTGCTGATGCAGCTGGTATGATCTGGCGGTTGTGCGGGGCCGCGAAGCCCGGGGAAGGATACACTGCAAAGCTCTGGCGCACGATCCTGTGAACCGGATGCATGTGCACGGTTCATTATCTCGGACATTTCAGATCGATTTTCCGGCCTTCTGTCAGAAGTCGGACCTTATGGTTGCCAGGGCCGGATCGCGGTAAGGAGAATTGCCGAAGGGTGGAAAAACGCGCTGCCGCTTTCATGCGCATGGCTCAAGGGGCGTATATTTCGGAAGCAGATCGTTGAAAAAGTCGCCTGAAGCCGTGACTCTGTTCGGGCTGCAGGCGGTTGCGCTCCGCGCAGGGGATATTGAAGCAACAAAGAAGCAGGGGGCCGGCTTCAAGGCGCCTTTTATGTAAAGCCACTTGGTGTTCTATTCGGGGTTTTGGCAAAATCTCGTCAGCGGCGGATGTCGGCGGAGGGTTCTGGGAGCAAAGCGGATGATTTGATGCCGCCAGAACCGCCATCGAGAAGGCGGTGCGCAAACGGTAGGCGCTGATCGGTTATGTGCGGAAGAACAGGAAGTGGCGTTGTGACAAGCGGCAAACGGGAAGACAGCGCCCAGAAGACGTGCGAAGGGAAGTTTGACGATTGCGCGGCAAAGCTTGCCACGGGCTATCCGCCAAAGTGACAGAAGCCCCGTTCAATGAGTATCCGCGCAAAGCATCAACCTCTCTGTCAGATGACCCACGCCTTTATGAAACGGACAGCAGGCGGCGCAATCAGGATCCAAGCGTCGGCTGCCAACCTTCCCGGCATCGGATTCGTTGAAAGTCAGGCGGTGGCATCACAGTGTCAGCGAGCACGGATCCAGGAGATCAGGCGACCGGACAGGAAAATTACCAGCTGATCTCGGAGGTGCGGCAGATTAGCGCGCCGCATCGAGACAATCAACATTGCCACAGCAGGAATGAACAAGCGCAGGTGACAGATGCGGGTCTGGAAGGCACGGTGTGCCAAATCACCCTGGAGATGGGAGCGGGAGCAATCGGTGCAGCGAGCGGCCCTGCACCAACGACCCGACCAGCACGATGAATTCGGCACTTGGCTTGAGGGCCAGGTCAGCGTCGGCGAGCAGAAGCAGTGGGATCGAGGATCGCTGGGAAGAAAAAGGAGCCTGACCGGATGGGCTCGAGTTGCCGCACGCCGGGCGTGTGGGGCGATCGCTTTGGACGACGTAGATGACCGGGCCGCTATTAAATACTGCGGGATGCACTAAAGCCAGACCAGAGGGCCAGATGTCAGACGGGAAGGCTTGCTCTGGTCGCACGCAGCCCAGGACGGCCTGCCATTCCATTGCGTCGCGAAAAAGGTCAACGGGAAATTGCGTGTCGAGTCGGCGGTGTGGCTTTTCGCCCGTCGGCGATGCTTTGAAAATGCCGTCATGAGTGTGGGCTTTTGCCGCGGGTTTGGGTCTCTATCGCCCGGTTCGTTGGAACAGCACATTTTGCTCGGCATATGTCACGTGTGACAGGAGGCGGCACCTTGCTGTTTACCTGAACAAGTGCTTTGCAAGGTGTAGACCAAGGATTGCAAGTCCGACGGGCCCGGGCGTACGGCCACGAACAGGACATTGACTCAACCGGACCCCAATTATCGCGCGGCCCGAATGTGATTCCATTGAACGAAAACCGCGGCACCGCGGCAAGATCGACGTTGCGCGCAGAAGAATTGCGCATCGACAAGGCGCGGTCACGGACCAGCACTAGATATAGCCAGCGTGTCAGAGCGGCGACGGCAACA
>Ga0163217_1088253_pt1 | contig 10561 bp, 8 predicted proteins | sample SynspAceP_FD_185933 | JGI IMG/M metagenome (GOLD analysis project Ga0163217, IMG submission 185933) | Saline lake microbial communities from Ace Lake in Antarctica - Synechococcus sp. Ace-P (PacBio error correction) | ecosystem: Environmental > Aquatic > Non-marine Saline and Alkaline > Saline ... | reverse complement strand
ACCTTAATTTGCAAATCGCGCAACAAAGCATTCAAAACCCAAAAAATTACCCGAAGTATATAAAAGTAAATTCCAAACAGGATTGTTCTATATATACTGGTAAAATTAATCCATGGAACTCAATGATTTAGTAACTAAATCTCCAAAACACTAATTAAACACATTGTTTTTACATATAGCCATAAAGGTAGAAATGGGCTCAAAAAACAATGTAAAATTTAAAAAAGACGTCCGAAATAAATTTTGGACGGGTCTTTTTAAAAACTAACACTATATGAAAATGAAAATGATAAGATTTTGGGTCTATTTATTTTACATTTTCAAAAATACAACGAAAAGTTTAGACCCTTTTTTATTTTGTTGTGTAATGGGTAATTTTTTTTAAAAATTAAGTTTCTTTTTGATTGGTATTTTCATTCGATTTTTTTAACAAAAAAAGCCGATAAAAAAAATTTATTCGGCTCGCTAGTTTTTAAGTAAAAATATGTATGTTTAGAATTCATCGCAGAAAATGATAAATTCCTTAAATTCTTTTTGAAATCGGAATTAAATTTATTATTGATTTAAAATTATGCTTTTGAATTGATAGGGCTTCAATATTGATTACATTCACCCCAATCTACGACTTATGTGCTCTTGTAAAACTTTTTTAAGCTGGGAGTTTTTCTAAGTAATCCTTCAGTGGACCGAAACCAAAAAACTTTTTATCAGCTGTATTACTTCTAAGTAAAACGTTATCAGCCTTTATAAACTGTAGGGTATCACAAAACTGAATACGATAGTATAAATGCTGTTTTTTAAACAAAATAGAGTCCTTTAATACAGAATTTGAAACTTAAACTATCCTTCTTCATTTTTCTGATTCCCTCAGCTTTAAAGCTACGCCCGTTTTTCATTATAATTAAAGCTAGATAAAGCAATTTCTATGGCAGGTATATAAATCTTGTTGCTCAAAGGTTTCACAAATATCCGTTAGCTTTAACAGTCTTGCACTTTCTACCGTAGCTCTATTGAGGTTTGATGTAACAAAATAAAAGGGATATTATATTTATCCCTAATATGTTTGCTAAATCTATTCCTGTCTTTATCAGAGGCTAAGATAATATTCAATTAAAACTTAAGTCTACCTGCTTCGCTTTAAGAATTCTTCTGCTTGTTCGTAAACAATAACATGTCACAATTTCGTAGGCCGATTTTCTCAACAATAGACTGCATGTCATCTGCGATGATTAACGTTATCTTCTACTATGGAGTATTTTTAAATGGGCTGTTCAAATTTTGGTTATAGTTTATAAGGTTGTTGTATTTCAAAAGCTTACAAAAAAATAAATTAAAACTTAGGTAAACATAAGGGCCAGTAAAAAGCGTGCTTAAACGCTAGTTTTTTAATTCCGGGATCATGTCTTTTGGATGTTTCCGTTTTTTCTTATTTTATTGGCATGAGTAAAATAAGTATAAAAACTTGTTAAATGCACAACATTGATCCAAGGATTGTATAGGTTTAAAAAAGTAAATAATAACAGGAATAAAAAAAAAGCGATAATTAAGAGCTCAAATGGTATACCCTTTCCTTTTTCCAAAATCCCTATTTTACAACAATAGTATTTCTTCCTGCTTTTTTTATCAGAAACAGCATCCCTTAAGTTATTTTAAAATTTAAAAACGCTGGTACTCAAAAGACCAATAGTTATCGCAGGCAAAATAGCTTGAAAGCTTGATACATGCGTAAATACAATACAATCGAACCCAAACAGCTAATAGCCCAAAAAATAAGAACACAAAAATATTCTCCTAAACCCTCCGATACCCATAGGCTGAATACCGACAGTATTATTTTATGCGCCCAAATACTAGCGATCGCCAAAAGTAAAAACATTAACAATTTCCAGAAAAAAATTCTTGATCTGTCCAAAAGCAACTTAAGAGTAAACCAAAATCGAATAAAACTAAAAATTGACTGTACCGACACAATTAATTTCCTTCTTGAGCTCTTTGGCTGTTTAAAATACCACTTTGGCAAAAGGCCCTTTTGGACCTTTCGGTTCATCGTTATCCCGTACCTTTTTACACCATCGCCCATATCATGGGCCAAAGTTAGGAAGTTACTTGAAAACCAATGGTTGTACAAAATGGCTAGAGAAAAGATGAAAATATTAGTATAGCCTTCTACATGGGGGCAGCGCCGCACTACGATAATTTTTTTTTTTACAGAAACAGATATAATGAAAGTACGCAGTCGTGCTGCATTAAGCAAGCTTTTTTAATTTTGTCAAAAACTAATAAGCATTCTTCTATTTAACCTTTTTTCCGTTTTGGTAAGAAGGCTTAACAAAGCATCACTTTAAGCCCATTTTAACGAGTTGAGGAGCGAAAAGATCTAGCTTCTTCTATGGTTTCAAATTTCCTAAGGCAATTAAGAATAAAAGGATTTGTTTTTACAAACAAGGTATTTATTTAATGCGTTTGTGGTTTAGCGATTAAATTTATCAATAAATGATTTAATCTGTACAGAAGTATATTTTTTCTTTATCTAAAAATTCTTGAGCTAAATAAAATTCTTTTTACAGTGCTCAGTTTCTTCATTTTTCATCTTTAAATTATTAAGGCCTAGCCTCAATAAAACTTTAAGACTATCTAAACTTCATGACCAGTAATTTGCTGTTATCTTCTTTATATTACTACGGGCCCCCGCACTAAAAAGAATATAACGGCTAAGAACCTCCTAAAAGAAACAAACCAGTAAAAACCGCTAAAAATTATTTCTTGAAGGTTACTTGATTTTTAATTCTTTGTTCTTGATTAATTTGATCTAATAATCTTTCGTTTAAGAATCTTTTATGAGCTTTTATCTAATATCTTTATAGGTAAATTCAAGCAAATCACTTTTCTTCAATAAACGGGCATTTAAAATTTAGGATTACAGGGGGATTAATTACACTTTTCTTTCTAAATTATATATGTCTCTAAGAACATTATTTTTATAAGTGATAAAAGTAGTTTTTTTTTCACAATATTTAAAATTAATCTAATTTATTAATCTGAAAAACCCACAATATTGTAGATGAAACACCAAAATTATTTGTTCGAGTATATCACAATGCGTACTTGTTTAGGTTTTTAACTAAGTAGCTTTTATAGCAAGTAAATGCCGGTCAGGTTTAATTGTTAGTGTTTTCGATCTTATAAGAGGGTTCCAATTACTTTTCTTGAAAATTTTTTTACTCATTTGCAGTCTGGCCACTTATGGCTTCAGGGTGAAGATTTATCGTGTAAAATTAATACCACACTTCTTTTTTAAGCATTTTGGTAAATATGTTTGCCCGCGGCTCTACACTTACATAGGCCCCGAGCTTGAAGACTTACATCAATTTTTGTGATCAGGTCTTATGTGCCTTTATAATATCCCTTACCAAATTCACCTCTGCGATTTCTTTAAAAACTTCGTTTTGGTTAAATCAGTCCTTTATGCTGTGTTTATTGATAATCACATCCCAACCTAAATCATTCTGACGTGTAATGATTCAAATTTACCTCATCATTAACTTCAACCGTTAAGGTTTCATTATTCAAAAAATTTATCTAATTTATTAGAAAGCAACTAGTCTAAATGATTTTTCATCTAAATAACAGTTAACACAACATACCATTGCTCCTTCTTGCATTTTACCGCTGCTCTCCAAAAGGCACTAACAAATGTTTTTCTAAACCCCAAATCTAAAAAAGCCACCAATATATTTACCTCAACAACCTTAACAATAAACGTATTTTTCTAAAAATTAAAGGGCGTTAGGAGGTAACTATCGGGCGTTCATTGCATATCTTAATAACAAAAAAACAGTTAACTACCCCTATTTCGTACATTTCTGAACATACTTATTTGGAAGCTTAAAACGTCGTTACCTTCATCATCACCTAAAAAGAGGACCAACACTTGTATCCCTTAAGTATTGTCTAATGTATTATTAATTTCCTAATTCAATCATGCTACAAAAATACAACTTTATCTGTAAATTTAATTCATCCCTAGCACATAAAGAATCTATATGAATTAGCACTTTAGAAAATCATTTCAGTTCAGCTGTTTATGCCCCTTTATTACTTATCACTGAAGTTTATAGGATTACAGCCCTATTGCACTTAAAAAAAAGGTAAAATTGAATGGATCGTTAAATAAATTTGACAAGTATTTTTTTTAGGGAAGCATGAAATTTAACAACTATATTTCTTCGATTCTTGCTTACTAAGCGCTAACAAGTTGCAAAGTACCAACAGCTTAAAAACTCTTTACGACCTGGTGATACAGAACGGTCAAACAATTGATTTGAAACGGGACAAATAAAAAATCACAAGATCTTACATTAGAGCAAGCAAATTGTCAAATTGAGCCCCTCTGGAGTACTGAAACTTATTGATTCAAAAAAAAAAATAGTAGACGCTACTGGCACGTTATCTTACCTGGATTTTGGAGATAACCATAACGCACTTTAGGGTGGGCAGCCTTATTTTTAGAAAATAAAAAGCTCCTTACCCTTATTTTCTTGCAATGCATTACCACTGTTTCGTGATGCGGTTGGTGATCTAAAGCCCTGTGTTATGCCAATGGGAAAAAAGAAAATTGTGGCAGGAACCATTAAAATGGACCTTACAATTTTATACTTCAGACAAAAAAGATGCCAAATGCACCTGGGCGGGATCTCTAGAAGTTGTTCACAGACGCAGGACATAGCAAAGGGCTTTGGATAGTTATAGAAATTTGTACAAACAGGATTTTGTGAAATTATACGACAGGCCGAATTTTGGAAGAAGGCTTATCTTAAACCTTAAAAGAAAACAGATAAAAAGAAGGACTTATTAGCCTGGCCATATGCATTTACCGTTAGCTTAAAAGGAAACTGTAGATGCCGGGATAGATGGCATTGAGCATCTTTATTATATCATGAAAGGCTTGTTCTTCGCAGAAATTGAGGGCACTCAAATGCTAAAAAACAAGGAAATGGCTTTTTGGCAAGCATGCCTTTACTTAGAGAAAGGCTATCAGCAAAGTACCGCCCAAAACAAAACTTTTTGCGCTATTAAAAGATAAAAAATGTCTACGTAGTCCCCACTTTGCATATTGGGACAAAAACCTTGAGTTATTTGGACGGAAATAGATCATACAGGATTGATGTATATTTAAAATATATGGGAAAGGCTCATAAAAACGACCAGGTCGCATCAATGGGTGCCTTTGAATGCCTCTTGGAAAAAGCAGGAAAGCAGAAAGAATTAGATCAATTTTTCGGCAGCCTTAAACCAAGTCTTTAAATGATGCAGGCGTAAAACTTTTGCGGCTGGTTCAGATGCGGCGCTTATTAAATTCCTACACTATCCCGGGTTATCTCTTTGCCACCATGAACTTGAAGCCATGGTAACAAACGGGTTATGTCGCCATTAGAAGCTCTAAAACTTCGGCTATAACGGAGCGCATTTTTCTAAAAAAGGAGAAAAATCTTACGTACCAATAGCCATAGGCAACAGGCTGATCTCGTTACTTTTAGATGCAAATCCTTTTAGAAGATATTAGAAATTACCCAAAAAAATTAATTACGGTCATCCCAAAACCATAAGGTGTTATAGCAAAACGGAATTAGAAGCTATGCTCAAAGCACTACTAGATAAAAAACATACCAAGGCAAAAAAAAAATGGGTTTCTTCTAAGTGCTGAAATGCTCTTTTCCATTCATTTGGTTTTGCCATTAAAAACCCGCATCGACCACATTGGCCATTAATCTTATAAAACTATATTGTTGGAAGGTAGAAGCGCGCGGACACTTCAAAAAATCCAAGCGACTTCTATTAAAATCCTTAATAAAAAAAGTATAGCTCAAAAAAAAGGCGCAGTCTCAGGAACTTACGCAATTTCAATGTCTTCTTCAAAGAAAGGATTGTATACGCAGTATTTTGTAAAATGCATACCTAAATTACGGACCACTCTCCAAAAGAGGCTCCCTTAAAAGAATTATTTATTATTTGTAAGCAGACTCTTTTTAAAGTGCTTTGCATACATATAACACAACAGCTCTATATTTATTTTTGTTCGAAGACCGTATTTTTACTAGAACGCTATCAATAGCTGGCATCATGTCAGCACTTTCTTCATGGCCTAACTTTAATTAAATAGTTATTTTTTAACGGTTTCTTTTTCTTTTATCATCTCCTCTGAAAACTTTAGAAAGAATCCGCATTGTAAATAGATTGGTCCAAGGCCGATAGTAACTTTTGTCAATAAATCCATGTTAGCTGCTTCTTCCAAATTTGTCTTTGATATCTGCCGCATACTTTTCGATTAGTTTCGTCTCTTTTACTCATATTGTTAGTGTCTTTATGATTATTAATATTCCCCAGATATAAAAATCAAAAATAACTAGCCAAATTTTATTATTAACAAGTCTCGGCGTTTATTAATTTTCCAGCACTTGTTAGGGTGCTTTATGGTGCATAAAATTCTTGAAGCGAAGTTTTTTAAAATTCATCGCTATTCTGTACCATTTCATGGTTAAAACGGTAAGGTTTTGCATAAATCCCCCAAATATTTATGGTGGTTGCGTAGTTTCAAAAAAACGCTCAAAGTTATCTGTATCTTCTTTGACCAGGTAATATTCTAAAAATACCCACCACCTTTCATTATTAATCACAATAATTCTAAAAAATCTGGCCGTTATTATAGCTATTCCAAAGCGCATTTACTAATCATATAAAAAGCATTAAATCACCTGAATTAAAAGAGTTTGAAGTGTTTCGGCATAGATTGAAAGCGCCGATAGCTGGTTTTGAAGTGCCGTCCCATCAATACCACTAGTACCCGATTACAAAAAAACGGAATTAGAGGGGTTTATATCAAACAATTGTGCATTACCTAACTGTTGAGCTATTGCCAAATGCAGCTGGTAAATTATTAGGAATTGAATTCCCGCTACTTTGGAGAATGCCAGCATATTCTGAAAAAGTAAATCTTGTCGATATATGGCAGTCCTCCTCCTTTTCTCCATAGGCTTGTTTTACGCGAGACCAATACGGATAGTAATCACCTTTCAATATCAGATGGCGCTGTTAAAATTTGCTTTCTAAAAAGGTGTTTCTGATGTTTTAAAAATGCTGGGTTGCGAAAAAAAAGTATCGTAAGCCTTTTTGATCAAGCATGGCCAATGCTTTCCTTTTTTGGTTTGTACTTTCGTAAAAAACTTTTATTTTTTTTGATAAATTAAACCTCCAAAAGTGAGCACAATATCTGGCCTGAAGCAACGAAAAGAGTTGTCTTTTGTGCTGATTTTTTCTATAGGTGGCCTATTAAACTATCGATACTTGGAAAAAAATTGGGATGATGTAAGTTTGACGTTGTTTTCGGTTCAACACAATCACAGAATTCATCATGTGCCAGAAGCTCCAAATATTTTGATTGACATGCCTGGGTAGGTCCACACCCACTAAACTAATTTTCGTTGGCTTAGGTCCATAGCGAAACAAATTTAGATATGTCATTAATGGCTTCAGGTTTGGTCGCTGAAATTGACTGATCTTCCAGGTGTTTGTATTTTTTCTTCGGTTACGATTGTATAAAGGTTCTCGAAGGCGTACGTTAATATGGACAGGATCAACAATTGCTACCGGCTTTGGCAAGGCTTCCTGTTTAGGCTTACACTTATTTACCTTTACAAAATAGCTGCCTTGTTGTGTCTTCAAGACTATGTGTTTCTGAATAAATTCTTTTGCTTGATTTTTTGATAGTCGCTGTGGCGTGAGTCACATCTAAGTTTTAAGTTTTGCAGAATACCCAATATGTCGATCATAACATGTCTTGTCGAATGGTTTGTCGTCCACCATAATCGATCTTATTACGGTGTCTATCAGCAGAAATAACCACCAAGTGGTACATCACTATAAAAAGCCTTCTTGAAACTGCAGGGATAATAGTTGAGTAATGCCCACTTACCAGAAGTACACAAAACAGCACTGGCTTTCGTGCTGTTGCCGCCTATACCTAATGCAAAAAAAGCCGCAGCTCGCTCATCGGACAATACTGTAGCAACTAAAATACGCATCATATACCGTAAAAGAGATGGTTAACGGAGCATTTCTAGAACCTGGAGAAATAATAATATCTTTTATCCCGTAACTTTTTACAGAATGCGCTACAAATTTGAGGCTGAGGGTATCGGTAGAATATTTCACGTAATTTTTCTTTTTTATCTAACTTAAAATTATTAAAACTTGCAGCATGGGTTTCAAACCCTTTTTTTTTTTTTTTTTGCTTTTGTTTTCTCCCATTCCTTTTCTGGGATTGATGCAGCAGTTTATGCAACCACCGAATAAGATTGAAGCTGTTTGATTTATAATTTTCATTGCAGCGCAAATTACATACAAAGAGCTGGTATTTTTTGATGGTTTATAGGCTTGATTTTCTTTGTTTGCGTTCTGTTGTTATCCGATAGGTGAACTTCTTTAAAATTAGTTCGCCTAAAAAAAGCCTGTATAATATTCTCGATCATAGTTTTTCATGACTTCGCTATTAAAATTCTTTGAGGTCGCTTTTGGCATTCCGCAAACAGCCGGGTGTGGGGTGTAAGGCTGCTACGACAGACTGCACAGAATTATTTTTTAAGTGTCCAGAAACTGAAGTTCGTAAATCCATAAATTTACCTGGCTTGACCGAGTTGTTTCTGAAATTTCTACTGGTGAAACTTCAAGACTCAAAGCGTCGGCGATTAAGCAGTGACCAATTCTTGTTCCTCCAACTCTTTTTTACCCCATTAGGATTTTCTTGCCAGTATTATCTTGAGTGCCCGCGAGCGACATGCGGTTTTAAGTAGTTTGTTCGAGTTTTTAATAATAATTCTGGCGTTGCACCTAGCCAGGTCCCAACTTTTGGGATGGCTTAAAAACAAATTAGGCAAAAAGCCTTGCTATAACGCTTTAAAATTGACATACAATGTAAATACGGATGCATCAAATGGGAATCTAAACGTCTTGAAAAGGCACTTACTTTTTTAAATCATTATCTTTCAATTCGCCCTAATTCCCTTTTTTATCAGAGCTTATATGGAAACTCTTTTTGGTCATTCATTTAAAGAATTATTCCGAGCCGTACTTTCATTTCCATGGGAATCATAGCCTTTCGAACTCCGCTCTACTGTTTCGTCAACCTGAAGTAAAATAGTTTTAGCTTCAGCATTGAAAGCGGGCAAAAACAAAACCTTCTCGGTGTAATCCTTGCCACATAATGTAACACGTCATCAGTTTGAAAATTCCCTTTGACCATTTGTGCTGATGGTTGCGTAGAGCACAAAAGGTTTTCATGAGCATAGTGTTTTCGGCCTTTGAAATCAAATCGCTAAACATATTATTTTTTTGGTAAGGGGCGATAGTGAGTTATTAATTTACAAAAACGGAGATTAAGTTGTCATTGGCCATCGGCTAATTTAATATCCAAAAGGCTGCGTTGTACGCCCTTTGTGGATTTATCGTAGCTTTCCGCAAAAACAAAACCTTCACGAATACTTTTAACATGATTTGCTGTTGAAATTTCTTCCTCGATGCTAACCCTTTTTTTTTTTGCCTGTGCATTTTAGAAATATAAATGATTGCCGCACTTCCCCACACTTTCAGCAATGGCTACCATGGCGCCTCTCCGTGTTAAAAAACCCCGTCTGCTGATACACTTTTCGACTTACAGGCTTTTACCCACCAAAAAATTTTCACCTACTTCTTACATAGTAATATCTAATAGTTTCCATTAAGGGTACCCTTGCAAGTTTTCGTTACAAATCTTTAGAATTTTTTTCTTTTAAAATCGTTCATGTCCAATCTTTTATGTAAAAATTAAGGATTTCGAAGGCAACAAAAGAATATAATACCTTGAAATTAAATATTCTTCTAAATTACAGTGTTAGAAAAAAAATTGATGCAGACATTAGAAAAAAAAGTAGCTTATACCCATACAAACACCTACGAAACTTTTAAATACCCTTACCGAAAACACCAAAAACATATGGCTAGTTTTTCATGCATTGGGCTATTTAGGTCGTTATTTCTTTAAAAGTATTTTAAAGGACTTAAATACAAAAGAAAAATTAACATTATTGCTCCAACAGGCACCCTCAAATATTACTTTAAATGACAAAATACGTTCATGTAGGCGCGAGTTGGTTGACCAAAGAAAACACCTCTTTTAGAACTTGAAATTTAAACAAAACTATTTTAGACGCCGTTTATTACCGGCTGAAAACTCCCTGACATTTGCAATCTTATTTATTTGGTTTTCACCAAGGAGTATCTATTGTTACCCGTTTTAGGCTCATAAAAAAATAGCGTGTCGGCAACTAATTTTTATACGCTGGGGCATTCCCGATGAATTTAAAGCTAGCGATTTTTGCCTTTTTTAGGAAACCAATAACTGGCCAGTATTAAAAATTATTTATTGTCATTGATTGATGAGTATATAGATTGAAGAACGATTGAAGTCGAAGATGCAAAAAATAAACTTCTGTTTAAGGATAGGGCGAAATCATTGATGTTTGACGGCAAG
>Ga0163217_1066953_pt1 | contig 10561 bp, 9 predicted proteins | sample SynspAceP_FD_185933 | JGI IMG/M metagenome (GOLD analysis project Ga0163217, IMG submission 185933) | Saline lake microbial communities from Ace Lake in Antarctica - Synechococcus sp. Ace-P (PacBio error correction) | ecosystem: Environmental > Aquatic > Non-marine Saline and Alkaline > Saline ... | reverse complement strand
CTACCCTGGAACTAGCTGTAGAGCCGAAAAAAAGTTGAACCACAATAATAGGTGGTGATTCTTCATAACAGTTAGATCTCCAGCGAGGCATACAGTCTAAATTATAAGAATTAGACGAGCGTATGACATATGAAAGCTATTGATGGAGAGCTATGAGCATGGAAGAAGTTCGCTGATTTGAGTGCTAGTTATTGGTTGACTCAAGCCAATCTCGATCGAAATCTATTATTTACAACTTCAGGTCATGGATTTAAACATTCCAATGATTCTAGTATTAAAATAAGACAGATGTTGCGGAAGAATAGAGGGATTTCGACTATAAATCCAGTAAAACGATTTCAGAAAAAGCTTTAGGAATTCCTGTTCTTGCTATTTCAGCTAAGAATAAAGTCTGATGTTGAACTCTTAAAAGATGAAATTCAAAAATTTGAATTAGAAGCACCTCGCCATTGAAATGGGTTCCAGAGGAAACGCTTTTTTGATGCGATGAAAACTGGTGATTGATGATGGATATTTACCTTACACTAATATACCTGAGATGCCAGTACATGTGAAGCTCTCTAGCATTGATAAGCGAAGGAAGGAATTTATAGTGGAGCATTTACACTTTCGAGAGGCGTGAAAAAGGAAAGAAAATCAGTTGCCAAAGCACGAAGGAATGAATTGAACAGCAGGGTGGAATCCAATGGCTTAGAGGATTCTTCGTAGATACAATTTCATTGGGAATGTACGTCTGGGGCTTCAAAAACAGACAAAACAGTTGAGAAAACATTAACTGAGTAAAATGGTTTCTGTTCGTAACACATAAAGTTGCTGGACCTTTTATTTTTGTGGCAGGTTCTTTTATTTATGTTCCAAGCTATCTTTTCTTGGGCAACTCCCATTTCATGGATAATGATTGACCTTCTTTTTGTTGAAGGTGGAGGCATGGGTTTCGAATGCTCTACCTAAGGGTATGTTAAACGTTTACTTGATTGCATGAGTAATTGGCTGGGTTTAGGAGCGTGTAGTTATAATTTCATTACCGCAAATCTCTTAATGTTCTATTCTTCTTTATTTACCATTTTAGAAGGAACTGAGATATACTTGGCTCGTGCGGCTTTTGTAATGGAGTTCATGCAAACAAGGGTTTACATGTAGCATCGGTAGTTCCTCTTATGTCTGGCTTTGCTTGTGCTATTCCAGTATAATGGCCTGCAAGAACTATCGAGAATTGGAGAGGACCGAATATACAATAATGGTTCTTCCTTCTTATGCCTGTTCAGCTAGGCTTCCTGTTATGCATTATTGATAGCTGCTTATACCTCCCAACTACAGTTATTAGGTGTAACTTTACTTTACAAGGGGGTTACGTTTTTTGGGCTTATACTGTCTTTTGGGATTTCTTATGGCCAGTCATTTAGCGCAGCGGTGATGAAAGAAAATATTCCCAAGTGGGATACAAACTCCATTATAATGGGAATTACCTATTATAAAATTGCCTAAGTGGTCGGTTGTATTTCAAGAATACCAGCCGAACGCGGAAAAGTTTTTATCACAGAAGACGGAAAAGATCATTGTAAGAATTCGATTGTACTATGGTTTTTGGCGTCATTCCCAAAAGTAGAAATGAAGAATTGTTTCAGAAGCTAGTAGTGAAAGAATCTTTTGAATCATATCAACTCCGTCACCAGCTATGCTGGAAAGTTTGGGTCAGATAATTGAACCTTCTATCGAACCACGAGGATTTGATTGGAAAACTTGGGATTGCACTCTTGACTTCATTTGCAGCAAGAGAGGTAATGGTAGGTACTCTAAATACTATTTTTAGTATTGAAGAAGGAGACTGGAGGTTAATGAAACCCTCAAAGAAAAAAAACTTATTAACGAGTATAAATCCTGAAACGTGGAAAGCCGGTCTATTCTGTAGCCAAACGGACAGATTTCTCTCATGATTGTTCCCTTTGCACTAGCAATGGCAGTGTATGAGTACTATTGCAATCGGTTAGGAGAGAAACAAAAACTCTTGGGAAATGGCCTATCGCAATGTTCACATATTATGACTGTCTTGGCATATATGTTGTTCTTTATTGATTTTCAGGTTGGGAGTAATTGGTAGATGGGGTAGATTTTTTCAGAACTGGTAGCATTATGGAATGGCTTGCCATTGTTTTTAGTCTACCTAGCTAATAGGTTTTGTCATTAGTGCCAATTAGAGGAAAGTCATCAAATCATGGACTGCGACCAGATTTGTAATTTGTTCATGAAATAAGAAAAAGCCTCTAAAATAGAGGCTTTAAATTTGTGTTGATTCTTTAATACCCTTTGCACGTCCACGGTCAGTATTGCCCAAAAGGCTGCCAAGCTCTTCTTAATGGTTAGGGAATACTTATCATAAAGTATTGCATTTATATAACTTCCATTTTATCATTATATAACTAACCGAATTAGAATTCCTGATATTCTGTAAAGCGGTCTTTATTCTAGGATAACAAATCTGCTTAACTTTCCAGATTCAATAGTACCTAAATCACCTTTTGTCTTAAACCCAATTGCTTTTGCTCCATGGAATGGTGCAACTTTAGCGGCATCATGTTCACTGTTTAAGTCCACCACTTTGAATTGGCCATAACTCCAATGGAACCCAAGACCTTGCTAATTGACCATGACTACCTAACTCCAGCAATTCCACCTTATTTCAAACATATCTTTCAGAACTTTAGACTGCTCTTCGTGTACATAATTCTTCTTCCATAAACAGCCAGCATTTTCTTCTTCTAGATCTGGAATTTAAATTCTCATAGCATAAAATAATTCAGTTTAGGTCACATGGGGTTCTTCTAAAGCATAGAATAGTTCTCTGTCACGGACCACCGTAAAGCCACTAACAGCTGTTGGTGTATATGCGGTATTTGAAAATTGCCTCAAGATCTGTTACATCGCTATATAAAGGAAATTACAGGAAATGAATGTTTCGTGACCAGGATATCCATCAATAAACTTGAGTAAGATTTTCTTTGAAAGTCTAATCCACCCTCAGTTCGTAGGCATTATTTTTTGTTCTCGTGCCAGCTTGAATAATCATTGTCTTTGTCACGGTTACCAAGCGCCATACATTTTAATTATTTAGTATTGTAATAGAGCTGTATCGCATTTAAAACATTCCGAGCATGTTCAAATTCTTGATATCTCATACTAAACACCAGGTCCAGTAGAATACACTCTTGGTCGTAAAATTCTCCTTGAATCAACTAAATCGCCATAAGTTCAATACATCGTATAGCAGTTGAGGATTCCTCGAGTTGTAATACTCCAAAGCAAGGTGTTGTCAAATGATGACCAAAACTGTCACGGTGAAAGATTTACAGATGACGGAAAAGTGCATGTTATCAAACAAATCCCGGGACAATGGTTTTCCCCGGACTCATATCCATGATTTTCAGCTCCAGAAGGAATAGTAAACGAACCTCTTCCCCTATGTCTTTTATTCTATTGTGTTTCAACAAGAATATCGAGCATTTCGAATAAATCTCATTCTCCATCATATAATTGCAGTTGCTCCTCTTAGTACATTAAACTTCAGGGGAGTATCTCGCTTAGCCATAACTTCAGATGCGTTTTTCAAGAGGTTTGTAGCCTTCATCTTTTTTCTTTTCTTCTTTTTACCTCCGTGCAACTTCTTCTGCTTTCATCTTCTTCAGAAATTCTATGGTCTCTTCTTTCTTTTCCTTTTCCATTTCTTTAGCTGATTCTACACTGTCTTTGTATTGCTTAGCATCATCTAGATTGTAACGGATATGAGCATTTCCTGATGCACCAATGGATATCATTTGCGTGTCCCATCCCATGCAGGAAATGAGCACCTATATCAGTTAGTTTCTGAGTAGAAAATGAACTTGATCCAGCCAACTCTGATTGTTGGTGCTTCTCCTCCAAAACCTGTGGTAACAGTTACCCACATTAAAGAATTCATAAACCAAAGTTGAGCCAATGCTTGGTCACTTCTGGTGCCATTCTTATCCATTGATGCTCTTGGACTATTTGAAGATCCAGGAGCTTGGGCTTCCTTGAACTTTAAGACTGTTCTTTTTCATCAGTACCATCCCATCTAAATTGATGTAAGACCGTTTGAACTGGATAAGGAAAATTCTGATCATTTATTTTTAACAAAATGAGGATTTGATCGTCCACATAGTAAAAAAACTAATAAAATGCTGTTCCACCATCAGCACTGATCCAAAGTGCAAAGGAAGTTCCTCTAAAAAGCGCTCCTTTGGGTTGCGTTTCTAAACCTCAGAGTCCGCCATTAACTAAGAAACAAATCTTCTACTACTCATTACTCATGCAGGATGCCTGGATAAACGCCATGTATCTTTATTCAATGAACTTTAAACCGCTTACCATTTGGTTTCACCTTATTACACTTTTCCACCTCTGGTTGCCAAAGTAACAAATTGCTATCCAATATGCCATCAGGCGACCAACTGCGTTGAGCTTGGGGTTTTCGTCAAGTGTGATCCAAATTTTTTTGGTGTGCCGTTTATTGAATTCGCATAGTATAAATTTCATCAAAGCAGTAAGCAAATCATTTTCCATCGGGAGAAGGAACAGCATCTCTGATTCTGAGTGATAATAAACTCTCGCTATCCGAAATTGGATATTTCAAAAATCTTAACTCTGACAAGTTCAATCTTACCATTTACGCTGAAAGGAATTTCTATTTAGATTCACCACCTTCTGTAGGAATTTTTCCAAAATCTTACCACCATAGGAGTAATAACATATTTTGTCTTCAGGGTAAAGACATCCCAGGCAATACATCTCTTGAAGCTGCGTGATTCGTGATCGTTCATGTTTGAACTGGATAAGCTAACATCGCTCACTACCAGTTTTTAAATCTCTAATTTACTAGTCCAGTATGTTCAATCATTGACGTGTACCATTTTATACTAACCATTTCCCATTTTAGAAGGAGTAGCTCAATAAATAGAAGATCCATATCTAGAACTTGTGTTGACCATTTCTCAGTCTCGCGATCGTAAGTAACGATCCGGTTTGAGGAAAAGTGACGCATTATATTCCCACGACCCTGTTCTTCTTGAAAACCATATTATATCTACCATCGGCGCTAAATGCTCCTTCTGTCATTCTCATATTACCTGGTTCTCTAACTAAAGGCAAGTACAAGAACCACCATCTATATGGTACATCCAATTTATGACTTACCAGGTGAATCTTTTGAAAAGCTATTATATACTTACCTCTGAGCCCATTTCTGAGGATTGGTATTCATTACTTTTACCCACTGGTAAATTTGCTTTTAATTTCCATTTAATCTTGGAAAGTCAATGGTCAAAAACTCCTTCACCACCAGAAGCATCAGAAATAAATTACGACTTTTTCGCCATTAGGGCTAAATCTTGTTGACTATCAAACTGCATACCTTTTGTTATTTGAGTAGCTCACCCACCTGTTTATTGCCATGGGTTACAAATCACCTAGAAATCAAAACCAATAGTCATTACCGTCTGGGCTACATCTAATGCAATCCAAGAACCGTTCATTTAAGTTAAAAGAGAATTCTCTACCTGCTTCGTAAAGGTAAATCTCCGTTACTAATATTTTCATCAGTGGAATCCGGACTCAAACAGGTTCATCTTGAGCAAAAGAAAGACTTGAAAATGCTAAGCCACATATTAAAATCGTAATGCGAATGAAGCTATTTTGATAGTTTTTTATAATCATATACCTTAGTTATAGAAATGAAGCCGTGAAGCTAAAAAGAAATTTAGTCAGTCACCCCAATCGTTTTACATCAAGTAAACATACAATAATTAAAAAAATTTTGGGGGGGGGAAATTTAAAAGAATTTCTTATCCGAAATTTTCGATGGTAAGTGTTATCTTCTTGAAAATATTTTTTAAAGGACTTACATAGAAAAATTACAACAAGCGGTAAAAAGTATCTCAATCAACGTTATGTGTTGTTTAATCCAAACATTGAATTACTACCTGAATCGTTAAAGCCAAATCGAGAAACCCCAGAAGAACAAATAGTTTTTTCTGGTAAAATGGTGATCGATTATACCTACGAACATTGCGCTGCATTTAACCTAACTAGCTTTTTTGAGTCAGTTGGTCCTGTTGGATTAGCTGTTTTTCAATAAGTTATTTGCTCAGTATCCAAAAAGATAGAATAGTATAGCAGATGCGAAAGAGGGACATTAGTTGCTACATCAGAACATATAAAAAAGGCATTTTTTGATAAGTTTGAGTTGATGCTGTACTTTAATTTCTTTACATGTGTTTGAAACACTAAATGCATTTTCTTGATGATGAGAGTAAAGGAATCTACGTACTTAACATTACTCCAAATCTAGAGCTTTCAGATTTTTTTGAAGAAGCCATTTGAAGGATTTGAATTAGTATTGGCAGAATTTATAGCCACACGAGTTATTTGATACTCTGTGAAGTTGAGCCACATATAGAATGGTGAAAGGTGCTACCAAGCTGACGAAAGCAAAGGCGGTGATCAACATCATGGAAATAGTAGGTTGTTATCCAGGAATTGGAGCACAAGGAGGATCCAAGTTAGAATGAATGCTTGCCGTCTTGTCTGATCATGAGGGAATTCCTTTAATGAACTCAAGGTCGTTGGAATTATCATATTCAGGTTCCGGATCAAGAAAACTGATTGATTCATGTTTTCAAAAAGTGCAAAATCTAGAAAGAAAAAATGGCCATAATCTAAAATGACTGAATATATGTCTAATTCTTCCAGAAGTGATTGATATACGGGGACGTGCCATGCTCAGGGGAATCCAGACCAGGTGGATGGGGAGCTATTTTAATTCATGAAAAAAGAGAAAGAACTTTCTGGAGGAGAGCATCATACAACCATGAATCGTATGGAGATATGGCTGTAATCGAAGCTTCAAAGCAAATGAAAAAAAACCATGTCATGTTAAATTCATTTAGTGATAGCGGGCATTTAATAATTAATGCTATGACTAAAGGCTGATCGAAAACTGCAAAAAAAGGATGGCGTAAAGGCTGACAAAAGCCAGTCGAAAAACAAATTCTATGGGAAAGCAATGCTTTTAGCAATGAATACTCATTAAAGGAGTTGGATTAAAGTTAAAGGAACACTCAGTTTAGAGCTAACGAACGTGTTGATCAAACTTGCTGTTGCAGGAAAGTAAAAATTTTAGAAGTCCTTTAGAAGATTAGATTAACAACGAGTGTTTATTCTTCAGCTAACCGAAATTAGACCTCTGATTTCGAATATGTGGAAGTGCTGAATCTGGCTTTTAAAGAATTTAATTGAAAGAAGAGTTGAGAGAGCAACAAAGCAATACAACTTTTCGTAGTCTCAAAATTGGATTAAAAATTTAGATCAGAGGTTGTAGATTCCAAGTAGTGTTTAAAGAAAACTCATACATAATAATTTGCTTTAGGAATAATTGGGGCATTCATTTTTGGTTTTAAGGACCACAAATTGATATAAATGCTAATGGATCAATCCAGAAGAAGTAGTTCAGGAAGTTCAGACACATTAAAAGCCTGGCACAAATATCTTGGATTCTCTACAATAGTCTTGCAATAGCTCAATGTTTGAACAGCATTCAGACTACCTCAGAATGCTTAAAGACTTCTTTATCAAAGTGACATTTCACCTTCTGAAGAATGAACAAGCAGGATTTTCATTTACCAAGCTGGCTAGTATTTGGAGTCCCTCAGTGCTTGAAGAACCATAATAAATATAAATACTGCATTTCAAGCAGTTCGGTAAGGTTAGCTATTAGACTTCAAAATACAGGAAATGTAATTCGTATTAGTACAAATCCTGAAGAGAGTAATCCAACTTTTATTCAAGGCGTTCTATTGGAAGCTGTGCTCAAAAATATTGGTGATATATTTAATTACCCCGCTTGAAAAACACAAAAAACAATTCTGTCTTGGATAGGTATTGAAGATTCTCTATTCTATTCATCAGAATCTCAAGGTCAACTTGCCAACGACCTTCTAATCGAGAGAGTGATGATTCTCCGGTAATTAATGTTTGAATGGAAAGGAAATTCTCAAGTTTTAAACTGGTTCCTGAATTTTATCAATATCATCTTGGAACCTGTTGTTAAAGAGTTTGAAACTATAAATGGCTTTAGTACCAGTTTTGGATATAAAAATTGACTCATTTTATTTCGAGAAATGAACTGAGCCTATCAATCTAAAATGTTAATTTCTTTGAAGACTTTCCTCTTTTTACTTACGTGGTTGTAATTTTGCAATCTATTAGCCATTTTTGTAATTGCTGTTGGGACAAAAATATTTTTTAAAGGAAAGTAGGAATGCGGCCGTTCATTGGTAATGTTCATATTAATTAACTGTACTTTTTTTGGTGGCGGATGATTTTTTTATGTTGATAGTCATTGGAGAGTATAAATTGTGGAGGATTGTTAATTAATTATTCTGAAACAATCTACTTGTTGGACCATTATTGGATTTATATGATCTATGGCAGTATAATCAGTTGGGAAGCATTTGCAGAACCAAAAAACGGTGAACTCGAATTAATTTTGATGCTTTTTGCAAACGAAGGGTTGTTTTGTAAAGAGAGACTGGAGTTCTTAATACATGGGTTTTTTATGGAGGCTCCTACTTGGACTTTTTGCGGTAGGTATTTATGTTTTAGTGATACCTTTATATGCAAAATGATAGCCAATTGTTACTGAAGGAAGCATAAGTTTAAAAATTGTTTACGATAAATGATGACAGCGTGGAGTACAGTTTGGCTAATTGGGGGTTGGTCAAGTTGGATTTGTATACGGGTTTTTTTAAACATTGCGATTTTAGAAATAAGCAGCGCGTGCTCTCTTTTAGTTAGGTTGTTCTATTTACAGCACTTTTAATTACTTCATTAGGAAGACTAGTAGCAACTCCGCCTCGATTTATGGGGTGATTTATTTGATCTTTAGTTCGCAGCTCTAGTATGGTACTTTGTTTATCATAAATTATGGATTGTTACGGTAAATACCTCATGGTGGGTATTTGTTTTGTGATTTTAGTAATGCTTACAATTGGTGTCAGAAAGCATTGAAATGCATCAAACATGGTGGGTGCAAGGTTTTTTTAATAGTGGGGTTTCCCCCCCCCAATTTTGTAATTTGGGTTTATATCATATAGGTATGGAATTCCAGTTTCTGATGTAGGTGATTATATACCTGAATACAGAACGAGCCCAACATTCTTAGAGTTGAAAAAAAGAAATCGAGATCTGGGCCCCGAGAAAGCCAATACAAATTGGTTAATGCCAGTGCAACCACCAGTTGGTGGGGTTTGATGTTTTGGCTTCTTCGCTTCCATCATTTGAAGTAGGTGGGATTACTTTGATTATGTACTTTCTAAAAATAAAGATGGTAGCCCAAAAGCATAACTTATGGAGTTGTTGATGTATCTTTCATTATATTTAAAAAATAGGAAAGCATGGCGATGCAGCAATGCCGGGCAATTTTTACTAGTGGACTTTTACTTGCAGAATGAAAGAGGATAACCTGCAGAGATTTTGACAAATGGTAAATGACTATTTTCAATTAGAACTGATAAACGTACTTTTAATAACAGTCGATGGCTAGATATGGAACTTCAGTCAAAAAATATTTCTGATTTGTAAAATGCAGGGCATTTGTAAGCCATGTTAAAAAGAAAAATGTGTAGCTATTTTATTCAAAACTCCAGATCCGCGATTACCATTAGGTGTAAAAGTAGATACCCGAATATCATGCTCAAGAGTTTAAGTTGAAAAAAAGGAGATATTTTGCTGCTTTATTCTGATGGACTACCTGAAGCAGATAATGCAAAGGGAGGAACGCTTGGATTTGAAAGAAGTTCCACGCTTATTGCGAACGTATTGACCACTGGAATCTTCTTCCAATGAGATAGCTCAGAAATCAAGCGACTGTTCAAAAATTTAGTAATTACCAATACGCAAGATACACAAGTATTTGTCTGAAAAGTATAAATCAGCTTCTGACAGTTTAAACATCATTACACTTTTTGGCGTTATGTTTGGGTTATATTAACATTTAAACTAGACAAAATAAAATAACACATAATTATGCTCAAGATCCAAATTTTGAATTCAATCTGTCCCCCGCAGTTTGAACAAATAACAAAATATTAGGGGATAATTGTGTTTTCTGCAATTATGACTGTATTCTCCTCCTTTTTCACAGTCGAGGACTTGAAGAAGTTGAGTAGTAATGCCTTTGGAAAAAGTATGTTGACGAAGCGAAACAGGTCTTAATTTTAAAGAGTTCCGTTTATAGATCAAGTAAAATATGTACCTGTAACAACGTAACTTAACAGAGTTTGGATACCGAACACTTCAAGCTGGTGTAATTTCATCGTATCGAAAAGCAGGATATGGTGGGAATCATGATTGCTTTACTGGAGAACCTAAATCTAGCAGATGTAGAATGGGTAGTACGTTCAGAATGATAACCCTTATAATACCTGTTTTTAAAGTTCGTAATGCAGATGAAAACTCTAAGAGATATTTCAGAAGCGGCAATGCGGACAATAGT
>Ga0163217_1008264_pt1 | contig 10561 bp, 8 predicted proteins | sample SynspAceP_FD_185933 | JGI IMG/M metagenome (GOLD analysis project Ga0163217, IMG submission 185933) | Saline lake microbial communities from Ace Lake in Antarctica - Synechococcus sp. Ace-P (PacBio error correction) | ecosystem: Environmental > Aquatic > Non-marine Saline and Alkaline > Saline ... | reverse complement strand
GTGATGAGCATTTCCTCCACCTTAGCCAGAAACCCACTACATCCTGGGGACTGGCTGACGGGGTATCGGATTTCAGTATGGGGGATCAGGCGAACAATACTCTATAATGAAAGGATTATCGAGGATTCTGGAGTGCGTACTACGATTACGGAGCGATGATGTATTGATCCTACTATTGAGATGGGTGTGCGGATCGCTGGACAGGGAGTATGCATATTTAGACGCATGTCAGATTCGACTTTGTGTTGACAACTTTGGGTTTTGTCACCTAATTTGTACAAATTATCCATCCCGTCAATTTTCAAGCCATATATGACGCTAGCGAACCGTTTTTAAAATGATAAACAATAGCGTTATTAAAAAAAATTAATGGAGTTTAAATTCAGGCTCAATAAAATCCCACCCAAAAAAAAGACTATTTCGTAAGAAAACGCCCTGTAGAAGGCTATCGCGAAGCCTGTTTACTGCAGAGGAGGAGGGATTCGAACCCCGGATACCTCACGGTTACAACGGTTTTTCAAGGGGACCGCCGCGATCGACCACTCTGGGCCACGTCCTCTAAAATTAAACTGCGTGATCTCCGCTTGTTTGGTACTGCAAAAGTTAAGGTTATTCTTATTTTATGGCAAACCCTTTTGGTCATTTTCGCTAGACCCCTGATTTTTACAGCTATTATTTTTCGCGCTGCCTTGAAATTTTGTTTCAAAATAAATAAAAAATCATGGTTTGCTATTGTTGAAAGCACCTTACTAACTTACTTAAGGAAAGTTTATCAGAATTTTCTTCTCTAGTTTCATTTCGGTGTTGGTCATGATACGACCAACTTTGGTACAAGTTGAGGCTTTTTTGCTCAAATCCTACTGAAGACTCCTACATTCCGAAAATATTAGGATTGCCCACTGAGACTGTTTACTTGCTCCTTCTCCTTTTCACCCACTGCTTCACGACTTTTCCAGAAGATCCAATGGCAATTGCTCACCACCAAGCACAGTATCATGGAATCCTTTCAAATTCAAACTTTATCGCCGAGCTCTGTTTTCAGCCATTTTTGCGAAGTTCTTGCAATTTTTATCATTCATTTTATAGCAGTTGCTGCCTGAAAACCATGTAGCGGCGTACTCTGCTTCAATTGCGCCAGGTGCGATCGATGAATTTTCGGAGAAATAGGTAACTGCATCAGCCTCCGTCCAGCCTTTGGAGTAATTCCCGTATCTACGACTAGTCGAAAATCGGCTCTCCAGATTTCATTGACCAATCGGCCAAAATCATACTATGGATTTTGATACTGCCCCATTTCTTTGGCCAAGGCCGGAGTAGAATTGCCCAGCCTTTACGTAAGCATTGAACCCCATCTGCGTACGGAATTTGGGCACGGACTCGAGTTCCTGCTTGCGATAGAGACTGCATTGTGATGACTGGATTTCCTTCATGATAAGCACGCCTTCCATGGTGGTTTTTGGGCATGCATTCATGTCTGAGAGGTGGACATAATAAGTCACCCGGTCGGCCTTCCATTTTGGTGTTTCTTGGTTGTAATGCTGGCGGTTGCATCATCTTGCTCACGAAGGCCTCGACGCGCTTTACACAAATAAGCTTTTGGGTAGGATTCCAAAAAATAGTCAGGGAGTTTCTTTTGAAGTCTCATCCAAAAGGCAGTGCTCTGACCAGATAGGCTGTCTCGCCTTCATCCGTATTCGGAAAAGAACTGTGTCGCTTATTTTACACAACTTGAAAAACTCACGTCAAATCGCCTTCAAACCCCAAACTGCTCTTAATCGCTAGCATCTCTTCCTGGATTCGCTTGACTTCATTAACCCGATTTGATGGATTTCATCCGCAGTGAGGACTGAGTAGTCGTGGAGGACTTGATTTGTGTGCATAAAGGCATTGCCCATCTCATGGACGGCTTGGACTTCCTGTTGGCTTTTCTTCCAACTCGGAAGTTCTATTCCAACCCATGCGACAGATCGGTCTTTGCAGGTTGAAAGCTGTTAAAAGATTTGCTTTTGCTTGGGTTTGGAATCCTGTTCTGCCTGCTCCGCGGTGATTTTGCTAGATTTTTTCCAGGCTTCCGATTTTCCCTAAAGGCATCATTCCAAACAGGAGAATTTCAGATCGCCACCAATTCCAACAAAGGCTGCCCTAAAAGAAGCGCTTTTTGACCTGCTGAATCACAATTTCATAGGCGAACTTGGCGGTCTCACTCCACAGATTGGGGTTTGCAATTTTTGCCACGCTCTAGCAGCTTGTTCATTGCCCGGCCAGCCTCATTTATATCTTGAAATCAAAGCTTCACATATCTGAGGCATTCATCCACCTTGTGGAAGTTGATGCTCATGTTGGGGGACAACATTAGTATGCGGACCCGTCGACTGATTAAAAACGTAATTCATTCGACGAAATTCATTATCAGCTTCTCCATCTCATATTGATTATCACCAGGATCATAGGATACTTTAGCGTACCTCGCTTAGTGATCGTAAAAGGAAATTTTTCTTTAGTTCCTTAACTTGCCTCCATTCCACGCAAGTTTTATCTTTCGAACAGCCTCGCTTCATATTCATCGATTATCATTAGCGATCTTTCTGCCTTGAAGCGTCAGTGAAGTGGCTCATTTGAGGAGTTCCTTCATACTCGCTATCAAACAGTGTTGATTTCAGAATCGGGATCATTTTTAGCTCTGGGACTGCTAAGCAGCCTATGGCCAGTTAAGCAGAATTGAGTAGCGAAAAGGCAGCCTTTTTCATGAGATATTGGGATTTGTCAAAGGTTTGAAATAAAAAATAAATGTTGATTCTAGTTTCATCCCTAAATAATATGGCATATTTCTTGTAGGTACTTTGCACTGGTTATTCGGAGGCTGAGAATATTCTTCGGATTTTATTGTTTTAGTTTTTTTTCTTCTGTCAAATTCCAAGGGTATCTACGTTGAGCAATCCAGTTTGTGCTCTCATCCACCTTCAAAGAGGCTAATTTAGCGCATTCTGTCGATTTGCCCTTTGGATTGAATTGATTAGTAGCCTAATTATTGAAGGTTTCCAAGCGAATTTGACTTTGCAAAAATCCCTGATTAATGATTAGCTATTTAAGTTGGGGAGTTCTTTTTGGCACCTAGATAAAATCTATTACTATGGAATACCCTAGACATATGCGATTCACTCATTTCATCTTCTTTGGATAATTATTTCATTAGGTTTATTGGCAACTGAGCGTTAAAGAATATCCCAATTGATTTCAATTGAGGATCAAAAGCAAGGAAGAAAGACTAGGGTATCATAGGAATAGGATTCTTTTTTAACCCAAAGCCTAAAAATTAAAGGAAATGGAAGAAAAAATCAAGCCTATTGACTGTCAATTGGAGTTCGGAATCAGCTGTTTCAGCTTGCCAACAGGATCCCAAGGAGGTAGTTTTTGGACCAACCCAGTCGACCTAAATATTTTCTGTTATCTACCTAGATGATCTCGGGTATGGAGATGTCAGTGCTATGGAAGCAGGGACCCTTCAGACTCCTATCTGGACATGCTCCGACCAATGTGAGGATTAGCGAGTTTACCAACGGTCTATTGTTTCTTCAGCTACTGCTCGCCAGTCGCTATGCATTATGGACAGGATCTTATTTTCCGTGGAGGAATGCTGACGCAAAAATTCTTCCGGGTTACAGCTCCACTTATTGATCGGTACTACTCAAACTGACTTTACCAAAAAATATTAAAAGAACGAAGGTACCTACCGCGGTTAATTGGAAAGTGGCCACAGGGCTTACGGTGCTGGGATATGTGGAGCTGGAAATGAAGAGATTATCACCGGACCAATCAGGTAGGTTTTGATTATTCTCATATTTTGGGCTGCGACACAAGACGAGTGCTTACGGATCTATATTCAAGATGGGAAAGTGGTCAAATTTAGCAAACCCAATGTCGATTCAAGTCGATTATTGTTACTAAGTATTGAGGGGAGCCGACACCGCTATTCTAATCCAGAACGGTGGTTGACCATGAAATGCACATGGCCATAATAACATATTCTCAACGGAATCCGAGAAATTGGCGTTTATGAAAGGCGGAGAGCAGGCCAAGTGGAGTGATCGTGGACTATGGGTGATTCATTTTCTTGGATCAGGCAAAATCCGTATTGGTGGCGTGCAAAATCCGAAGAGCCATTCTATTTTATTTTTATGCATGCCAGCAGCTCACGTACCGAAGAACACCTCACCAAGATTTGAAGGCAATCAGGAATGCGGACTGCTCATGACTATTGGAAGCTGATTGGGTAATCCGGAGAATTTATTAAAAACTCGAGCTTCAAGGACTGTTTTAGAGAATACGATGATTGTGTTTCAAAGCGATAATGGTCCGGAACTCAATGATTGTTACTATGTGATGCGTTAAGAAAAATTAGGTGAGCACACGACTGAGGCCTTTGAAGGGGAGGAAAATATTTCGCTTTTTGAGGCTGGTACGAGAGTGCCCTTTCTAACGTATTGGGAAAGAAACAATCAAGCAGGAGTTTCGGATGCTATTGGTTACTCAAAACTTGATTATTGTTCTTTCTTTAGCTGCGTTGCAGGAAAGCGAAAAAGCAACTCCAGACGTGAGAATTTGTTGGATTGCTGTTTATGGAAAAAGCAAAAAGGCGTTGAGTTGCTTTGTAATGGAGGCTACTTCTAGAACTGCCCACGTGCTGAGAGACTGGATAATGTCTCCACCATATCAAAGGTCCGAGAGTTGAGAAAAACGTAATATCGAATTAGGGTAATTAGTGCTGAATACCAACTTTTCATCTCTCACAGCGCAAGATAATCAATTCCCCCCCCCCCCCCCCCCCCCCCCCCTCCACACCCCACCCCCCCCCCCCCCCCCCCCCCCCCACCCCCCCCCCCCCCCCCCCCCCCCCCCCCCCCCCCCCCCCCCCCCCCCCCCCCCCCCCCCCCCCCCCCCCCCCCCCCCCCCCCCCCCCCCCCCCCCCCCCCCCCCCCACCCCCCCCCCCGCCCCCCCTCCCCCCCCCCCCCCCCCCCCCCCCCCCCCTCCTTCCCCCCCCTTCCCCCCCCCCCCGCAGCTCAGAACTCGATCAGTTCATCTAACAGCGAGGATTTCCGTCCCGCCCCACCCAGATCTTAGTCATAACGATCTGCGATCGGAGCATCTATGCTCGCACCCGGTATATTGACGTATCTCACTAATATATCGAGACAGTACGCTCAATGCTGCGTGCGATATAAGCACCGATCTCCCCCCTGCTGGACTCACTCACCTCTCCCTTCACTCCCCCACTCTCTGCATCCCCCCCCCCCCCCCCCTGGGACCAAAATCAGCACAATTAATTCCGGCTAGCGCCATATGCGTACTATACTTGTGAATATATCAGCTCTTTTGAGGGAATTGTGGGACCCAATCGATCGGCTCAGATCAAAAGTGAGTGTAGAGTGCCTCTGGCTCGCACTAAAAGTACGCATATGTGGGCTATTCTATCTCTCTCTCGCTGTGTGTGCAGTGAGATCCTTTTTTTAAAGTCACCCTTGATTATATTACTTCACTTTTTAGGTTTTGGGAAGGTTATGCTAGAATTATTGCATATGATCAAGTGATATAAGTTAGATGATAAGTAAACATTGTTCACCACACTAGCGTGTGCATTTCTCTCTCCACGCTCTCTCTTCGCATCAGGTCTCTGCTACTCAAATTTGGTCTGATTGATATCGGTTTCTTCAAATTGAAAAGTTGGTATTCAGACTATTACCTTTAATTCGATATTTTACGTTTTTTTCTCAACTTCGGGCACGCTTGATATGGTGGAATCATTATCCGTCTCCAGCACGTAGGGCAGTTCTAGAGTAAGCTCATTTACAAATTGCATCACGCCCTTTTTGGCTTTTTCCATAAAGCATCAACCAAATTCTCACTGTTGGAGGTGCTTTTTCGCTTCTGCCAACGCAGTAAGAAGACAATTAAGGTCAATTTGAGTATAGTAACCCAGTAGCATCCGAAACTCCTTGGCTGATTGTATTCCTTTCCAATTACGTACGAAAGGCACTCTCGTACCAGGCCTCAAAGCCGAATTATTCCCAACTTTCAAAGGCCTTGCAGGCGGTGTCACCTTAATTTTTCTACGCATCATCATAGTAACCATCATTGAGTAACCGGGACCATTATCGCTTGAAACACCATCATCGTATTCTCTAAAAAGGTCCTTGAGCCCGCGAGTGTTTTAATAAATTCTCGATTTACCAATCAGCTTCCATAGTACATCACCCCTAGTCCATTCCTGATTTTGCTTCAAATCTGGGTGAGGTGTATCTCAGTACGTGAGGCTGCTGCAGTGCATTAAAATAAAAAAAGAATGGCTCTTTCGATTTTTGGCACGTCCACCCAAATAGGATTTGCCTGATCCAAGAAAATGATCAGCCGATTATCCAGTCACTCATTGGCTGCTTTCGCCTTTCATTAAAGCCAATTCTCGGATTCCGTTGACGATACTTGTTATTAATGGCAATGGTGCCATTTCATGGTCAACAGTTCTGGATTAGAAATAGCGTCGGCTCTCCTCAAAATAGTATTCATAATCGACTTGAATTCGATCATGGGTCTAAATTGACCCTTTTCCATCTTGAATATAGACCGTGGCACCGGTCTTGTTCGCAGCCAAAATATGAGAAATAAGATCAAAACCTACCTGATTGGGTCCTGGTTGAAATCTCTTCATTCCAGGTCACTTCCCAGACCTAAAGCCCCATGTGCCTTTCCAATTTACGCGTATGTAGCCTTGTTCTTTTAATATTTTTGTAAAGTCAGTTGAGTAGTACGAATCATAGTGGAGCTGGTACCCGGAAGAATTTTCGCTCAGCATTCCTCCCGGATAAGTCCCTGTCAATAATGCAAGGACTTGGCGAGGCAAGTAGCTGAAGAAGCTAACGTTGGGTAAATCCGCAATCCTCATTGGCGAGCTGTCCATATTAGGAGTCTTGAAGGGTCCTGCTCCATAGGCAACTTTGACATTCCATACCCGAGGATCATCTAGGTAGATAAAGATAATATTTTGGTCGACTGGTTGGTCAAAACGCCCCTTGGATTCTGTGGCAAGCCTGAACAGGCTGAATTCCAAGAACTCCAATGAAAGTCATTTGTGGCTTGATTTTTCTTTCAATTTCTTTGAATTTTTAGGCTTTGGGTTAAAAAAGAATTCATTCCTATGATGACCCTAGTTTTCTGTCTTGCTTTGATCCTCAATTTGAAATCAAATTGGGTATTCTTACCTTCAGTTGCATATAAACCAGCAATAATTATCCAAAGAAGAAGAATGAGTGATCGGCATATGGGTCTGGGTATCAAAGTATAGATTTTTATCTTAGTGCAAAAAGAACTACACTTATAGCTTCATTATTACGGGATTTTTGGCAAGTTAAATTGCTTAAACCTTCAAAAAAAATTAGGCTATAAATCATTCAATCCAAAGGGCAAATCGACCAGAAGCGCTAATTAGCCTCTTGAGGGAGATGAGGGGAGCCCAAAACGATTGCTTAACGTAGATGGACCCTTGAATTCTGACAGAAGAAAAAAAAAAACTAAACAATTAAAAATCCGGAATATTTCTCATCCTCGAAATAACAGTGCAAAAGTAAACCTGACAAAGGAAAGATTTGCCCATATTATTGGGATGAAACTGAATCAAGCATTTATTTTTTTAATTTTCCCTAGCACAAATCCAATAATCTCATGAAAAAGGCTTTTCGCTACTTCATTCTGCTTAACCATGGCACTAGGCGTAGCAGTCCAGAGTAAAATTGAATCCCGATTCTGAAATCAACACTTTGGTTGATGCCGAGTATGAGGAACTCCTCCAAATGAGTCCCACTTCAGGCTGACGGGCTCAAGGCAGAAGGATCGCTCTATGGAAAATCGTGATATGAGCGAGGCTGGTGAAGATAAAAGCTGGCGTGGATGGAGGCACAGTGTGAAGGGAACTAAAAGAAAAGTTTCTACGAGGTCAATTAGCGAGGACGTCTAAAGTATCCTATTGACTTGGTTATATCAATATGGATGGAGAAAGTGATAATGAATTTTCGGCGAATAATATTACCGGTTTTAATCAGATGACGGGTCCGCATTACTATGTTGCCCAACATGATCATCAACTTCCACAAAGTGGATGATGGCCTTCAAGATATGGAAGCTGATTTCAAGATATAATGAGGCTGGCGGGCAATGAATCAGCTGCTAGAGCGTCGCAAATTGCCAAAACCCAATCGGAGTAGACGCCCAGTTCGCCTATGAATTTGTGATTCAGCAGTCAAAAAAGCGCTTCTTTTAGGGCAGCCCATTTTGTGGATGGTGGCGATCTTGAATTCTCCGCTGTTTGGAATGATTGCCTTTAGGGAAAATCGAAGCCTTGGGAATCTAGGCAAAATCACCGCGGAGCAGGCGCAAGAACAAATTCAGAAACCCAAGCAGAAAAGCAAAATCTTTTAAACAAGGCTCTTTTTCAACCTGCATATACGATTCTGATCGCATGGTTGGATCAGAACTTCCGAGTTTGGAAGAAAAGCCAACAGGAGTCAGCACGTCATGAGATGGAATGCCTTTTATGACACAGAACTCAAGTCGTTCACGCTACCAGTCTCAGCGGATGAAAATCCATCCAATCGGGTTAAATGAAGTCAAGCGATCCAGGAAGGATGCTAGCGATTAAGAAGAGTTGGGTTTTGAAGCGATTTGAGTGAGGTTTTTTTCAAGTTTGTTAAATAGCGATCCACAGTTCTTTTTCCCGGAATTACGGATGAAGGCAGACAAGCCTATCTGGATCAGAGCAACTGCCTTTTTGGATGAGATTAAAAAGAAACTTCCTTGACTATTTTGGAATCCTACCCAAGCTGATTTGTGGTAAAGCGCGTCGAGGCATTTCGTGAGCAGGGATGGTGTGCACGCAGCATTACAACCAAGGAAACACCAGATGGAAGCCGACGGGGACTTATTATGTCACCTCTCAGACATGATGCCATGCCGCAAACACCATGGAAGGCGGTTGCCTTTCATGAAGGAATCAGGTCATCAATTGCAGGTCTCTATCGCACAGGAACTCGAGTCCCGTGCCCCAAAATTCCGTACGCAGATGGGTTCAATTGCTTCACGTAGAGGGCTGGGCACTACTCTTCCGAGCTTGGCCGCAAAAAGAAACTGGCAGTATCAAAATTCCATATTATTGATTTTGGCCGATTGGTCCAATGAAATCTGGAGAAGCGCATTCGACGAGTCGTAGTACGGATTTCACTCCAAAGGCTGGACGGAGGCTTGATGGCAGTTTACCTATTTCTCCGAAAAATTCATCGATCGCACCTGGCGCAATTGAGCCAGAAGTACGCGCTACTTGTTTTCCGGGCAAGCAAACTTGGCTATAAGAATCGGTATGATCAAAATTCCGAAAGACAACTTCGCAAAATGGCTGAAAACAGAGCTCGGCGATAAGATTTGATTTGAAGGATCCTGATACTGTTGCTTGGTGTGGAGCATTAGCCTTGGATCTTCTGGAAAGGTGTGAAGCAGTGGTGGAAAAGGATGAAGGAGCAGTAAACAGTTCTTCAGTGGGCAATCCTAATACTTTCGGATCGGTAGGAAGTCTTCAGTAGGATTTGAGCAAAAAAGCTAACTTTGTACCAAAGGTTGGCTCGTATCATTACACAACCCGATTCGCAATAGGAGAAGAATCTGGATTAAAACTTTCCTAGGTAAAGTTAGTAGGTGCTTTCACAAAAGGCAAAAAACATGATTATTTATTTTAGTTGAAACAAAATTTTCAGCAGCGCGAAAATAATTAGCTTGTAAATCAGGGGGTTAGCAGAAAATGACAAAAGGAGTTGCCATAAATAAGAAGTAGGCCTTACTTTTGCAGACCTAACAAGCGAGACACGCAAGTTTAAATTTTAGAGGATGGCAGAGTGGTCGGATCGCGGCAGGTCTTTGAAAACGTTTATGTACCGTGAGGTTACGGGGGTTCGAATCCCTCCTCTCTGGCAAAACAGGCTTCCCATAGCCTTCAAAGGCGTTTTTCTTACGAAATTACGTCCTTTTTTTTGTGGTTTTATTAGGCCTGATTTAAACTCCCATTCTAATTTTTTTATAAACCTATTGTTTATCATTTTTTTAAAAAAACCGGTTCGCATAAGGCGTTTCATTATATTGGCTTTGAAATTGGGACGGGAATGGATAATTTGGACCAAATTTAGGTGAACAAAACAAAGTTTGTCCAAAACAAGTCGAACTGGAACATGCCGCTTAATTATGCATACTCCCCTTGTCAGCGGATTTTCCACAAAACACCCCATCCCCCAATAGTAGGATCATACATCATCGTCCGTAATCGTAAGTTTTTACTGCAATCCAGAATTCCCTCGATTAAGTTCCTTGCCCATTTATAGAGGTACTTGGTTCTCGCCTTTGATTCCCCCATACGAAAATCGATTTACCCCGTTTCAGCTCAGGTCCCAGGATATCGATAGGTGGGTTTCTTGGGCTGATTAGGTTTTTTGAAGGACCATGCTCATTTTTTTCACAATCCTCCCTTCTTTTTGG
>Ga0163217_1091830_pt1 | contig 10562 bp, 2 predicted proteins | sample SynspAceP_FD_185933 | JGI IMG/M metagenome (GOLD analysis project Ga0163217, IMG submission 185933) | Saline lake microbial communities from Ace Lake in Antarctica - Synechococcus sp. Ace-P (PacBio error correction) | ecosystem: Environmental > Aquatic > Non-marine Saline and Alkaline > Saline ... | reverse complement strand
CAAGCTGATTCAATTTTAGGGAAAAAATTACCCAGGCCTTACTACCTCCCCAGAATAGACAGAGCGCAATACGTTGTCTAGTTTATTTAGAGGCAAAAATATTGATCATGGTATCGCGCCAGTGAAGATGATCAAGTACTGACCTCGCGTCTAATCCCCGCTATGCTGCCCAATTTTAATACCGCTAACTAATACTTCAATAAATTATCATGAGCAACAAAAGGCCAGCCTTAGGAGCATTAAAAATATGGACGGAAACAGCAGATTTAAGATAGCTATAATTCAACGCTTTTATCAATAATGATTTACTTTTTCTTAAAATAATACGTTTCAAGATGTAATCTAGAGAAGAGCAATTTGACTCAACTAGGGAATCAACTCACTTTTGCTAAAAGATCTGATCTCAGCCCCTATGCTCCGGGAAAAAACGGAATCTGTTTGTGAATAATAGTTCAACTACAGCACCATAGAAACCAGAAGTGATATTGTAAAACACTCTCTTTTTAACAGGCCTACAACGCTTTCAGGGAAAATTCTCTAGTAAAACTATTACCAAAAATGGACATTGGGATAAAGTGCATAACCATTGACACCCGCATCCAATCTGGGCAGGTGAAGCGCTCACGTCGTATTTTAATGTACGGACCGTATCCGTAAATGGTACTCGAAGTCTACTAATTAATATGTTCGTTCAATTATACGCGCAAGAGAATGGAACGTGTATAGGTACTCCTGGACCTTCCACACGTAGGAATTATTGATTTTTCGAATGTAGAATAATTACATTACATTTATCCTACCGGCCACAGTCCGGGTAATATCTTGTAGTTCCACATACCAAAGAATACAAGCAGAAAATGTTTGTGAAAGGAAATTAGAAAAATGATGATGATGAATAAGAGAGATAGCTAAGACTATCAAAACACTAAACTTACATTTAAACAAAAATATTTCTTCGTGTTTTGTGCTTTAATGAAAAAGAAAATTTTTTGTTTAATTTTTCTCAATTTAAATTTTGGATTCGTTACAAACCGCACAGACCTCCATGGTAGATGTTACAATTGGTTGATCAAGTCCATGGTGATGAGCAATGACGCTGAACTGTAACAGTGAATTTTATTGTAACGAATTTAAAAGAGTAACCCAATGACAACATCGTTTTTTAAACAGATTAGTCTTTTGGTAGATGGTACCGTATCATTACAACCGGGAGACATTACGCTATTACAATCCGAAGCATTTGAAAGTATGATTATGACCGATGAATGTACTAGTAAAACAAAGACCGGCTCACTATGTGCCTTAAGTCCTCCAAATAGTATAAAAACCAAAATGATAGTTTTAGCGTTAATAGAAGTGCAAAAATTCATTAAACTTACTTCTTATGCAAGCCTGTAGTTCTTGATTCAGAATTTTTGAGCGAACAACTTTCGAAAATATATAAAAGATATTCTTTGTTAAAGAAAACATCGCGCCATCAACTTAGGTCAGAACGAAGTATTTTGTATTACGAGTTTAAGATACAAATCAAAAATCTTTTGTGCCCGAGTATAAAAATGGTCTTTCCTGCACAATCACAAAAAATGATATCAATAGCAGCATCTTTCCCGAACGAAACAGAAGGATTGATTAGAAAAACCTTTAAAAAGTAATCAAGCTTTAGAAACAATAAAACAGCCACAAATATCTGATATGTTCTTTAATGACAATATCTTGAGTGTATGGACTTGAAATTCTTTTACTCCAAACTAAGGAAGTATGAAGATGTAGTTCTACGTCTCAGTGTTTTTTTACCTTCTTAGCAATCTAAGATGCTCAGGATATAATAAAAAACTAACTAATCCCTACAGCTTTACCAACGACCAATCACAACAAAGTTTTTATAAAATTGAGAATATACAGTTCATTCTTTTTCTATATCGACAAATGGTTCAGATGCTCGCGTATTTTCAGGAGACCGTTAAAGAAGTGCCTATGAACAGTTCATTTTAACTCCTTATTTACGATCCAGAGAATAACATTTCTTCATAATACTTGCAAGACACAAAAAAGTTTCTAACACAGAATAATGTTGTTGATTGATGAGCTCCTATCTATTTGTGGAGATTCTCTTACACAAACGAAGAAAACTCAATAATTCTACGCAAACAGCTACTTAACCCCCTGTATGTTAAAATAAATCAAACACATCAACCACAATAACACGCAGTTGAATACTTTTAAAATTGTAGAGGAGCCAAACAGAATACCAAGTACAAACATTATGAATTAAAAGGTTATATAACGACATGAAGAAATCTAGAAACCATCTAAATAGGTTTATCAATTTCGTGGACAGGGCAACGAAATATTTTTACAATCACTGAGCCAATGGCTTGCTCTACAAATCTCAACTACCTACACCGAGAAGAACACAGGCTATACTTGATTTTTAAAAATCTGATGGGATTATGAAAACGTAAAAAAAGAGTTATCGATTTATGAATAACGGCAGACTTAATTGTTGGTTTACGCGTACAGCTTTGAGTTTGCTAAAGCTGCAAGTGTACTTGATGCAAGCTGATGCCAAACCTAGCAATATTGACGAAATACAGCTGGGGTAACACTTTTCGATGATAGGTGAAGAATCAACAAAACATACCCTTGTGTACGAAGGAGACGAGATGTCTTTGAAAGTAGCCACACACATTACCAGCATGTTCTACAACGGCGACAGATCAGATAGGATTAGATGTTAGAGGAGGAAATTCAGTATCAGAATCTAATTTTATTTGATGATGCGCAAGTTATTTACCAAATCCCACCAAACATTTTTTCGGAATCTTTTCCAGCTCGTAAATCCTTTTGCTCTTGGGAGTGTTACGATATATTATAAAGGAGCACTTGCCTTCTGAGTTTGGTGCGCCAACTGTTCAATTGTTTTTGATATATTAAAACCATTAATGGAAATAATGAAAAATATAGTTTGGTGAAGGCTTCCGTGAGACCTGTACTAGTTGAATATAACTATTAAGAATGTTCCCGGAGTTATAAGAACAACTCGCCATTTACACTATTCGGGGTAGCAGCTGCAGCTTTCTAAATTGCTTTTGAGGATCTTTAATGAAGAATCCCTAAATAGTAAGTCAAGTTCTTTCTATGATTTTTTTGGTGACGTTACAACCATAAAATAAATGATAATAAACCAAACATTAAAGCACAAGGTTATCATCAGTAGTGGATGATTTTATTTGATTGCTCTGATTCTCTCTTCGGTCTATGAAAACAAAATAGTTTATCCTTAAAATGGGATCCACATAAATTAGTCGTCCGAAGTCAGGACATTGTAGTTTCAAACAGAACCAATATATCTTCGATCATTGTTTTGAAAGTGATAGAAATAATGCATTTCCCTTATTAGATACTAAATAAATGAACAGCAAGCGCAAGATAAAAGCGAATTACGCTTTTAATTCCAAAGATTAACTAGATTTTGGCCCTTTTACAAAAAACTCTACACGATCAACCCAGGAAATATAGAACCTAAAGGAATTCACAATCGTCAATCCGTCTAACAATAGGGCGGAAGAACGGCGTCCTAGAATCTGCAGTTTGAATTTCAAGAAATTTTGAACCGTGAAAAAAACTTTTCTTTCTGACAACGGTTTCAAAGGTATTCTCGTTATGCAGCCTTAGGTGAGAGCGTGCAAAGAGCGTAGAATCTCGGCGAGGCCCCAGACAACTGAAATACCGTAGCATACGAGCAATGACCATAAATACGATAAGAAATGAAGTTGTAAAACCTACGCGAGCGCACAGAAATCAGCTACGGTCCTAAGTCTGGAGGTACAAGTTTTTCCAAGATTTTAGCCTTAAAATGAGCTATGTCGTCAACCCGTTCACTACTCATATATCACTAGGTTACAAACATAGTAACCAGTTCTCCTATTGATACTTGGAAACTATCTCCGATTTAACATATAACCACAACGAGCACAAACAGGTCTGTCACTAGCTGTTTAGTTTAAAAATTCTTTGCGAAAGTAAGTTTTAGAAGTAGCCTAGTAGGGGTTTTACAAAAAATCGATTACAAATTATTCTCGATTTTTAAAAACAGTGTCTGGAATTGTTAGTTGAATCAAAAGATAATACAAGACACTAAGGAGAGGAAAATATCATTCATGGCTGTACGCGAATGCTTTGTACGCTCTAAAAATGATAGGAAATATTTAACGGATCGTTGGTGGTATTACGCATTCAAGTATCATTTTAAACTTGTGATAGTGCGTTTGATTGAAAAACGAATAAACAGGTAATTTTTTTCCCTCAAATTATGATAAGCCACACGATTTAGTTTCGTGGCAAAGTATAAGGTTTACCGAAAAGTTCATTAGCGACTGAACTTTGTGCTACCGAACATGGTCGCCCCTATCACAGTAACAGTAGCGTATATTTTCTTTAGTAACTAATATAATTGAATATGTTGTGTTTAGTGACGCATATAGTTTCCAGCGATTCTCTGTAGTTGATTCGCGTTTAGGTATCCTGGCGCTATATATTTGAACGTAATCATTAAAATACCACAAAAATTAGTCACATAGTTGTGACCTTTTCCAATCTGTATAGTTATGGCGGTAGAAAAAACCCCTTTTTTCTTGTTGTTTTTTCATTTAATGAAGACTGATCAAAACTAAAGCAGTGACAAACTCTAATCTTGCTATTCAAGTACCATCGATTACTATAATTTAAATTTAGAAGTGCTATATGAAAATGATAAAATGCGCCATGCTTATAATAGCCTCATTCTTGTGTTTTTACCTTTTTGGTTGTTACTGAAGTAATTGTAATTGAAACGCAAGATTTTGAAGATATATTTAGTGATAGCGCTACTATAACCGAGTGCAGCGAAGCGCAAGAAAATAAATATTAGTAAGAATCTTTAAAGTAGGTTTCAAGATGTAAAAAGAAAGGGTGTCGAAGGGTAATCCGGTCAACGGATTGATTTAGGGGCTAATTTTGAGTTTAGTGTAAAATACTCCTCGGCTACCTATATTCTGATTGTTGGTTTTCTCAGCGCAGTACGATAGGAATTATAAATAAAATGTAACGACTACCGATGGAAACAGCTAAGTTTCTGAATCAGCTTTCACCTATTATACCGATTTCTTGGAAGATTAAGAGTCGAAGCTGTCTTACAGATAACCAATGGAGAAGAAGGATAGCGATAAGTAGATAGCTTTGAGTTCAGCAAGAAAAAGCTAGACTCTATTTCAGGTCATGAATATATGAAAAACTTACCTTATTCAATCTTGTTTAACAACAGTAAAGATTAATTATTGTTTCAGAAACCCCCCATCTTTTGAAACTGTCCTAAATCTTAAAGAGAAAATATTTGTTATGATACGGTCTTTCAAATGAAATTTGATTGCGAGTTCCGATCAAAAACCGCACGATGGGCGAGCTTACAAAATTTCCAATACAATTTTATACCGCGAGATGATTTGAAATAAGGAGAGGTACAGTATTTTAGCTGCATCAATTCGTCAGTCTAGAGAAGCATATGCCTTTATAAGATCATCTAAGGATTTTTCAAGTAATGAAAATTGATCACTACAAACGCAACCCGTTTTTATCGGGAAATATTAAAATCAGAAAAATACCAAGGCAAAAGTTTTAGTTTTTTTGAAGTTTCTATGCTTACTTCAAAACGGATCTTTTAATTTTCGTGATGTGTTCCTGAAGGTTTGTCTTCTAGATATACGTAGGTTGTGGCGTGAAGATTTTGATTCTCCCCTATGACGTTTATATCGGCGCTTAAAAGAGGTAAGGGTAAATTTTTAAGTTTTAACAACAAAGCTATACAAGCCCGTAGCCCCTTCATGAGTTTGCTAAGCGCGATAAGAATTAGTGTAAAATTACTGTCTTACATTGGAAAATAGTATAAGAGCGCGGCGATTATTGTCACATAGAATTCAACGCTCCGCACACCTTGACACCAAATTGAAGGGTATAAGAAAAAATACTGGTATTCTTTTTCTCTTTGCGCTATTTTTCCTCTAAAAGCCCAGAATACTAGCATAATTATTATAAAAAACTGTTCTCACTACATTAGATCAAGAAGCCCGCTATTCGGACTTATAAGCACTATGTACTACAGTTGGCAATCATTTTTTTATAAATTTCACGCTATAAATAAAACGAATTAAACCAAGGTTATTAGCTAGAATTGGTAATATAGAACTTGTAATGAATCTTTAGAAGTTGTTGCTCGACAACAATTGCATTAAATAACGAATGGCTTACTGATATGTTTAGCCCAACTGCTATTCCTCTGGGAGATTATCAAACCTATTAGCTTATACGGCAATGGATGAAGAATTGGGGGTGATATTTTTCAATCTGATATAACCATTATTAATCCGTGTCATCGAACAGAAGCTGTTTTAAATTAATTCAACAGCGGACGCTATAGCGCCTATTCTAGGTTAGAAACAGTACAAATACTACTGGGCTTAGCCTCATTTAGAAAAAAGAGGTGTTCTCCAAAAGGGAAAATGTTCAGTGTAGATTTTAATCAGCATACTGATGATATTATTCATTGGAATACACGATGCTGGTAGAAAAAAATGGAAGTTTGACTGATTAAGATACACCCAGCAGAAAGCCAAAGCCTATTGCCAAAACGTCTCAAATACTCATTTGTTCCTGAAATGCGTGGTGAACTGTTGCGGCAACATTCATCCTGCAAAAAGAACCTTTATTGGTTGAAATAAAAAAAGTGCTTTAAGTATTTTAAATACAGAATTATCAGTTGAAAATATCCAGACGATAGTGACCGGTAATTTCTGTATTTTCGATTTCGATAAACCCTTAGATAAAAGGGTATTTACAAGTGCTGGGTGTTGAGAGGTCAATAGAATAGTTTTAAATGAAATCTGCATGATTATGAGCAGCTCGAATTTAAAAAATTTGAGTTAGATTCTAGCCATGGAAGCAAGCAATATTAAATCGAAGTATTCATTAATCAAATAAAAAGCTTTTATAGCATTTAAAGCCCCGAAACTATAAACAATTGACCAACTAAAAGGCTGTTCCTTTTTATGGAAAAGTTGAAACAAACCTTATCTATTAGATGACCTTATAACTCGATTTCCTAGCTTTAGCAAACAGTAGTTGAATAATTAGGAAGTAAGAAATCACTAAAAAAGGTGTGAATAAAATTGAAATCCTTAATTATGGGCATTAAGAAAATTTATAATGACGGTGCCTATAAAACCATTAATTGTTGTAGATGTATTTGTTGTTCAAGATGTAGATGAAGTTTTAATAGGTATAATGCAATAAGATTTAAAAGTTCACGGTCGTTTAAAAGAAAAAATACATGTGGGTTCCTATGTATTCGCCGGAAATTTTGAGGGCATAACCTGAACAGATTTTGCCCCTAGACCCCTCACGACGAATCCTCAAAAATCAGGAAAGACAGTTTCAATACCAATGTAAATCTTACAAAAACATATTTCAACAAACAATACGCAGCTCCATGGCCGAAAAAATATAGTCATTATTCCGTGATTACAGGCTATCAATTGTATTGGAATCCTGAACTTTACGTGTCAGCCCAGAAATACTTATTTTTAACCTCAGATGTCTCTGGTGTTTTTCAAGTAACTCTTTTGGGATTTTCTAAGGCCGGAAAATTATACAAGTACAAAAGAAATTTTGAAGGGAATAATTTTTTGTAACTGAAACAACTTAACAAAATATTTTCCTATTTTAAGGAAAATACAATCCGATGTTACAAAAAGTTTTTGAGTGCGTCTTTGGTGTTGAAGCGATACCATCACCGTTGAAGTAAATATTGATAAAGGCAGGCGGGTCACCAATTTTAGTGGTCTACCAGACACGGCTCATCCATAAAGAAAGTAACTACAGAATGCTGCTGCTCTACAAAACAATGGCTTTAAGAATTCCCGGTTAAAAACTGACCATTAAATATGGCCGCCCGCCATTTACGTAAAGAAGATTCGCTTATGATTTAACCTGTAGCTATTAGGCATTTAACCTCAGCATCTGGACAAATAATGTCCCGATTTCCGTAGAGAAAAGCTCTAAGTTATTATGTTGTGAACGTATCGCTAAGATGTAGTTTACAAACCTTAAAAAAGGTGCTTTACCCATCATAAAAGCCAAAGAAGAAGTTTTACAGGTTTTTTACCCGAAGATAATGCAAGGAAGCAGCGATATTAGCGATTAGAGGTGTACGCATTAAAAAACCATTAAAGAAGTGAGTGATTTTTTGACAACCAACCCTTCAGCAATAACATTTATTTATACCCGAGCAGAATTTTATTAAAACCTTAGATTTTCCCGAGTTCGATTTTTCGGATGTCAGAGGCAGAATACATATTAACGTTGTATGGATTAATTTGCTCGCCGCTGGCGGACATAAATCTATTTTAATTGGTTCCACCTGCGTGCGGGTAAAACCACATGCTAGTCCAAACGTTTACCTTCTATTACCACCAATGACTTTACACGAGGCTTGGAGAAACGACAAAAATTCATCAGTGTAGTCGGTAAATAAAAAATATGGACTAATTAATTCAACGACCTTTTCGAAACCCGCATACATACCATATCCAGATGTAGCATCTTAGGCGGAGGGATATCCTCAACCCGGAGAAATCTCCCTTTCCACATGTGTTTGTTTAGATAATTACCCGAGTTTAAACGTGGTGTTTAGAAGTCATGCGTCACCATTAGAAGATAGAGAAGTGACCATTTCAAGAGCACGTTCTTTACCGGTACCTACCCGAGTAGTTTTATGTTGGTGCGCGAGTATGAATCCGAGTCCGGGTGGTTATTTAATGATCCGGCATGCACCTGTTAACTTTCTTCTCCAGAGAAATGCAACGCTATTTGAAGCTTAAATTTCTGCCCACTATTTAGACCGAATCGATATTTCAGTATAGAGTAACTCCTTACCCTTGAAAAACTATCGGAAGAAACGAAAAAGGGTGAGGGGGAGTGTGGAAATTAGAAAAAAACGGGTTACCGCAGCTCGTGAATTGCCAAACAAACTTTTGAAGAAATGCGAAAATGGCATACAATGCGAAATGAATACCCAAGCAATTCGGAAATACTGCAAAATGGACCGATTGCCTTTTTAAAGAACTCCTAAAAAACGCTAGGAGCGCCTAACTTTATCGCCACGTGCGTATGACCCGAATTTTAAAAGAGCTAGAACTATCGCCGATTTAGATGCCGCAGATGATGTTACGGGGGTGCATATCCAGCAGGCCATTCAATAGGAGCTTGGATAGAGTAAGGGTGGTTTGGGTAGAAATATACGTTCTAAAAACACAAACCTTTAATCATTGACTTGAATTTAAACTGAATTTCTTGCCCTTGAACTGCCAATTCAATAGGAAAATCAATAATTTACCCGTGCTTCATAAAAGCTTCAAACATTTGAGTCGTTCGTCATCAGTATTTGTGGATTCATGATGAAAACATTATTAAGTGTTTGGCCTTGCCCTTGAACAAAATTCTGCAGCTATGTCAAGAGAACCATGCCCCATCCACTTTGGTTCTTACTCTTTTTTACTGTATTGTTGATCGTGATAAGAAGATCACGATTGATACGCCAAATTAAATCCGGAAACCAATCACTTCGGGAAAAGATGTGATTTTCCAATTACGGTTTCGTGATCTGCATATAGGGTTATGATTTGAATCACACTTTATACGGGAAACCAACCGTTGCCCAGGATGACTTATGTTTCTGAAGATATTTCCCAAATTTTCCAATCCTAAAAATTGTATTTTTGTAATCTTCCTATGATAAGTGTTGCAGGTATATCCTTAATGGTCGGAAAATGTGAGACAAAAATCGATTTAATCTAGACTGTAGTGATTCTGGGTGCCGCTGCCCCCAAATATGACCTCCTTTTGGGGATTAAACATGGCTTACAAAAATTGCCAGTCCTTGGTAATATGATCCATGTGGTAATGAGTCAAAAATATTGATTTCTATTGGCTTATAATAGTATCAAAACGATACTTTAAAATCCAGTGCCTGCATCAATAAATGATTCGTTCATCGCCCCATTAATGACTCTATGCAAGAAGTATTTCCCCCATAAGTTTGATTTGTTGGGAGGAGGTTTGGATATGCTCCACGTGTTACCAGTAGCTTTTACGTTCCATGTATACCCTTCATTGATAGTATACCTTCATTATCCAGAAAAAGATTGCCATAAAAGGCTCGAAATACTTTAGGACCTCCCTATTATTGGGAATAGAGGTTACTGGATATTTTAGTTGGATTTGCCGTTTTCAGGAATTAATCCCAAAAAGGTTTTGTGAGCGGAAACTTTATTTCCTTATCGGTTTGGCACTAAAGAAAGTTCCAATGGGTTTTAAATCGCTTTTGCCATTTTTCTTTTCAATCGTTTTTTTGGAGGGAAAAAAATTGAAAAGTTCCCCCAATCATTTTCCACCTGCAATAAGGCACCCCTGTATCTTCAAATTTTTTTTTTACCCAAGGGAATTCTTTTTCTCTGTGTTTTTTTTCTGTGGGG
>Ga0163217_1062416_pt1 | contig 10562 bp, 9 predicted proteins | sample SynspAceP_FD_185933 | JGI IMG/M metagenome (GOLD analysis project Ga0163217, IMG submission 185933) | Saline lake microbial communities from Ace Lake in Antarctica - Synechococcus sp. Ace-P (PacBio error correction) | ecosystem: Environmental > Aquatic > Non-marine Saline and Alkaline > Saline ... | reverse complement strand
TCGGATTGGGAATACACTCCAAATAAGAGGACTGGTCTCACCCCGGACACCAGCAGCTTGTTTTTCATTTTTTTATAATTTGCCCGTCCGGCCCCTTTAAGCTTCCGCCAAATGGTCTTATATTGGGAGACGATGCGGTTTAAAACAAATTATTACCACCTTCAGGCTTGCCCCATAAACCGTTTCATCCGCCAATGCCATCCAAAACGACTTGCGCAATCCCCCCAGCGGTGGAATATCAAACTCAGCGCGTAATCGAGCAGAAGCTGCCGCCAGATTCCAAGGAGTCACAGAGATGAATAGATGATGTGTGTATTCTTAAAGACACGGCTTGGATTTTATTTAACTGCCTGAGCCGCCACTTAAAAAAAAAACAACCACTTTTTGGCCCTTGTTCAGGCAAAACTCTGATAACGATGGACCACGAACCAAATCCGCCATAACCATACGACGCCAAATACGCAAAGAGCCCGTCATAAACATTCCTCATAATAATAAAAAACTGTCGACATAAGTACGAATAATCAACGTAAAATAAAACAAGTGACAACAGATCGTTCATCTGCTGACGCTTAAAATCTGTATTAAAAGCGTTATTATTCTCGGCCAACCAGTAGTTAAAATGAAAAACCAACTTAACAAAAACAAATAGCATGTTTATTACTGTCAGGGAAGACGTCATGGAAACCAAAACCTCGGGAATCATCACTTAGCAAGCACTCAACATTGCTTAACCATGTTTGCACGTCACCTGTGCCATTACGTTTTGCTGAAATAGTCGACCTTTCTGAGCTCCCAAAGCCACCGCCCACAGACAATGATACATTAACTTGAGCATTGGTCTCGTCCGCTTTGACGAAATAAACAAGCCTACTATCCGGGGCGATGAATTACATTGCTCTTGCTCATCGTACATGGGCAAAACTTAGACATTCGAGGATCAGAGCCGTCCTAGCCGCTGCTCCGATGCGAGGACTTGTGCGTCAAAAAACACAAGAAACCATTCAACCTCGCGGTTTTTAGACGCGGCAGATGTTATTTATATGATAAACTCGAAGCCCTAAAAGCTTTGCGTTATACTCCGCCGTAGGGGGAAAAAAGCGCCCATGTTTATATGTACAGGTGTCGGTTAAAGCGATGCTGGCTTTTTTTGCCTGAAGACAAACAAGAAGACAGTCATCGCCGCCGCCAATCTTTTATCACGTCACACAGACCATACCTTGATTACCCGCAGGCATTTACGAGTTCGATTCTACAACAAGTTCAAAAAACAGGCATTTTCACTCAGATTTTAGGAAGAGCACGACGATGGGGATAAAATGTGCCGCAGCGCCTATTTTCAATACTCGTAACGAAAGCCATTGCCGCCATTAGTTGTGGACCCTCCCGCCTTTCGCACGGATTGACCAAACCTATGAAGAATGAAAGTACAGGTTAAACCACGCCCGGCGGAACACTTATTTCAAAAACGGAGCTTGGTGCATGCGACTACATCAAGCATCGATAAACGTCAAATTTAAAGAGAAAATGACCATGGCTAGCAGGTTTATTGGCGTACTGGATGACCATAACGACATTTGCCTCGATGATGTCTGCGATTTTCTTCTAAAGTTGCCCGTAAAAAAGACCGCTTGGTGTTACTGGGAGATGATCTGCTCTAAATGGCTGAGCAAGTGTCCGGTGTGAAAGCCAGATCGCGAACTCCCTGTCGTTTGGCCGTGCAATAGGCTCCTTCCTAAACAAGTCATCTACGTTACCACTCGCTCTGGCCATCAGTCGCCTTTATACCTGGTTGATTTCAACCTTTACTAATGGCAGGTGGTTTATATACCTGTGCTTTGAAGGCGCTGGTAAGAAAATTATTTCACTCTTCAAAAACAACAAGACGAAAAGACAACCTTAGGAAAAAATGTACAAACAAGCCAAAAGCGACGCCGCAGAGCTCTTAACACTAGAAAAAGGGCCAAAGTGCGTGGCGCATTGTTCGAACAAGATTTTGTTTTGCTGTCAGCGAAATTTATACGTCATCGCCTTGCGTTACGTGGCGGACAAGGGACCTAATAAACACAGGGCCCTCGTCCCGTCAGTCCTGATTGCCGTTCGTGTTACTTGTTGGCGTAGTATTTGTTGGTTGGACTCATTGTTCGCCTTGACGATATGCTACACCTGGCATCAATCCAGCAAAAGAGCAAAAAAAAATCATTCAACACTTGGTTCGTGAATATTGAAAGGCGCCCCCAATGCTAATCCGACTGCTTACCATAGTCGGATTACCATTGCCATGTTCTTGGTTGGTGGTGGTATTTTGTACACGGCTTGCCAGTATTGCATCACGTTGCTTGAACTGCGGTCTCTGGTGACATCGGCCAACTTCCAGTTGATTTGACACAAGTTGTCATCAATTACTGGCGTAAGCTTATTTGGTCGGACTGATTTATGGTTAGCGTAGCTGTTAAACTTGATCGCATCATTTTTTGCCGAAAACCACAAAGCCAAAGAATCAGAGCCATTAACGCTTAAACACGGCGCGGCCAGACAACACAATCCCGCCAAGCTCTGCAAAGCCCAATCCCGCCAGGCTGAGTGTTTGATAACGAGGCCGGTGGCGTCCATTGTCGACAAATGCTCAGCGATATTAGTCACACCAACGCTTAAGCGGAAAACATACTTTCAGCGTTTTTAACGTCACCAACAACATTACCTGCTACGGCCTTTTATCAGATCACCATGCATGTTCCCTGTTGATAAAAGTGAGTTGAGCGACGCGCTTACACTTCAAAATGAATAATTTCATGAAAGAATTTATTTGCCTCCTCTTCCTCGGACTTTCTCTAGAACTCTTCAATTAGATGATCACCAACTAAAAAAAGCATCATCATAGATAGTTTAATCTAATGATAATTGCTACCATTTATCATTTGGCTGTTTTTTAGTTTGAAAAACAGACTCCCTGAATGGATTTCAAATTTACTTTTCATTTCATTGGTTGGATAGATATGAAGTTAGAAAAAAAAAAAATTATCTTTTTTAAAGTTTTGGTCATTTGAATTTGGCGCTATCGCCACCGCCCATTTATGCAAATGATGAACACCTGTAAAACTGAATACATTATTGTCAGTAAAGCACCGAGTTAATTTGAAGCACGTTGCAGGCTCTGGACAGTGGTCTCTGCAGAAGGAAATTAAAGCCAGTGGTGCAACAAACATTAATGATGTATTTGAAACTTACACCTAGGCATTCAAATGATTGTAACGGCGTTAATAGTCCTTCCAAAAGCACCTCAAATTACGCGGTCAAAATGCAGACAGAGCCCTTGAATTCTGGTTAATGGAAATTCGTTGAATTCCTACACGGACCGAAATGTGGCAAGTTTCACCAGCGTTAATCGCGATATGGCTTAGTGCCTGTGGCAAATTGTCGAAAGAATTGAAATATTCGAGGCCCTGCTTCTAGCCTTTCGGCGCTGAAGCATGGCTGGTGTTATTTTAATATTATTACTAAGAAAGCGGACTCAAGGAATGGACGGGAGGTGTTTCCCGTTATACAGCGAAAACAAACCGATGGCGTAATGGTGGGGACGGTAAAGGCGTAACGTTTTTCTGCTTCAGGCTCTCTTTCAGATAATTTTGACTTCTGATTGCGGCTGAATCTGACCTCTACCATGCGATACTTGATAATGGCCTTTTGCTAGGTTTTTGCAATCCGAAAAAAGACCTAAAAAACTTCAAATTTTTTATGGTTTCATTGGATTGTTGTGGATTTAGGGCATTTGACTTAAGAATAACGATCGGGTTGTGAAATTGGAATCATTTCCTCAAGGAAGAAGGTTACCGACTTCAAAAAACAGGGGCAAGGATACGCCGATAGAGGTTACCAATAGCATAGGCCACCATGAATACTTCACCGTATTTACCGATTTCGATACCGTCACTTTCAGTTTACCTCTGGTAACTCACGATGTATTAGAAGGGCAAGGTGTTTGGAATGTGGACCGAAGAATAACGTAGGCACTTGTTTTTACAAGGCAGATTAAATTGAAAAACATTTGAGCTACGGTGTAAATTCCGAGAGGAAGGCGTTGATCGTAAATGTACAACTGGTTTTTAGTTGACGTTGTACATGCGACAGCACTGTTTGATTCAAGATTGTTTTTGATGTGACCAAAAAGACAGCAGGCCTTACCTTAGGATTATCCTACGACATGCACAGTGGAATACGACCGTGAAAGCCAGTCCTAAAATAAACTGGTTACACAACTAGCCCCTACGTCGGCTTTAAACTAGGGTATGGCCGAACGCCTATTTCCGCGCCAATTCAATACGTGAAAGGCTCATCCGAAATATATCGTCAGCGCGGGGACCAACTCGACGTTTATGTTGGGAATGATGATTTACAACCAGAAAACAGCGAAAACAATAGAGTCTGGATTTTTAACGTTTCAACAACAAAAAACAATTTTGGATCCAATCTCGTTATTTCGTTCCGACGTAGACAATTTAATATCGGTAGCTAGCACCGTTTCTGTGGTTGATGTAACAACAGCAGATATAACATTGTCGATTCAGCCCTACTAAAGCGGTGGAGCTGGCGTGGTCATTTCTTTAATTTGACAACCAAATCCCAAAAATTAAATCTAAGTTTATGGCCTTTCTACATACCGAGACCTAGCCACTGGGAAAAGGAATACCTGATCGAGCCAAACACTTTGGCCAAAGCTTAACTACTTCCATCAATCTGTATATTTCAGGTATGTTGATATGGATGCCGCTGCCGTCTTTTATTGGCAAACAACACAGCAGCATGACGGGCAGAGAAATTACTGGGAATCATGAATCCTATTTGTTGCAGATAATAGGTGATTTAGCAAAGATATATTTGAGAATGCATCACTACGCTTTGGCATTAATAATATGGGGTAACGTCGTTGTATTGAACGGGCAGTGATTCATTATTAGAAAACCGGACGTCTGTTCAAACTCGCCGTTAACGTCGACTTCTAATTTATATTTAAGACCTTTACGTGATGACCCTAGCACGCGTGGAAAGGTCTCTCATTACATTTAAAAATAATGGAGATGATTGCATGGTCGGTTACAAGAAAAGTTCAATCGTTCAGTTGTGATGTACCGAATAAACCAAAAAAATACCATCAATATGCCATGGAAAATACCCCAAAGCTCGACGGTCGTGATGTTGACTGACGCGCTTAAAGACAAGCGAAGCCGCCACTCATTGATGAGCAAGCTGGGTTGCAGATTGCATTCGCTTATAATTAGGGATATCAAAGCCATTATTGAGCCTTACCTACATAAGGTTATGTGCATGAATTAATGCGTATATGACCATTTTGCCGTGCATTGAACGAAAAAGGCGTATATCCAAAACGTTAAAATCACGGCGCGATCGGGATTAATTATTGCCGACGACAGAAGCATTTTGATCTGCGGCTTTTCTTAGCCAATGGAAACATGTATTTTGCAGTGAAACGAGCTCGTTATGGCTCGACTGAACGTTAATTAGCCTTCAATTTTTTAATGGTGAAGGTTATTCGCTATTCAAAAATTATTTTTACAGCCAGAAGTGTTTGCAAGCGTATGGAATTCTTTGTTGGATTTATACGTCCACATGAAGATCCAATCGTCGCCATTGGTATGTTTGTTAAAAACAGAGCACAAAACAATCTGCGATGACATAATGATGATAGATCAGGACACAACTAATCTCTGACTGGTTTCAAAACACACCGATGTTACATCAGTTTTATGCGGGCTTTTAAAAACGTCCATTTTTTAATGGTCAGCCGGAGCAGCATTATTGTGTAACTGGTAGGGGACACAATAGCAGAAGTGGTTCAGTTAATAAACTGGAAGAGACCCTGGGGGCATAAAAATAGTACCAAGAAGGGTTACTATTATGTGTTTTGTGGGTATAAAGGTGGAATACCAAATCCACACTGGGCGGATTATATAAGGTGTAAAATGGGAGATTGGGCTGAAACGGCTGGACCAGAGTTTAATTTGCACCTATTAATGCCAGGGGTATGCTAATGCTTGGTTGATTAGAAAACCAAAGCATTAATGGCATTATTACTTCTTTGGAGTTGTATGACGCTAATCGTGATCAGATTGCTCAATTTTTCGGGGCAGAGAACTGAAAGGGAATCAGAGAAACCCTCCAATGGAGAGCCTTAGTGGAAGCCATGTTGTAATCTGATTTTTTGGTTGTTAATACGAGCTTTCTAAATTGAATTAATGAATTTTAGAGCTCTATCAAGTGCGTTGTGAAGTAATTTTTACCGTTTTCCCTAACCTGCTGTGTTTATCTTTATTGTTTTCTATCCTTCAAGACCAGAGGGTTTAGCCCCCAACTGAGTGAATGAAATATTCTGCTTTAATGCCATTAAAACACTTGCAAGATGATGGCGTCTTTGTAAAACACTTTCCGCGCTCTCCTTTAGTAATAATTTCCCATTTATTTATTATACCAATTGATCGGCAAAGCTGGCGGCTAGGGACAAATCATTGTATACAACGGCAAGTACGCAATATTACGGTTAGTAAAGCTCTTGCGCCAGTGACAAAGACATGGTTATTGATGACACATCGAGGCTTGATGTCGGTCATTCAAGGAAGAGATAACGGTGCCTCCTCTTGTTCGTAAGGCAACCATAATTTGAGCAAGCACTCTGGCAAGTTGCGTCCGTTGTTGTTTCACCACCTGAAAGCGTCATTAAAGTGCGTTCTGACAGATGCGCTATCTCCATGAAGTTCATGTGACGTCTCGAATAAATTTCTCGCTTCTGGTGCTGAGAGTACTTGTTCTTCATAAGTAAAACACCCATAGAAAACATTTCGATCACGGTGAAAGCCAAAAACCCATTTTCATATAAGATTTGCGTCATAAACTGCCCGCGTTTTAGCAAGCTTGGCTGAGCTGAACGAGTGAATGGGATTTTGATTAATAAATATGTTGCCATACGTTGGAGCATATCACCAATGAGGCACGCCTTCAATAGGTTGATTTACCCGCCACATTAGGCCCAATTAATATGGGTTAATTCGTGGGCCTAATGGGTTTAAATCGACACGTGTTCTAGCAAGGTTTTTTTATCAATAGAAATAGACAAAGATTGAACGTCAATACACATGAATGGTTTTCTGTGAGCTCGAATATTAATGTCGGACTTGTTTGCTTGATAAAACGAATAAAAAGAAAGGTCCGCCAAGTGCGCTTGTTGAACCAGACCAATAGGAAGCTCCAGCACAGGAATAGATAATATGCGCGCCGATAAACGTTCTGTTATGTCAAAAAAACTGGCCACAAGCAACATTACTGACAGGAATAAAAACGTATGATCAGGGCCTATCAAAATTCTTACCAAATTGCGGCACAAAACAAAACCGACAAAACCCTATCATTCCACTAAATGGATACGCAAGCACGACGCCATTGCAGATTCAATAAACGTGTTTTTTTTCAGTTTGATTACCTCAAACCAAGGTGCTGAGCTGTGCTTCACCAAGCAAATACACAGTTGAGTGGCTTAGCAAGCCGACTAAAGACCAACAAGGCTAATGGATATCAGTATTAAACACAGGGAATATTATGACCAACCTGTTGGCCACCCAAGTTACCATCGTCCAAAAGGTGAAGCTCTCTTAGTTCGCTGTCCCACTGCTCACCAACGTCAAAACTCCAATTAAAGAAACCCACTATCGCGTTTACGCAATGCCTGCCAGTAATAGCGTGATAATGGTGAACTGCCTCTTGTCGAATTGCTTAATTTGTAGATAAAGAACAGAACGCCTAAACAGCCAATCATCGCGTATCGGGGCAGAGCATAAAGGCCAATAAACGTCCATCGTTTGAGGAAAAATCGAGTACCGAGCCACAAGACAGTCACCGCACCTAAAGCACCTCACCAGCCAACAACCGCATTAAACCGGGTCGGCGAGCGGGTTTCTGAAAAGGCTGCATGCCCGCACCGCATATACCAAAGTGCCGCCACTACCGCAATGGAAAGAATGTACGAGGCAATCGGAATCTCAAATAAACACGAGTGCTCAGGAGCTATTGAGACGATGAAAGCCATGACTTATATAAGTTGAAATGTCATTAATGGATAACGACACGCACCATACGACCAGTAGCCAATAAGGCAGCAAAAAACAGCAACCCTAGGTGCTGGAATAGCATAGATTGGCGTTTACTTGACGTTGTGGTTGAGTGTTAACCGTTTCTAACATGCTTTGTTAGTGCTCTGCCATCGATGCAGACGTCATGCCCTGATAACGAAAAAACTTATAACCTTGCAGGTAAAGGAAAGTCTTATGAATCATGGTGCCCCATTCGACAATCGCTTGTGGCGTACGGGGGCCGGAACCCAGTAAGTAACTGCCATCTATTGTTAAGACGGCTTTATTTTTCACCGCTGTTGTGTATTTGAAATGAGCAACGCGTTTCAACCTGCCAAAAATATCTTGGCTCGATTCATCACAATAATGACATTCAGGATCTAGTTTTAATGCGGATTCTGGTGAGAGGCTTTTCCCGCCCTTATTATTTTTGAGCAATGCGTTTTATTGCACCAGGCTTCTTTCAAATCACAGTGTGACGATGGTATTGCCAGACCGCTATGGGGCGCCATTTTTAAGCTGTGAGTAAAAATTAATACTTTCGGCGGTGTTCTTTTTGCCGAATCTGAAAGTGTTGTTTCGCATAAGACAAGCGCTATCAATATCTATTTGCATTCTGCGTCTAAAAGGCTTTTTTCCGTACCTTCAACGCTAGCAATTCGGCTATGTGTTATTTTTTCTTTGCAGTGCAGGATACTGTTATCTTTTTTTAAATGATCGTTTTACCGCCAACCGCCGCCTATTGTTTCAGTTGCTTTTGGTGGGCAGTGTCATTCTTCTCCGAGCAGTAGGTTCAGGATTGAGAGACAGCACACCTTCGACAGAAACATTGCGAACAAAGCAGTAACGGAACTTTTTTGGCGTCTTCCGGAAACTGGCTTAGTGGAGTCAACGCCAACTATTCGGTGTTGTTCACCAAGGCGATAAATGATTTCCGTTATAGAACCGCCAGCAACGCAATCGTTCAGAAGGGTCGCAGCATAGTTCACAGAGTTGGCTGAAAAAAAACAATACAAGTTAGGAAAAAAATAATTCGATACATGATTCAGTTGAATCCAGACGTGGCAAAATAAAACTACATTCAAAATGTTAATGATTGTTATTTTCATGATCAATATTAATTGATAGTAATTCTCATTTATTAAGCGAATGCTTGAGTAGTGAAGAGTTAATTCATTCATAAAAACGCTCAAACAAGACGAGTCACCTTATTGAGCGGCTTTTAAATGGAAAGGGCAAGATGGCCTGCCATTTACACGTTTTGCGGGAATGAGTTGTTAGTTCGGACTTGATCCTCTGGTTCATAACACTTAACCGGCGCGCCGACAAACACAAAATCCGCCAACCTCTGCAAAGACCCCAACCCCGCCAGGCTGAAGTCGTTTGATTTGAATAGCGAGGTCGATGGCGCATGATCGACCAATATGCTCAGCCAATATTAATGCCACTTCCAACGCTTAGCGGAAAAACGGGCGAACATGCTCTCATTCGTTTAGGGCGCATCACCAACATACAGCCACTTGTTGTTGTTCTGCTCAGCGTCCTTAAAGCCATAAACTTGACTCAATACGCGCTGAGCCAGTAGAAAATTTATCGTAACCTTGAGAGCAGACATTAATGTGTATCAGAGTCGCCTTTTGCTTGAGACCCGCGCAAATTCAAAGGCAGCAAGACAGGCGCGTTTTTGTCTTCTATCGCAGGGCGGTGTTAATATCTTGCGCGTAATCAATCCGCCCCACCATCCGTCAACCGAATTTAAGGAGTGGTTCTTCTTGCAAGCGCAGTCGAGGAAAACTGGATTAACACCTGATTAACTTGAAGCAAGCAAACGCGATTTGTTCAGCCACGCATTTCGAAAACTCGTTCACGCCAAAGGCATTACGTGAAGGTGTTCGATCCGCGGTTTACCAATAAAACCACGCCACCGCCCTCGGTAAATCACACCATTCAACAGGGAGAGGAATTCTGGCGATCATATCAGGACCAAACCCCGGGCGCAGCCCGCTGTACAACAGGAATCACCCCTTTAAGCCCATTCCACTTCAGTGAGGCCAACGCGTTTGTCAGTGTTTTCAACAAAGGTAAACTGGCCCTTCCCATGTAAGGGGTGTCGTCAAAATCCGTTAAAAATAAAACCGTAACCTTGGCAATCCGTGATTTTGCTAGTGCAGAAAGAGCAAGATATTAAAGGACATATTCGTCCCTAAGAAAACAAAAGTTGAATTTTGAACCCACCATGAAAGGAGGTTTTGGAGTAAAACGGGTTTTTGGCTTTCTTTTTCACTTAGAACGGGCATCACTAAAAAAAAAAAAAACCAAATCAAATCGCCGAAAAAAAGGCTTGGGGACCGCCCGTTTGCCCCATTTGGGGGCCCCTTTACGGTCCCCATTTTAATTTTTTTTAATTTTTCCTCCTCCTTGAGGGTT
>Ga0163217_1055607_pt1 | contig 10562 bp, 9 predicted proteins | sample SynspAceP_FD_185933 | JGI IMG/M metagenome (GOLD analysis project Ga0163217, IMG submission 185933) | Saline lake microbial communities from Ace Lake in Antarctica - Synechococcus sp. Ace-P (PacBio error correction) | ecosystem: Environmental > Aquatic > Non-marine Saline and Alkaline > Saline ... | reverse complement strand
GATACTAGCGCAAATCTACTGCCATAAATGTACAAAAGCTGTTTGCCGCGGGCCTTTTTTGTTTTTTTCTGGGCAATGGCTTGTTAGGATTCTTGCTTTGTTGCCGTAAATATTATAGACTGTTCGTAAAAAAATTACGGTAAAATCAATATTTTCCGAAGTATTACTTCTGCTAACTTCTGAATGATATTAGGATAGGCTTGAATAGGTTTTTTGGGGTTCTTTAAAAACTCAAACTCCGAAATGTAATACTTTAAGGACATCAATATGTTGTATCGAAATTAATAAGATGGGATATTCCGTTTAAGCTGATACTATTCGTTATTTCGTAATGGCCTTAAAGAATTTCAGGAGATTTATCGACCAATAAAACTTTTTCCGATGACCGTATCCATAGGGAGTGAAATGATTCATAAAACTCAGTAATAAATTTACTTAGGCTTGCTGTGGTATCTAATCACTGCTTTTATTTCGTACAAATAAAACCATCTTAAGCACATTTTTAATAATGCCCCTCGGTACTGGCGGTGGTCGACTAAAGTTAAAACTGTAGTTCGTGATAACCCTAGAGACCTTTGAGAAACTGCATTGATATTTGAAATGTTTATCGCTGCTATAATTTTTTACGTAAGGCCCAAACTCGAGTCACATTGGGAACATAAAAGTCATCGTGTGCTTTGGTTTTAATTGTACAGCTACTGCCTCATATTATTGTTTTGATAGACTGTTGTTTTATTGTACCCATTTATAACTCCTAAGTTCCTTTTTTTGTTAAAATTATTACTATTTACCACCAAACGGCGGCGGCTTTACATTGCCTTTTATGGTTGTAAAGAATACAGACGGTATCTTTTACTTTTCAAATTTTTCTGGATACCCCGGTTTTCTCAGTTTGAAAAAGAATTAAAATAGGCTAGGGCTTCCGAACTGTCTGTAGCAACCATACCTAGCAAAAATAATAGGCTTCTCCTTGTAAAGTGGGTATATAATGGGAGTTTTTTGGTCACTTAAAGTATCTTAGTACAAGCTGAAGATCCTTAAGTAGTTATTTTAAATGAATTATAAAACTGCCTTAAATTAGTTTTAATTTTTATAAAATCTACGTTGAATTTGTTTTTAGTTCAAAAGTGTCTTCTTCAATAAAATGTATAATTCATTGAAGTGTTACTTTTTTTAAGAAACCGAATAGGTATTATATGTATGCTATTCAAAAACACCTGAATAAGTCTATTTCCGCTCCTGGAAAAACATTAGGAAACTTTATGAGGCATATCTACCTTCAAAAAATCGTTTAAAAGGCAGAATTCCGCTTTTTTGCAATTTTCTAATACCATTTTTAAATTGGAATACTATTAAAAATAGTGTCACCATATTGTTTCACTAATCATCGTTGGCCTCCCATTTTAAAAATTTTATTAATTCTTAGGACGGTGTAATGTAAATTTGGTACGTGTGGTGCTCCGTTTTTAAGAATGTTTTTTAATATCCAATACCTTCGACTTCCATTTCTAGTAATTCTTAGTTTTTTGGATGAATTTTTCCAGGAATGTTTTCAAATAAAAAGTTCGTCTATATGCGTCAATGTATAGGCTTTATTATTTTTAAAATGCGAGAAGGTTGGAATTCTATTGGCGCTTAAAAAAGCTGCCGTTTGGTGAAATCAGGAGAAATGTAGAACGTATTTCGAAAAATTCTGCGACAGGATAACCAATTTTGTTAGGTAAAAGAATGAAAATAAAAACATCATCTACAAGATTGTTTTCATATAGCTATTTTGAAAAACTTTTGTTGGCAAATTGAGATTTTAATTGGGCCCACCATTTTGACGCTGTTTTTAAAGAAACTTAGGGCTGACCGGTATATCCTTGGCTCTTAGTAATTCAATTACGCCTTGTTTTCCAGGTAAATGAGCCGCACTATACCCGTAAATACTTTGGCTTTCTGCCAAGACTGAGGCTAACTTTTTAACCATAATTTTTGTTACGGCTGTTTTACAACATGGTTTCTAAATAATTGTTTCGGTATATAAGCCCTGATCGGAATGGGAGTCTAATAAATCAATATTTCTTCCTCTTATAGGCGTTCTTGAACTAGTGACATAGTCTTTCTGTTGATTTTTTTTTGTAACCATTCCGCAGGTTTTTTCCCGATAGGCGTCGATAACCTTGCACGACCTACCAAAACGACGATTTCCTCCACATCCTCAAGGGCAACTATTGCTTTTCCAAACTAAGGCACCTGCTTGGATATGAACATGTCTAAAAGTGTCTTCTTCAAAAATTTGAGAATATTCGTCTGTACGTTATATAGCATGCCGTTTACCATTTTGATCATCAAAACCGAGGGTTAGGCTGCAATTTCATCCTTTTCTGGGGTGTGATATCAAAGGCTCTGCTAGTAAAAATCTTTGGTCAAAAAAACTTTCACCAAAGTTAAATCCCATTGCTCATGTCAGTATCAAGCCAGGTATGGGGTTTGTTTGACTCTAAGCCAATAATGTCACTCTTAGCTAGTGGCTTTCATAAAACACATCATTCTAAAACGGAAAATGCCAATTTTTTTTTTTTCACTCCTCACATGCTATGTACCATACCAAGTTAAGAACTCTGTTCCAGGCCATTCCCAGAAATTTTTCCCAGAGAAGCACTATTGTTTTTTCTTGGGCATATACTCCGCTGAAAGTAAAGTATGAGTAGATGAGGAGTAATCGCATGCGTTAAAAACTTGAATTGTTTTAGGTTCTTGTAAGTCTTGTATTGCTTATTTATAACGGCTCTTTGTTGGAATCTATTTTTTAGTGCTAGTGTTTTTTTACAAATACACGCTGGTATGTGCTAAAAACTTGTCCGATAAATTTTTCTGTAAAAACGATATTAATTTTTCACGTACAAAAACTCGTAAGTCCCAGGGCAGTGGGAAGCATCTTAGCAACTCATTAAAGCCCTAATTTCATATGCCTGAGGGTTGTGAAATTTGGTCACTTGAAAGGTTATTTAACCTCGCCATCCCATAAATCAGAGCTTTCCGAGAAACCCGCGTTAGTTTTCTTCTCTAAGCGCATCGAAAAGGGACGTTGTAATCAGTGTATAATAAAAAAACAGTTCCTTAAAATATCAGGAAGAAGTTTGTCCAATGGTTGAAAAGGCTTTTCTATAAAAATACGTGGTGCGGACTATTTAGACGGCGTTATTCCAATATTAACGGACAACATAAAGTCAACGTTAATTTCTTCTATTCTACCCCATTCATCTTCAACAATAACCACATCATCAATCTTTAATGGGCTGGCAATGGCTATTTTTGAAGGCCTGCTAAAAATGCTGCCAATCATTTTTTGAGCAGATAATCCGAAGGATTAATTCCCGCAACACCAGCAGAAGCAAAAATGCTTACACCAATTTCTCGAAAATTACTATCCAAAGCTTCATTAAAGCAATTCCGACAGCGAAAATGACCAGAATAAAAATAATAACAATTCGCTCTAAAATATTGAATTGAGTATATATTTTACGGGCCTTTTTAACAATTGTTCGTGCGAACGTCATAATTGCAATTATTTTCTGTTTTATATTCTGATGCTAGCAATTAGCCACCCAAGTAATTGCAAAAATATGGTAAAGTGCTTAATTTTTCTGATGCGACGAAAGTAAATTCGTTGACACCTAAATTTTCTATGAATAATTTCTATTCGAACCTAGAAGGGCAATAATAAAAATTATGAAATCGGAAAACTAATTCTTTTGATTCCTTTTTAGCGATTAAGTTATTTAGGATTTTACCATAATGCCTTAAATATTTGAATCGTAATAAATTGAAGTAGCACCAATCCAATACGATTAACTTCCTAAAAAGTAAATAAGGAATTAGGTCTTTAAAAACGATAGAAAACATCCGTAATTGGTTTTTATGTTTTGTCGGGTTGCCGTCGTAAAAATAGTTACATTCAAAATAAACTAAACTAAAAATTGACTTTATCTTATACCTTCATCAATAAAGAAAAATGATCAGTTTTAAAGATTAAAACAACGGCATGAGTATTTATTTGTATTTGTGAAAAGAAAAATTAGGGGTAATGAAATAGAGCAAAGCCATCTTTTCGCATACTTGTGAGCTTTTAGCCAAACAAGCGGATTGTTGAATTGCAAAGTACATTTGACCTATTAAGTTTAAAAAATAAACAACTACAAATAAAGGCATTTATTAGTCCAAATTTAGGTTTCTCCCCCGAAAGTTCCCACTGCAAAAGATGTAAAACCTTATTTAGCATGAAATTTTTAATGATGAACGGTAATAGAACGTCCCAAAAATCTCTACGAAATATCTAGTACGCGGTATGATTTTGCAAACAAGACCTAAAAAATCTGCAAAGCTACGCGAAAAAATTTGGTGGGAAAGAAGGTTCTCCGCTCGTTGTTCTCTCCGAACGATTTACAGACAAAGTTGCGTCGCAAACCGAAATGCCTGTGCTTTAAGCATGCGTTATGGCACCATGTCGATTAAAAAATTGCGCACAAAACTTTAAGATAAAGGGCGTCGATGATTGTTTATTGGTGCCTTTTGTATCCGCATTACGCCAGTCGTCTTATGAAACTGTTGGTTGGTAAAAAACCACATGGAAGATCAAAATAGAGTTTTTTTCCGGAATTAAACTAAAGCACCTTACCTTGCTTTTATAAGAATCCAAGACTATATTAAAGGCTTTCTGAAAGCATCTCAGAATGGTCTAAAAGGATTTTTTGAATATGTATTCATATTTTGTTTTCATTTTACCATGGAATTCCAAGAGCGTCATATTAGAAAATTCAGATCCCAACAAAGTTTCATTGCAAAATGGATGGACAGTGTTGTACACAAATTCTTGTAGCACATTCACAGTTGTTTCGTCCTCCCTTCCCCCCCCCCCATCAATGTTATGATACTACTGAAAGTGTTAAGGCGTATTTAGGCTTACCAGAGAGTAAAGTCAGTGTTATCGTTTCATCGAGATTGCCAGGCTAAGGCACCATGGTTAAAACCGTTTATAACGGATTACGAATTGAGCGATTGGGCAAAAGAAGAGTAAAAAAACGACTAGCCCGTAATACCCAGCCTTTGGTTTCGACTGTTTAGAAACCCTTGAAGAAATTGCCATGGAAGGAAAGGAGCAATTTGAAGAGGGCGGTGGAGAACATTACACCCACATTTCTTGTTAAATTGGACAATTGATGCCTGGGTAGGTTCATGGCCAATTGGATTTAATACCTGGAAAGAAAACCGGTTTAAACTACCGGCATAAGGCAAAGTTGTCCGCAGAACCAGTTTTAGGTTCTGACCCATAGGAAAGTTACTTATAAAGCAAAGCAGTTACCTCATCCATAGGAATTTTAGTCGATGTCGCCTGATATTCTTGATTGATTCCATTTTTGTGGGGAATTGGATAGGATTCCTATTGCTATTGCAGCGATAAATGTACTGCTGCCTGTATCTTTGTTTTCTATAGGAGGCCTACGGAATGTCTGTCGGCCATAGGCGGCATCTAAGTATTTATTATCGCGCGCCACTAGGCTCGAACAAATCGAGGGAAAAAGCCTTAAAAAAACCCTTTGGAAATCAAAATTACTTTGACCCTTCTTTTAATTACCATTAGATGGAATTTAGGGCTAAACCGTACGTAGATAGTATTATACCCGCATTTGGGTGGAAAAGGGTCGCATTTTTGAAATCCCGCTATAAAATTTACTACACCATTGTCTTGTACGCGTACCTTTTTTTAGCGCTTTGTATGATGGGGAAACACCGTTATCCGAGCAGAAGGTAAGCCTAAGTTTCGCTTATGATTGCCTGATCATTCCTTCGGTGGGGAATCCTTATGATGGACTATATTACATTAAATCTAGTAATTGATTGGGAATGGCAGAGCCGCTTTTGGGCGGACAACCATGGGTTATGTTTTGTGTTTTGCCTATTGTTTTGTACTTTTTTATCTCTAACAATCTTGAATTAAAAAATCAATTTTCACATATCGTTTAGACTTTCCTATTCCTAAAGAAATTAGTTCGTTAGTTTTGTAAACCTTAGCAAGACAGGCTACTACCAAAGCGGTGGTCTATTATTAATGAAACAATATACCTTTTGGTCTTGGGTGGTGAAGCCATGTTAAGCCGTTTATTTGCCATTATGGAAGAATGTTGATTTCGCCCTTTTTCCCAGTAATTGGGCGTTACCAGGGTTTTTTTACCATTGCAGGGTTAATTACGGCGCTGAAAAGTTACGAAAAGAGTAAAAGAGGGAGTATTTATACCGCTATTAAATATGCCAGCTATTTTGGCCACTGTCGTGTTTTATTGGCTTGATGATTTTTTCCTTGCAGAAATTGCTTCTTTTGTTTTTAAGCAGTAAGGAAGGGAATGCCCGGCGCGGGAACTCGAGTCAATACATTTGTTTTGGAACACATTCCCATGGCTATTGCGCTTGGTTTTTGCGGGCAAACACCTATTATTGCGTTACAATTATGGCCGCTGCTTATTTTCAAGCAGTTGGTTAAAGCAATACCCCGCATTGCTACTACCTTAAAGACAAGGTTTCTTTTTTTATTCCCTTGATTTTAATTCTACCCATGTATTTTGATGAGTTAGGCGGTTTGGATAGCGTTGCCATAGCCGATTTTTTAGCCACATGTAACGGGGTTATTAATTTGCGAAAAGAAGTGAAGAAAAGAGCTAGAGGCCTTAGTTCTTTAAAGTGTTCATGTTCAGTGTTAACGTGTTCAGTGTTCAGTTAAGAAGTACTCAGTATTTCGGGAAGCAGTCTCCAATATCGAGCTTTTAGTACGCAATAATAAGCCTGCACGATGGAATTTGGAGTATTAAAGACCCTTAGATCCAAAAGTTTAGTTTACAACAATACTATTGTGCACTGTAACTGATACTGCCGGCTTATTTTTAGCAAGTTGACTAAATATCTCTTCCAGTGCCTTATCTAATGAGCTGTTTTCCTCTAGTCTATCTTGAAGTTTTCAAATACTTGAGATCGCGTGCAAACGCCTGTTTTTTTTCTAAATTATCGCCGTCTAAAGTATAAACATCCCCAAGACGGTAAGCGATACGATGAACCATCACAACTAAGGGCCTTTTGAAGAGGTAAAAACAATTCCATCGGTAGGTTTCACCGCCTATAATTTTTCCTAAGCCTAAGGTGTTAAAACCCAGCCAGCGGTCATTTCGGCAATCACCTTAATTGATTGTTCGTTAATTAATAAGATAATGGGCTTTTTACGCTGGAGCAAAATTAGTTTGATGCCATTGGCACCATTTCGGTATTTCCACTGCCAAATAAAGGTTTTTGAGATAAAATTATTGGAAGCACTTCATCATGGAACATTACGCTCCTGCTATTTATAGCGAAATCTAAAATAATAGCTTCTCTTTGGTTGGCTTCAGAAGACCATTTCTCTTTTGAAGTTTTCTAATTCGCCACCTTCGCTCATGGTTTTTCATGTGTATTATAGGCCCCTTTTTATTCGCTTTTTTCGTGTCCAATATACTTTTGGGTTATAGCTCCCATTCATCGTATAATAAAGTACGTTGGGCATGCTGAAATAGGATGACATGACTTTAATTTTCTGCCGCCATTTCGGTTAAGCACAGTTGCAATTTCATTTGTCTAGGAGGCGTCTACAAAAATAAGCTTCTCATTGTATCTGAAGCCACCTTTTCTCCGTTAACAGCGATAAGGCACCATCGCCCTTTGAATATTTTTACCTGTTGATATCTAGAGGACCATGCTTAATGATGCTCCTTATTCAAACGGATTTTCGTCCGAAAAAATTGCGCCAATTAGCATTGAGGATTGACGTATAAAACCTCGTTCTTCTTTATCCACTAGGAATTAAATCCGAAGTGTGAAGTTTTAATTCGCCCCAACATTATCATGAAAAAGCACGCGTAATTGCCCACGTTGGTTAAAATTAGGGTAAATAGTGGGCAATTTTGCTTTTAGCGCTGACCAATCTTTCGCCATGAAAAAATCTTGATCCATAGGAAATTCTCTTTCGAAACCTGCCCAAGCTTCCATAAACATCTGGTTTAAATTCTTCGGCTAAATTTTTTCGGAAGTTATCGTCTATATCAATTTTTTCTAGTTTGTTTTTTTTCAATAATCCAAAAGCTATGTATACTGCCATTGGCCAATAAAAAATAGTTGTCTTTGGATTGGAGCAATTTGGGTAATTGCGAATTTTTCAATTCCACTGACTTTTTCTATTTTATTTTTTTCTCAAAAGGAGTGATGACTGTTTTCCAAGTTGGAATCGCCTTTCATCGTGATTGCTTAAAGTAATTACACGTGAGCTAGCTATCTTTGATGCCAATTGGCAGGACGGACTTTCTTTGAACCCCAAAAAAGACGGGCTGATACTTTCTATCTTTGCATGCATTTTATCCGCTATTGATAATAAATTTTAGAAGGTTTTGTTATGGCTACTTTTCGTTTTAGCACCCTTCTTTTTCTTCTACCCTTTGGCTCGTCTTTTTCGAAAAGTGCTGTAGTATTTTTCAGATTGATAAGGCGTCATCATACGTATCTAATGGCATTTTGTTAAAATCTGAGCATCGGCCACACCATACGGGTAGCTAGGTTTTTACCAAATTGCGTATTGAAAGTATAGCTGCTACCATCGGGCGACCCAAAACAGGTTCAGTTTCTGTAAACTCCAGGTTTGTGTTTATTCAATAATTTTTTTATCTGGCCAAACGGATTTCACAAAAACATCATGGTTCAAAATTTCGGTACGCATTATAGGCAATATGGGTTCCGTTCTGGAGAAAACCGTAGGTTGTGGTGCGTTATAAAGCCCAAAATTCATCGGTTAACAAAACCTCACTTTTTAAAAACTGTTGAGGTCGAGTAGGCGAAGTTCATCTTTCTTCCGCTGATGTAAACGGCTTTTGTATTAGTTTGTTTAGTGTCTAATTGAATATTCAACATTATTTTCGAGCTTGTTGGTGTGCTGTGTTTTCTGTTTCGTTACCTGTTGCCAGCGATACTGATATATTACTGTAGCCTTGGTTGAGTTCTGGTAATAACAAGTGTGGGCATGGTCTTTTAACCACTTAGCTTTCTGAAAAACACGTCTCCCGTTTTGGGCACAATTGGTTTTGTAAATTTACCTTGCTAATCACTCACAAATAAACTGGCCTCTGGATACAAAGGCTATTTTTTTTTCCATCTGGGAGAAATATCAAAATGGGTAAATGTGTTGGAAAACTTTAAAATCTTGATTTTGATTTAAAAGTATTGTTGATAGGCATCTTATTCTACCTTTTGGTGGTGGTTTTTGATTACCACATCATATACATTACAATTGATAATCTTTTTCAAAAAAACTACTGTTTTGCCATTCGCGCTTGCTTGTGTCTTCCTATAGAGGTTTTAAAACTAGTTAGCCCAATTTATGTATTATTTAACCGTGAATTAAAAATATTTGTATTTCTCCGTATTTTCATCTGATACAAAATACAACTTGCCGTTTTGGTCGAACGTGGCCCACATGTCTTTCTACCTTCATAGCTTGTATATTCTTTATTATAGTTTACTATGGTTATTATATGATTTATATCGGATTTGTAACTGCTTTATAGCGCTTCCGATTGGTGTGAAAATTTTATTTCCCAGCTGGGTCGTTTTAAAAAAAAAGTTCATCAGTTTTGGGGTGTGCGGCTATGTTAATGGGTGCGTGTTAAAATGTAGTGCGAATACAAAAGCTTTTGGAGTGCCTCCGTTTTAGAAACTTGTTATTACCCAGCGTATCTGTTATTTCTTGAAGAGGTTAAATAAATAGTTTCTGAATCCCATGCCAGCTACAACTTCAATTCTGAAGCATCTTGAAACGTAAGTTGTTGTATAGGTACCACCATTCAAGGACATTACAATAGACAGGTTCTGTGTTTCCTAATTGGGTAGATGTAAAAGGCTAACCATTCCCGCGTCAGGTGAAATCTCCTAGGCAGACTTTCTTCGCTCCATCCCATTGCTGCTTAATCCGAAAACCGCAAGCCACCACCAGAAGAACTTTCCATAAAATCGCCATCATAGGCGTAAAGGATAAGTTTCCGCATCTGGCGAAAGACTAGGATCCGATAAAAAATTAGGCTTCTTCGCAGCGCAAGTTGTTTTGAATAAAAAGTAAAAGAAACCACACGACAACGCGATACAGTAAAAAGTGCTTTCATTTAGGTAGTACTAAGGTTACCTGTGAAAGATACAAAAAAAAGTTGTTTTTTAAATTGAATAAAAAGAAGTAGGCGTATGCGTTTTGTTTTACATTATACATTCTTCCTAAATAGCATCTTATTTTGACCCTTATGGAGCTTAGTCTTTTTTTACGCGATACGTAATTTTTCTACCCTTGGTAATTACGTCTTGCTCCAAATGTTGAAAGTTTACAATCGTAACCATCATTACATAATTTACTGCGTTATTCGGTTTGTAGTAGAATGAAAGTCATGCTGCATAGAGATTGGGTTAAGTGTGCTTCACTATCCAAATATCTCCAACATTCTGTTTAGCAACAAGAATTGCCTAAT
>Ga0163217_1100679_pt1 | contig 10563 bp, 8 predicted proteins | sample SynspAceP_FD_185933 | JGI IMG/M metagenome (GOLD analysis project Ga0163217, IMG submission 185933) | Saline lake microbial communities from Ace Lake in Antarctica - Synechococcus sp. Ace-P (PacBio error correction) | ecosystem: Environmental > Aquatic > Non-marine Saline and Alkaline > Saline ... | reverse complement strand
CCAAGTGCCCAGGGCTGTTTTTACAGTGCTTCAGTGTGTCGTTAAAATGCTCTGAATGCTCCCGTGCAAGATTAATGCATTCGAAGCCCTTCTCTTGGTAGCAACCAAAGCTTTACCGTTTTTACCCCTAAGGACCTTCATCACGCGGTTGTCCCCAAGCTTTTCGAGTTCGTTTGGTCATGGTAAAGGTTTTCCAAGCTTTTTAGTTTTAGATTGTAAAACGGTCAGTTCCTTTGCCTGAGGTTCCCAACCAGATTTTTCGTTTCATCGACCATGAAATGGACCGGATAATCAAATATTAATGTTTTCGGGAACCCTGATTTATGAAATAAATATAATTTCTCTAAAATAGGCATCATAAAAGCTCAATCCTTGCGCCATCTGACCCAGAACCAAGTGTACCGGCTATAATCTTTCGAAATCGAAACAGGATATCATTTGTCACGAATAGACCTTGGGTTATGTTTGGTATAAGAAATCGTTTTAAAGTTTTTATTTCTAGAATCAATCGTTTGATTCCTTTTCACTTAGGTGGCCACAAGCCGTTGTTTGAGGGTCAATCAATAATTCCAAAATCATTGCTCCTGTTCAGAATCTGTATTTTGATTTAGTAGCATTCATTGAGTCGCCTTCTCTCCCAGAGTTTCGAACTCGTCCCAAAGTCCGATGATTTAATTGTTCCAAACCAAAACCTTTATAGGACTTAGGATCGTGACGGCGAAGAATAGTTTCTGATTTTTCCAGGTTCCGTCTTAGGCTTGAAATTCCTGAGTTTTATTCCATAAAATCACCTCATCACTTTAAAGTCAAAATTGAGAGTTTCTTCATCAAAATTCGAAGATTTGACGATTTCCTTGTTGGGATCAGACAAGCCAGTTCGGCTTTTCTAATTTTCTTTCATCTCCAGAAATACAGTTGGCCTGAAAGGAGTCCCAAGCCAGAATTTGCCCTGTGGATCTTCAATATAATAGTGGGAAGTGATTCTTCGATCGGGAACAAAAGATTCGTTTTTCGATCAAGAGCTCCTCAGGAATTGAACTCTCTGGAATGATCCAGATTCGATTTTCATATCGGCATTACTTTCCCAAGCAAAAAGACGAGTCGACTCAGTGATGTCGAAATTTTTATCAAAAACCACAAATCCCTTCCGTCTTGTATCGATTCAGTCCCTCCTGAGTAGCCGATCCAAGGAAAACCCATCCTGGTCCTGAGTTATTGAAACAGACTGTTGTGTTGAAAGTCCATCATTGACTGAAAGTTGCGGAAAAGACAGATTGGCTTGGGAAATGGATTGTATTCGCAAAAAGGATGATTACAAAGGCGATTGAAACCTGATTACAAAGAGATTTAATTTGAAAAGGACATGAAAAAAGTTTTTATGCTCGCTTCAAGTAACTTATAAATTAAGCTAGGACTGACAGATGTACCTTTATTTATACTGGGTTAAAGTTCTTGAACATTAAAAATTGAAATTTTTTACAATGTTCTTCATTGGAAAAATTGCGACCTTTTTAGAGCGAATATTTTGAATATATAAGGGAATTCTGGAATCTATTCAATATTTTAGTCATGATTTGGCGAAATAGTTAACGCTCAACAAATCTATGGGAATTTATGATTCGTGTTGTGATTATCGATGATGAAACGAAAGCCATCACGTCCTAGAATCGGGAATTAGAAAAACTCGGGAAAATCAGTTACAGAATCGTTGAATTTAGAGAGGGAGAATTAGCTCTGAAAAGAATGAAAATCTCCAGCCAGGACTGGTATTTTCTTGGATATTGAGATGCAGGTTTGGATGGATTCAGATTTTATAGAGCAATTTTTCCATTTCGTAATTTTAGAGGTGATTCTTTGTAACAGCCATTGCCGAGCATGCCATACAAGCCGATTTCGAAAAGGGCGTTGATTATTTGCTAAAGCGCAGTTGATCGCCTTCCGATTTGCTAAGTTTATGGATAGAGTAAAGACAATCTGCTATATGAAAAGCACATTCCAATTCACGGACAACTTAATTCATCCCAATAGAGAAAAATCGCAACAATATGCGACAATCAATAATCTTACTTGATCTGATGGCAGCTGATTTACTGGAAAAGTGAGGGGTTATTTCCTAGTATCCGATACCGAATTGAACGGCGGAAAATTATTGGTTTCTAAAAGATTAAATTATTAGTAATCTATTTTCCAAGTTCGATTTATAGGATACCATCATTCCTGCTTGATTATTCGAAAAGGTAAGTCGTATGAGAAATCTTCAGGAAAAGTCAAGCTTAATTGATGGGAATTTCAACTTCCTGTCCCAGGCGAAAGGCCGGTTTTACTGAATCGCTGAAAAGCTATGTTCTAGTTTTTTCGACAAAGTATCCTTAATCGAAGTACCGAAATAGTTTCTAATTTTAATGGCTTGGGTTGGGCAGTACAAGAGTGCTTTTTTTACTTGTCATTGTACATTTCAGTGCTATTAATCAAAAGGCAAGGAGCGAATTCATCTTTTTTATATTGTATGCACTCATCAATGCGATCAACACTGATCAAGGCGAGTTTAAGAGTTGTTCTTTGCTGAGTCTGTTTATACTGAATTTTCTGAGCTCTGGATTTCATCTGAATTTCCCTATTCATTGCCAGTTATCTGATCTTCTCCTTTTCTGATCGAAATCTCCCCAATTCAGAGAGAAGCCATTTTCCAAAGTTTACTAGACCTTTCTTTTACATTACTATTATGCCCTGATGGACCAGTCGATTCGGAAGTCTTAGTTTTAGGAAGATATATTTGGGACGGATATGCAATGGATGCGTTTGGTATTATATCATCGTTATCATTGCCATGTACCTTGTGGTTTTTGATTTATGGCAGTATAACCTCACGATCAAAACAGGTGAGAAGGTCCGATATTATACTTGCTGCATTTACCTGACTTTAGGAAGTGCTTCCTTCATTATTCGCTTTTGACTTTTGGGGAAAGACGGTTCGCCATTTACCATCATACTATTATATCTACTAGTTGCGTTTGCGGAGAACATTCTCTATATAACCTATGCGCTTGCCGCATCAAAGCACGAGAAGTTTATGAGGGGAAAAAAATAGAATACGAATATTTATATAGCGTTGGCAAACTTTCAAGAAACTGAAGATCTGCGTGAAAAGTAAATGATAACCTCCAAAATGAGTTGAAGCTAAGGAAAGTCAAATATCATTTTTGGAAAGCAGATGCGGAAGAGCAGCGGTATCCAAACTGAGTGCTGACTATGAGAAACAAATCCACTTTTACTTCATCTTGCAGTCCCTTAGAAGTCAGATGACTCCACATTTCATCTTTAATGCGCTTTGAATTCCATCCAAAGTTTTTCTCATTGAAGTGATAAGGAAAAACTGCTTTTTGTATATCTCAATAGTGTTTGAAAACTTCATACGGATGGTTTTGGAAAGTTCAAGAGAATTTAAATCTCGCTTGGTGAGGAATCGCTAGATATGCGAATTATCTGAGCCTAGAGACGATCAAGGTTTGAAGAGGAATTGATTCTTACCCATAGATGTCTAAAGAGGATATAATCTCAGAGACCACCAAGTTTCCGCCTTTGGTTTTTCAGCCATTTTTGGGAGAATGCAAGGGATTTGGCATGGATTGATGCCCTAAAAAGGACCAAATCCATTTTGATTCGGTTTAGAGATGGGGAAGGAAGTGAGTAGTTTCCATCCGTGACAATGGCAGTCGGAAGAACAGCATCGCTAAAATGAAAGCAAATCAAACCATCCAAAAGCAATCCATTAGTATTTCGCTTTTCATCAGACCGGACTGAGATTTTTTAACAAAGTGAAGAGATTCGAATTATTCTTTTCTGAAAAAGGTTTGATCATCAAGGATTAATTCTGCTGAAAGTGCGTACTAAGTATGTATTCATCTTATTCAGTAGCTGCTTTAGTACAATTTTGACAATGTTACCACCAGTACTACCTTTTTTGATACATGGTGTTTTATTCTTAACAATTGAATGAAATAGCTTTTGCTGAATAAAATCAACATTGCCAGTTTTTTTGAGGGTAGTTTTCGAATGATTCATAGAAGATCGCACACAAAAAATTCTACTAAAAAAACGCAGCACTGTAGTCCAATGAAAAGACTTTAGCATTATTATCTTTGTTTTACTCCTCTGTTTTCTGCGGAAAAGGAAGAAAGTTACCGGGATTCAGTAAATGATACAATCCTTAGGCGGGCTTTCAGGATTCTTTCTGGAAACTATGTTTAAAGAATGCCCTCAGGAAGCGTTGGAAGCTATGAATTCCCCATTGAGAGTACATGAACAGCTCAAAAAAGTGGATTCCTGAAAAAAGTCGGTGAAATGGAAACAAACGAAAAAAATAGCTAAAGGACATAAGCATGCGAATGAAAATGAGGTTGGAGGCCATCGCTAACTTACCAAGAAAAAGGGCAAGATTGGCAGACAGATTTCTATGGAGGTGCTCGGATTGGGGCAGGAGCAACCGGGCGGTGATGCTTAAAGTCCGATATCTCAAAAATACTAACCTTAGACTATGAAGATGCAAACGGTTAGCGGGCTATTCTCGAATTTAATGAGCGGGACGTTCGTGTTTGGGACAAAAGCTCTAATCCATAGATCAATTTGTAAAATCGGAATTAAGTCACAGAAGGTAGATGTCATTTATATTAAGGTCACCAAATTTGCTAATGGAGGAATTGTGGGCTTGTACGAGAAGGTCAGAAAGAGATGAATCTAAGGATAATCTTCCGCGGATGAATCACCAATCTTACTAAAATTAGCGGACAATTAAAACTTCCTGTTAATTGCTTAAAATATCGTTTATGCAGGAATTATTTTTCGTACGATGGACATTTCACTTTCGCCTCCGTTTATTCAAGAATTTTAAAATATACTCTATCTTAAAAACTCGAACTCAAACCCATTTTCTACTGCTCGTTTTTTGCTTATTTTATTTCAACTTCAATTGGCCTTAACATTGCCCAACAGTACTTCGTGGCGAGAAAATTTCACAAATCTATATAAAGTGGCCCTTCACCACAAATCGAATCCATTTGAATCGCGTTTACAGCTATTCAGCCAAACATGGGCGTTGAGGTCAATGAGAAGGGGATGATCTCCATAATTCTCGAAGATAATTTCTTTGAAAAAAAGCACGGGGAAATGGCAGAAGGAAGCACAGAAATGTCCTAAAGGATTTACAGTCCAGTTTAAGAACAGTATCAGAGGACTTGCCTGGCCTTTTTGAAGAATGGAAACTAAAGTCGCGGATTATTAGTGCGTTTTCGGACTTCCGGAATTAACGCGTTATGGACGAAAATGGAATCCTACCATGGAGATTTTATGTATTTGCTGCCAGCAGTTTAGAATATAGCATGGTGGCTTCTTCACTATTGCGGGATGTAAATTGCAGTCCCGGGAATTATTTGGAGTTCTATATATGTGGAAGGTCCCGCAACAGTAAAAGGGAAGTCTTAATGGAAACTTACAGCGGAGTTGGAGAAAGAAGTTTTTGAGGAAAGCACTAATCATTGACTGGAACTCCAGGCTGGATGGATATAATTCGATAGGGATAGACGAAGTGTTTACTATCCTCTGCAGGGAAAAGTCTTTCCTTTAAAAATTGTCGATGACATAGACTTGAACTCTACCAGGGAGACTAATTGTGCGTTTCGCGGTGAAAGAGTAATAAGTTTTAATTTCCAAGTCAAAAAGCCTGAAATATTCATTCAGGCTTTACTTTTTTTTGTATTTGTTACATATGTTTGATATGCCTTTGGGACCAATAATGTGCTACCCATCTATAGATTTTAGACGGTTTGAATTTGGGTTTTAGGAAGACCTTTCCCAATTGGCAATCGAATCTAACTAGGCCATATCACCTGAATTTCAAATTATGAACAAAATTTTTACAACATCTCAAAATCAGTCTTTTTATTCGCTACTTCTTGGGGTATTCAACTCCTGGGAGTTTTTTGCACAGCTCTTTCTGGAAATACACTTATTGGTTCAGCGCGAGGCCACTATGGCCAGTTTCACAAGCAGCAGTACTGACCTTAAACCACAAAAAGGTCTTCCGCTCCTGCTGGTCTTCCAAACGTCCTTGATGGAGTATACGATTGAGGCAAAAATTCCTCATCGGGCATAACCGGTTCCCCGCCACAATAACCATTACTTTTTCCAATCTCAAGAACTCAAATCCTGAATTAGTCAATTATCCTTTGCGCGCTAAGTACGGTGCAGGGAAACGTATGTGGTGTCTCTTGAAGGAGCATCACATTGATTTTGCAAAAACTTGAAAATAAGGCTACAGGACTACCTACGCACGCTTTACAGTTCGGCGGCAGTTAACGCTGAATAATATTATCAGGCGATGTGTTTTGAATCCCCATTAGCCAATGGCTACAAGTACTAACGAGGAAATGTTGTTTTTACGCTGTCAGTACTCTTCGGAAATAACGATTTTTGGATAATTCCTTTTTAGGAGGGTCTTATGGATTTACTTCCAAGGAACTAATCAAGTTCAATCAAGAGCATTTGGGATTATTAAGTACGGTAATACGGGATAGAGATTCCTATTTACACGAGGAATTTCATTTAGATCGATTTTTGGATCTTAGGTGAAGACAACACGATAATAATCTTCCTGCTTCTATCAGTAGGGATCTGTTAGGAATTAGGAATTAACCAATGTTGATGGTGAAAAACTCGGAGTTGGGGCCATGGAATACAGGCTCAGAAACTCTACAGGCTTAGAATATACTTTTAGCAACGGTTCGAGGACCCACACCTGCCTAATCGCCAACAATCTACATTCAGAGCCAGGGTACTATGCGCTTCTACTTTTTACTTACAACACCAATCAAACCGTGTCTATCACAACAGCGACCACAGTACTGGACAGGAGGGGATTAACATTTACAACGGAGGGCATCCCGAACAACCTGATCCAAGGAACAATATTTTCAGGCCAACACAGGACTCATTCTGTAGGATGTGGCCGAGTCACAGGCTTGGTGGAAAATGGACTACAAATGAAGTCTCTATAGTCAGGAACTTACCTGGCAGATGGGAAGACAAATTGTCGGCGGCACTTGTTAGCCTGGCGGACAATCTCCTTCAAGGATTTGAATCCTTGAGTTTTAAATCCCCACAGTTTCTAAGTGAGACAGTTTAAATTGCCAATTCCCAGCTCTGGCGACATGCTGGAAACTCCGATAGCAGTAGCTACACTACAGACATTAATGGAGTTGCCAGGAAAGCGACTCCAAGCGATGGGAAAGCGAAAATTGAGTATGAGTCGGCTGGACTGAACCACCATTGTCAGGAATTTATACGAATATCTCTTCTGGGGAGTGGATCAGGAACTTTAGCCACGAATCCAAGTCACCTGGATGCCGATGGTGCTGAACGGGCGTAGCTGGAGCGCGGTAACTTTTCATGATGGCTGCCGCGGCACTCTATGCTTGAGCAAAGTTCGGTGATTCCCGGACTATATCAGCGACGCGAAAGCAGTCAGTAATACGGTGACCTATGAACACCACAGGTAACCGAGTACCGATGTGATCCATTCAGTCACCGCTTACAGGGAACAGCGGACCCAACTGATGTGATCCAGCCTTGGACCCATGCCAAGTGATCTGATTCTCAGAGAATCTAACATTAATGGCATTGGGAGGTGAGCGCTATTGGATCGAACCGCTGGTTTCAGTAAAACAGACTCTGACAAATCTTTTGGTACAGGAAAGCTGTGAAGCTGAAATCAGCCCGGATCTTGGAGGCAATAATTACGAATGCAGGAACGTACGCCTGACTCCAAGATATCTCAAGCTAATGTGCGGACCTGATCGGAAACCTGCATCACAGGTGGAGCACCACGGGATATGTTATCAGGAGGAAAACGGTAGTTACCGAGCTCTGGTACGGAGATCAGGACAATTGGAATCACCAGCATGGTTCATGCTTCTATGGGATTTACTTGAAACTAGCTTGACAGGACCAATAGTAGGAGGACCAACACCAGTTAACGACTGCGAAGCACTTCCTGGGTTCAGGGTTTCTACACCCTGGAATGGAAAAATGTCGACGGTTCGGTCGAGTGTGACAGGGAACCGACGGACTGGACCCGAGATCGACTGGTTTACGCTTTCAGATTCAACGAGATGGTGACCCAATGCCAACCCGTATTATCGCCAACAGATTGACATTCAGAAGCGCGGTAGCTATGCGCTTTACTTTTTACTACAAACACCAATCAAACGTGCATCAACGAACAGCACCAAACAGTACTGGGACCAGGAGTGGGATTACTATTCACAAACGGGACGCGGGCATCCTCGAACAACCTGATAAGAACAACTATATTTCAACGGCCAACACAGGCATATCTTCCTGTAGATGTGCCGAGTTTCCACAGCTGTGAATGGACTTACAATGATCTCTATACTTCAGGAACTACCTGGCCAGATGGGGAAAGTACAAATGTGCAGACTTGTTAGCCATTGGCGGACAATTCCTCTAAGATTGAATTCTTGAGTTTAATCCCCAGTCAGTCTAAGTTTGAGACAGCATTTAATTGCAATTCACCACGCTCCTGGCGAAATGCGCGAACGCCGATAGCTTAAAGTAACTACAGACATCTAATGGAGTTGCCAGAAAAGCGACCTCCAAGCATGGGACGCGAATGAGTTATGGAGTCGGGCTGGAACTGACACATTATCAGGGAATTTATACGATAGATCTTCTGGAGAGTGGAGTTCAGGACTTTTAGGCACGATCACAGTCCACCGTGGATGCGACTGGTGACTGGAACGGGGTAGCTGGAGCGGTTAACTTTTCAGGATGGCTTCGGGGCACTTTCATTGCTGAGCAAGTGGTTATTCGGGATATATCAGGAGGAAGGCAGTAGTAATTTACGGTGACCTAGAAAATCAGCCCACTGGCAAACCGTGAAGAGTGTGATCATTCAGATTCAACCGCTACGGGATACGGCGGACAACTGACGTGATCCAGTGGACAAGCAAGTTGATCTAATCTTTCAGGGAATCTGGACATTAAAAGGCATTGGAGTAGGCTTTGGGTATCGGAACGCTGGTTTCAGTAAACCAAGACTTACAATCTTTTGGTAGGAAAGCTGGAACTGATCAGCCCAAGATCTTTGGAGGCAATAATACGAAATGAGGAAAGCGTACGCCTGGATCCAAGTATCTCGACTAATTGTGCGACTGATCGGAAACCTGATCCAGGTGGAGACACGAATCAGTATCGAGGACGGAACGGGTAGTACCGAGGCACCTGGTACGGAGAATCAGGACAATGAAATCACAGTATGATTGCTTATGGGATTTACTTGAACGAATTCTTGACAGGGACCAAAGTAGAAGACAAACCACCAGTAAACGATGCGAAGCACTTCCTTGTTCGAGTTCCTACCACCTGGAGATGCGAAAATGTTCGAGGGTCGGTACCGAGTGACAGGGAAACGACTTGACCTGGAAGCGAGATCGACTGGTTTTACGCTTTCAGTTCAACAGAGGGTGACAATGCCCAACCCCGGTTATTATCGCCAACAATTAACATTCAGAGCAGCCGGGTAGCTATTGCGCTTTACTTTTACGTACAAACACAGATCAACGTCGTCTATCACAACAGCAACCAAACAGTACTGGGTGACAAGGAGTTGGGCATTACATTACAAGAGCGGCATCCTCGAACAAACCTGGATCAGAACAATCTTTTCCAAGGCCCAAACACAGGCTTATTCTGTAAGAGTGCCGAGTTCCACAGGGGCTTGGTGGGAAAAATGGACTACAACTTGTCTCGCTATACTTTCAGCAAAACTACCTGGCCAGATGGGAAGTAAACAAAATGTGGCGGGAACTTGTTAGCCCTGGCGGACAATGCTCCTCTAAGGAATTTGAACTTCTTTGAGTTTTAATCCCAGTTTCTCAAGTGAGACAGGATTTAATTGCCAATTCACCAGCTCTGGCGAATGCGGGACGCCGATAGCAGCTTAGTAAACTACAGACATTAATGGAGTTGCAGAAAAGCGACTCCAAAGCATGGACGCGAATAAATTGAGTATGAGTCGGCTGGAAAAACTTGGACCCACCCATTGTTCCGGGAAATTTAATTACGACTAGGATCTGTTTCTGAAGGTTGGAGTTCAGGGAAAACTTTAGCACGATTTCCAGTCACCGTGGATTTTGCGATTGGTGCTGAAACGGGTAGCTGGAGCGCTTACAACTTTTTCAGGATGGCTTCGGGCACTTATTGCCTTGAAAGCAAAGGTGGGGTGATTTTCCACGGATTATTATCAGGAGGGAAAGCAGTTAGTTAATACGGTGGGGAGCCTATGGAAATCAGGCCACAGGAACCGAGGCCGGATAGTTGGCATGTCATTCAGTTTCACCCGGCTTACAGGGGAAAAAACAGCGGGACAAACTATGGGTGATTTTTTTCAGTTGGGACAATGGCAAAGTGAATTTCTGATCTTCAGGAAATTCTGACATTAAAGGCATTGGGGAGTAGGCTTTTGGTCGAACCCCGGCTGATCTCTCTCTT
>Ga0163217_1074282_pt1 | contig 10563 bp, 8 predicted proteins | sample SynspAceP_FD_185933 | JGI IMG/M metagenome (GOLD analysis project Ga0163217, IMG submission 185933) | Saline lake microbial communities from Ace Lake in Antarctica - Synechococcus sp. Ace-P (PacBio error correction) | ecosystem: Environmental > Aquatic > Non-marine Saline and Alkaline > Saline ... | reverse complement strand
GGATACTCTTCCCCCGCATTAGGACCGGAAAACACTATAATTCGGTTTTCCGAATGTAGGGCAATGGTTTGGGTACGTTTTTTCCTTTTTGTACTTGTTGTCAAAATAATAGTGGATGGTAGGCACCCCTAAGATAAAAAAGTCCTGTGGTACTTATTTCCGGTGATAACGCAATCCATTTCCCAAAGCATATTTTGCTTTAGGAAAGCCGTTATATCTATATGCCACAAGAAAATCTTGATAGCATAAAGGTCATGTGCAAATGGGTCTAATTCGGTTCGTTAGATGTTTCAATTATTTTTTTGAACCCTTCCCGTTCTCCGAATTCAGTTACTCAGTTCCGGACTATACCTCAAGGTTGCTTCTGGCTCAATGTAAACATTACTACCGGTTTTGGAGGTTCCCATTACGGCTCCTGAACCTTTTTTCTAGTTACATGCTCTTTACTGCAAGTACTTTTCTATTATCAACTACAGTTCCCTAATGTCATCTAACAAACTTGAGCCTGATAGCTTATAAGAAGCTTGAGCAAAATTTGTTTATTTTTGCCCTTGACTGTCACCATTTGGACGGAATGTTTTGAAGGTTATTGGAGGCATGTCTTTATTTCCCCAACTATCCAAGACGGTTCTATTATTGTCGGGGAAATCTCCGTGTTCAGGTAATAGTTTCTGTAGCCAAAAGTAAGGGGTAGTATTTCCTTAAATCTTTGTAAATTTTATTTGTGTCCCTACTGTTGTACAAATGTCCCCAATTTTCTAAAACCACCTTACTTCCAAAGTTAGTATTCTCAATTTTAAGAGCTTTAAATCGGGGTTGATGGTGTCAAGTTATGATGTGATTTCTATTGTCATTGAGTAGAGGCAGAACTCGGAAGTTTGCCCCAAAACATTCAAAAGTGTGGTTTTGGAAGGGATCGGTTCCAACTTGCTACCCGTTCCTTCCTTAGTCTGTGGTGCACGCCCAGCCAATGCAGATGGAAAACGGTATTAAATTCTAAATCTTGAAGCGTTTTTTTTTGAACCTATATATATTCATCTAGTGAGACTTTCCTGTCCATAACATTTTATAACCTCAAAGGTTAAGGAATGGAGTAATATGATGAAGGCAGTTAAAAACATGGTATATAGGTATGTTTACCTTTTTGGGGTGAATATAACATGATTATTGCATAAAAAAATTTAGATGAATGTTGGTCAACGAAAACAATATTTTTGGCACAGTATATGTTTTATAGCTAGACTAATTATAATAGTTTTAAATAAAAAACCATTAAAAACCTCTTATGAGCAAACCTTAAATTAATACTCGGATATATTAGTATGGCGTTTTATTGATTTCCCTGTAGTGCACGAATTAATTTAACTAATGGGAAGCACGGAACCGGCTGTGTACATCCCAAATGATATTCAGAGAATAGGAACTTATCAATAGAGGTTTACCTTCGGAAGGAAATAAGAAAATTGACAAAATAGATCAGATATTGTCCGCTGAGGGGCGTAACTAGATAAAAAAGGAGCTGAAGCTGCTATTTACCGCCTCTGATGAATTGCAGAACTGGGAAGGTTTGAGAGATACTGATTTTAGATAAACGAAAACAGAATATTAGAAGGATTGGAGTATATTTCGGCGAGCCTGTTCTTGGGAAGCTATTTTGATGAGCTTTTGTGAAGCAGATGGTGTAGATGCTATTTTTTCGCTGGAATTTTATTTGATACGATACCAGGTGTCCTATAAACCTTCTTAAATGCAACTTCAAACAATGGAATAAAAGTGCGTTTCCCAGCAGAAGTCACCTTAAATACCTTGATAAAAAATGGTGCGCATCTATAACCCACAGTTCTAGGTGAAATTGTTAGGATGAATTTATGTACCACAGATTCATCTGGTCCTCCCTGGAAAAAGGAATTAATCCAGTTAAGCGATCGAAAGCTGTGGCCCGTAGGAATGAAGCTGTTGAGGAATTAGTAAAAATATAGGGTACGCTAGATCTAGACTTCGCATACAAACACAGAAATCAAGCAGGATGGATTTTGTTTCGTGGGACGGACAATTTTGTAGTGGGCAACAGAAGGGACACAACTGGGGATTGCAGGTGCTGGCCCAACTTTGGAAAAGAGTTGGATAATTCAAGCTAAAATTGCGGGAAGAGCCCCATTTAACTTATGGCGATATAAATGAATTAATGGTACTGAACGCCGCAATGACTGGGCATCAAAATCCTATGCGATTATTGACATAGGATGCCCTTCAGGATATTTAAATATTCTAAATATTAGGCTATTTCGCAAAAGAAGTCTTGGAGCAGCAGCTTCGCCATAAGCAGAATTTGCCCTTTAAAGGGTATTTTGTATTTTTAAAACTTCAACAAGAGTTCGGCTTCCATAAAATTGGAAAAACTGGACTCTTTTTGGCATATTGGGCTATTTGAAATGGTCCCATCGAATTAAGGCCAATTAAAATATTATGGATCCCCTTTGTAAAAATTAAGGGGTCTTGCGAAAAAAGGTTTGAAAAAGGCCTCCCAAATTCAATGATTTGCGGACTAATGTACAATATTTTGCCTATAAAAATGAGTTTAGCAAGGTTATGTTAATACGCCTAATCCCTTTTATCAATTGAATTTCATTTAAAGGTAGCATGAGCAAGTTTTTTTATAAGGCTTTTGGCATCAGGCCTAGTAAATTATAATTATAAGTTGTAGCCCAACTAAACAAATTTTCTTCAGACGATGGAGGCCCTCTTCCTGTGCATATTTTCAAAAAAAAATAAAGAATAGGTATATTAATAGAAGTATACGGCCAGATGTAGATCAAGATGAAACAGTCTTAATAGAATGGTGTCCGCCGAGAACAGTGGCTTCCGAGCAGGTAGGGATGCGGCCTTAACGGGTTATTCAACGAAATGGTAAAGGATAACGATTTCAATCTATTAAAATGCTCGATTCGTACCGGAGGAGTTTAATGAATTTTTGACGCGGAAATGATGCCATTCCTGGTCATCAATCGAAAAAATTTTTGCCAGTACCCACCATCGTAGATGCTATATTTCAATGTCTTATTTTGATGCGGAGACACAGTTGTCCGTAAAGGAAAAATCTATGTTACAACCTAACTTAATGAGGGGTAAAGGTGAAGGTTCCCGCCCAAGAAGATTACATTGGGAGACACTCTATAGAGATGGTTTGGAAAACTCATTATCCAAAGCAATGAAAATCATAGTGAATTTGTACTTTAATGGCCAGGTCGTTCTCAAAAGGCAAAGGTTTACAAACCCGTTAGAGGCTTTCAGGCCATAGAGGGCCGAAAAGGACCTCTGGGTTGAAACACGAGAAATCAACGGCAGCAATTATGGCAACGATTATTACCTTATGAAAATAATGTTGGAGATCATATTTTTGTACGTGGTACCGCTCATAACCTTGACCAAAGCTGGCAAGCTTATAGAAACAATGGCGATCTGCCAGGGAGCCTTTCGCTCTTATGGGAAAAGAATTGGAGAACTCCAATACTAGAATGGCCGGAGGGCCTGTTATAACCATGGCGGTTATTAAACGAATCCAGGGGTGACTGACATCCGCCATTGAATGGGCTTCAAAATCCACATTTGGATATGACAATAAAGAAGCAACAAGTATTTGGAAGTACTCCAAATTACAGGTTCAACACAAAACCCAAATCTTGGAAACAGGTATCTCGATAACGGATTTCAACTCAGTTAAATAACCTGATAAATTTTGCAAATTAGAAAGTCTGATCGTTAAAAGATGATTTACCTTTTAGAAGATTGCATGGTAACCAACTTTTTATAACCCATCTTTAACCATCAACTGAGGTGTTGAGGACCTTGCTTCTTACTATTCCCCCTTCTGTAATACTACTATAGTGTCGGGCATTTTGTATGGTAGAAAGGTCTATGTTTGCTTATTTACTATCGAAGGTACGGTCTCGCATCATTTTTCCAGGGCATCCTGACCAACCTTTCACTCTCGGTATCCAAGCAGAAGTACTTCATCCAATATCATAATAGTGATTTTAAGAACTGCCTTGCGATGGGGACCAACGCTGTTTTTGGGCCCCCACTTAAATTTGTTCCACCATCACCTTATGTTGGTGTTATATCCTTGCGGTAGCTCTGGAAATTAAACATCGTGGGATTGGCCTACTTTGGCGCTGCAATAATCTCTTCTCTGTGGCATTCTCCTTCCAAGTCCAATATTATTTTTAACGGTATCATAAAAGAATGGAATCCTGTGTAACTAGCCCATTAGCCCCGAAGCGCATGTTTTTGTAAAAATCCCTTAATATCTATTCCAGTCTATTTAATTTCACCTTCATTTACATTCATAAAAGGCGGGTCATTAAATTGGCTATAGTACTTTTGCCACTTCCAGAGTGGCCCACAGAGCTACGGTCTTAACCTTTGGGAAACATTTAGGTTGAATTGATTTCAGGGGACGTAATCATCATCATATTTAAAGGAAACATTTTTTTTATCTATTCCTGATCAAATGCGGATTTCCCAAATTGCTCTTTCTTTTCCATAATCGGGGTTTTTCCGTTTCTAAAACCTCCAGCACACGTTCTGCTTTTTTTGCCAAAGGGGGGGAAAATTTTTTTTTTTCCCCCCTTTTCTTAAACACCAAATGAGGCCTTTTGCTATTATGGCTTCTGCCGGAGTAAGAATATTATAAGCCAATCCCATGTAGGCAATTAAAGGAAGGATGCATCCAACGTCTTATCTATCCAAAACCATTTTCCCACCAAACCAGAGCAGAACACTATAAACAGTTTCCTAAAAATTCTCCAGTAGGGGAGGCAGATTTGTCTGTTTCAAATAATAATTTGGAAAAGTGAAAAAATCTATCGGTAGAAGTGGAAAAGGTTGTTATAAATCTGGATCGGAATTAAAGGGCCTTTATAACCCTTAACCCCCCAAGTGTTTCTTTCACATAGATATAAAAACTCCCTTGTCCCGTTGCACGCGATCGATTTCTTTTTAGGATTTTTCCAATTCTCGAAATAATCATTCCCGCTATTAGGAATAAAAATAAACACGAAAAGGGTTAAGCTTTGTACTTATCCCAAACATGATCAAAATAGTAAACAGATAGTAAGTGGCTCTTCTTACGATGGAGTTTCCAATATGGATAGAAAGGAATGCTGAATCTCCAAAAATCGGAAGTTATACGTGCATACATCACCCTTACGCTTTTCGAACTATAAGAAATAGGCAATTCCACTATTGGCATACACTTATTCGCTGATATCCTTTTAGCCACCCCATTTCTTAAAAAGTAATGAAATACATGGCCAAAGTAATTAAGAAATTTTAAAAAGAAAAAGATAACACCAGCCCTATGACCAAAACGAGGCCTTTCATTCTCAGGCATCACCCGAATAGGCGTTGACCGATAATTAATATAGTGCTGTAATAATCCTTTAGTTGGCCCAAACCTTCATACACTGGTTCGACCAATATCTTTTCCGGCTTTAAAAAGAAATCCAACATAAGGATTAAGGCGCAAAGAAAGTGCACTTAAATAGGGCGTATAGAAAAATAAAAAAATATTTAAATCCGTATCTACGGTAAGTTTCGCAAAGCGAAGAATTTTCTAAAATACTCCATTAACCTATTTTCAGTTCTTTAAGGATTCTTTCACATTTTAGCATCCAGTTCGCATCAACTTTTTAAAGTTCGCTGCATTTTTTAATTCGTATTGATGCTTATAATAGAATTTGGATTTTTGGTTCGGTACCGCTGGTCGGGCAGCATTTTAGGTCCATCTTCGGTAATGTATATCAATACGTTGGATTTGGATAGCATAGGTGGATACTTTACCGTTAATACATTTTTGGATGTCGCCGTATTGTAATCTTCTCACAATAACCACTTTAGGACCCTCAATGTTTCAACGGGGTTGCCTTAAAATCGATCATCATCTGTTTAATTTCCTCTGCGCCTGACCATTCCTTTTTAGTCAAGGAGGATTAATTTTTCCTTAAAAAAATCCCATTAGTTCACATACAATCTATTAAAATCCTGTAAAGGAACTGTATTTGCTTTTGCATTGGCACCAATCTCGCAGGCCAAATAGGGTAGCGGTAACCGCCTCCTTGTCCCGTAAAACATCAACCTACCATAAATCAAAGCTTTCTTCTCCCCCTCAATAAAAGGGGGCTGGTGTGGGAAATCCTTTTTGATCATTTTTTGCCTATCCATTTAAAACCGGTCAAGCAGTTTTACATTCCACCCCATTAGGGCTTTGGCTAGGGAGTCCATCATGGCGTAGAAACATTGGTTAGAAGGCAATAAATTCCTCCCAGAAATTCCTTTATCTTTCCTGTTCAATAAAAACTTGCGTCATCATGATCATGGATTGGTTTCCGTTTCAGGATTCATTTTCCTCCCTTCAAAACGAACGGCCACCCTAGACGATCACTATCCGGATCGGTTCCAATACCATATCTGCACCTATTTTCCTCTGCTTTTTGATGGCCATGGATAAGGCTTTCGGTTCTTACCGGGTTAGGGGGAACTACCAAATGGCGAAAATTTTACATTGGGTTTGGCTGCCTCCTCAATAACGGTAACATTTTTATACCCTGCTCGGCTTCAGAAAACCTCGGGTATTACGTTATGGAAGTACGTGCAAGGAGGTAAAAAACAATTTTTTAAAGTTGTCTTTTCCCTTGGCATTAAAGTTTCCATGTTTACGGATTGCCTCAATAAATGCTCATCTACCGTCTTGTTATTAATTCTATTAAGCTATCATCTGCTTTGAATTTGATATCTCGAAGAAAGGCTATTTATTTCGGCTTACATAGCTTCGTCCTCAAGGTGGCACTATTTGGCCCCATCAGTCCAAGTATACTTATAACCATTGTATTCTGGAGGATTATGTGAAGCTGTTGTACTATGCCAGCGTGGCAGTAAGTATTTTACGGCAAACGATAGTTCAGGGGTTGGTTCCTCAATCCGAAAAAAGGAAACACTTCTTATACCATGGGCCAGCGAATACCTCTGCACTGGTCCTTGCAAGGGGTTTCACTATTATTGCCTACAATCATAGGCTATTTCCCACTTTAACCTCTTCGTTTTTTATTATTTACTTGATTTAGGTAGTTACTTAGCCCTTGAGTACTTTTTCCCCAAGTGTGAGTTGTTGATCCTATTGGTACCTGCCCCATAATTCCACGCATCCCTCCGGTCCCAAATTCAAGGTTTTTTAAAAGCTCTTTTTTTAACTCTTCAGTTATTGTTGTTATAAGTTCTGAATTTCGTTTTGGTTTGTTCGTCGAAAAAATTCGGTTCAAACCAATTTTTGGCATTTTTTCGTATGGCTTCCATAGTTTAATTTTTGTGTTATATTGTTTCTAAAATACGAGAATTATTTATTTATTTTTTCGGTAAGATTAATCGCTTCTGTAATATGTTGTAACCGGGTTTCATCTTTTCGGACCGTACCATAATTTCCCCAAAAAGGCCCGGGGGGCGTAGGGAAGAAGTTGTGTACCTATTGTACCATGGCTATCAGCGCCAAATATAGAAATTGTGGACGTGTTCGGGCTGATAAGCCTTCCAAAACGGGTGATGAATATTTTGTCGATTCCTAAAATAAAGATTGCAAATCAAACCAATGGTAACACATTAGACTCCAAAGCACCAAAAGGGCCATAGGTCGTTTGCAAATTTAGACACAACCAGGGTAATTAAATCTAGAATAACATTTAATAAACGGTCCATCCAAATTTGGTTTTCCCGTATTTCTGGCCTGATGTGCACAATCATTTCATTCAATATTTGTTGAATTCCTGCCACTTTGGCCAAAACAGGATATATCGGTGCATTTCCCAGAAACTTCAATCGTCTTTATAACCCTCCTTTTATTAAGCTTTTAGCCACAGTTAAAGTCGTGCCAAATGTACACCCAGAGGTTTTTACGGGCCCGGCCCAAATTAAATAGTTTAGAGGGATATTTTGGAATGATGGAATCATATCTCTTTTTCTTCCAACCAGAAATAAGGCAAAACCTTCTTTGATCAATTAGTTTATTTAATTGGGTCTTTCCTCCGGATTCATCTTGTGTAAAATCGCATCCATAGTTATTTGACAAACATTTCCCTGCTGCAGCCTTATGAGCCCGATGTAAGGCTTGGATTTTCCGAAATTGGTTCAAAATCGATTCCTTAACATGGATTGGATTGTGGCCTAATTTAAGTGATTATGTTCCCAAGAGGTATCCGGTACGTTCCATCAATCGAAAAAGTATTTCATATAAAAAGATGATTGGATGCATACGCGTACAACCAATCATGCAGTTCTGTTAACGATTCTTCTTCGTTGAGATAGGGATATTATTATGATATATCATTTCGGTACTAATGGGAAAATCTTTTCAAAAGTACAAAATTACTGAATAGTCTTTGTTTCTTTTAAATTAATGCGGGAATAGTGATAATAAAAACTTGCCACTACACTATACACTAGTCCACAATACAATCTGCATAGACGGTGTAGTAAATTTTTTACTACCCTCCATTTGGGGCATCCAATTGGTCAGGTGCATTTTTAGTAGTTCATCATACCCACCAAACCCCCATTATAACCCAAACCCCATTTAACCCCCAACCATAAGAGCCTTTTGGACTCCATGGCTTGTTCATCATGGTTGAATCATTACCCCGGCTATGTAAATCTGATTGAAGAGAATACCAATAATTCACCAAATAAGAGTCCAATGCCCACCCCAAATTTTTATCCTTGCTCCAAAAGTAAAAACCATTATGTCTTTTTTAAACTGAAGCATTTCCGATTACTATTCATAACATAGTATATAAGGCTACGCTCAGCACCATCATTCCCCTTGGTAATGCATATCAAAGAGTATAGCTTAATGCAAATACAACGCTATGGCACTAGGATAATGTCCGTAAGTTAAAGCATACTTTCCTGTTTTGGTTGGGTTTCTTCCCATGTTGATAAAATTTTAAAGGATTTATATTGATTAGCTTTGTGAGATTGTTACATTTGTTACATTTTAAAGTTAAGTAATTTTATTTTCCTTTTTTAGGATTTTAAGTTGTTCTTTTCAGAAAATATTTAATTTGCACCTCGAAATTAAGCAGGAACAAAACGGTTTACAATGAAAAAAAGAATATACTCCAGGGAATTTTAGATTGTAGCCTTTAAGGGGACGATGGTCAATGAAGAGGTTTTCCTTACTAAGTCCACAGCGATACCAAAGGAGAAACTTTTAGATGTGATGGAGTAGGAATACCCATTAGTTTTTAAATTGGAGATTTTCTGAACTTCTCATCCATTCTATACTGTAAGCAAATTTTTGGATACACAGGTCGTTCGATAAATTAAGAGCAAATACGACTAAGTTTAGAAATAAATATTTTCTTTACAAAAGAGTTATTAAGTCACGCAGTTGCGTGACTTTTTTGTTTTAACTTTCACGCTCTGTATGAACTATATTCTTTTTTGATAGGTACGTGTTAAGAAGGGCCCTTTGCCGTTTCACGTTTACCGACCAGTAGCAGATATTAGAATTCGGAATTTTTGACCAATAGGGAAAATGGGAAAAGTATCTGGGCAGTACTATCACACAATAATCGAAGACTTATCTTTACTGAAAGATTTCCAATGGTGGGGGGGGAGGGAAATGAAGAGAATGTTCTTATTAATGCTTCCTCCTGCCCAATGCCGAATTGGCGGAGTAGTGGCAAAAATTTAAGGGGCAGCATAATGAAGCGCGTATTTTTTATGCGAGAAGATGTTATTGCCTGTTTCTTATACTGCAGAAGACCTACGATGAGGTAGATTTTCCACTCTATACCCCACATAGAATTGAAGGTTCCCGTTTTGAGAATTGAAAAATAACATTGGAGACATATATTTTCTAAAATGGAAGAAGCATACAAGCTGATCTACTATCGACCTCTTGACCCGAAACAGCGACACGGAAACAAAGTGCTCCAAATTTCCAAGGACCAATATTTGGTTTAAACCAGCGAATATTTTTTTGAGGAAGAGCCAGTGTTTGAGTACAGTATCTTCAAATGCCACAGAAGGGCCCATATATCTGGAAAAAAATTCATAGAGGTGGGAGGAAAATCTTAATTCGCGGTGCATTCGCATTGTGTGAAAAGCTGTGGTAAAGATGGGGTGCCAGAATTTATGGACCAACGACAGTGGCCCGATATAGCAAAGTATGCGGATGAAATTAGCAAACTGTTATTTTTGGATATTTCTAGTAAAGGTCATGAAGGGTTATCTGGGTAATTCGGTTACTGGGGAATGGTGCAACATTTTTGGTGCGGATTCCAATAATTCCAATTTAAGAACCAACTATGCCAAAGTACGCTTATGGGAATTACGAATACTGAGAAATTTGACAGACAGGACTTTCAATTCTGCGGACTAATGATGGGCGACCATAGCAAAACGGCCATAAATACTATGTTTCAATACCGAACGGTAATAGGTGTTAACTGCCAATTTATTTATGTTTCCCTGGTTTCCCTAGGAATTTATCCCCAGTTTTAGTGGGGAGGC
>Ga0163217_1017571_pt1 | contig 10564 bp, 11 predicted proteins | sample SynspAceP_FD_185933 | JGI IMG/M metagenome (GOLD analysis project Ga0163217, IMG submission 185933) | Saline lake microbial communities from Ace Lake in Antarctica - Synechococcus sp. Ace-P (PacBio error correction) | ecosystem: Environmental > Aquatic > Non-marine Saline and Alkaline > Saline ... | reverse complement strand
CATGCCGATCGAAGTCATGGCCTCGGCGCGGTCCCGAAGACCCTGCGTTTGGGCCGATGAAACCGGTTGGGCTACCAATGCCCATAATGGAAAGCTGTTATGCCTGTGGGTCCAGCTCCGGTCAGGACAATGCGCTCCGGTACGCTATGGAAACATGGGTCGGGTTCCAGACCAAGCTTAAAATGCCGCTCAGGCCGATCTTCTCAAAACCATTCCCGGTCTGGAAAATTGCCGAGTTCGCCCCGGAATGGCGGTCTCCACCGCCAAACACATCATCAACGCGCCCATGATTGCTCGACCAGCAACTGCGCCTCAAAAAAGCACCGCATATTCGCTTCGCCGGCCAGATCACGCTGCGAAGGCTATGTCGAAAGCGCCGCCGGTCGGGCTGATGGTCGGATGTCGGAGGTGGTCGCAGCAGAATTTGCGCGGAGAGCCCTTCACCCTGCCCCGCCCAGACCACCGCTTTTTGGCGCGCTGCTATCGCATATCACCCGGCGGGGCCGGATGCCGCGGGGATTATCAGCCGATGAACGTTCAACTTCGGCCTTTTCCCGCCCTTTGAGGAACGGAGGTGAAGAGAAGGAGCGCAAGGAAGCTTTACCAGCAGAGCCCGGGAAGATTTTCGCCAATGGGCTGCAGCCCCTGTCAGAAAAAAGGCCTGCAACTCGCCTAGATCCTGCCTCTAGCATTTGCAGCGGTGGTGCCGAACGGCTTGGGCCGCGTTGGTCCGGAATTTCGGTGCGGGCTAAGCTGACCATGCCATCCTTGTCCGCTCGGCAAATTTATCGCTGGTTGGCGACCGCCCATTCCTCGAAGGTCAAGCAGATTATTTCCGTCCTTGTCGAGTTTCCGGAAAGGCTTCGGTGCGCTGCATCATTTCCAGGGACGCTATGGTTTCGTCGCGATTGCGATCATACGGTTGAAACCGCAATTCTTCGCGAGAGGCCTTATAGGCTTTGGGCGCGTGTCGGCGGCGCCGTCCGGACCGTTTGCGCATCCGTTCGGCCTCCGGCACGGCTTTCGGTTCAACCGGCTTCCGGCGGTGCGGCGCGGCGGGAATCGGAAACAATCCGTGTCCCTGTGCGCCGTCCAGAGGACACAGGCCTGCGGTCAGCAGCAAGCAATATTGCCGGCGGCACCGGCGGGCCAAAATTGTCTTCCAAATAAAGCGAAATCGCGGATTCAGCGACTGTCGAGGCTACGACCGGTAATCCCGTGCCAGAGATGATACGTGCAGCGCTGCCGCGGCGAGTAGAGATCAGCAGTCAGTGACCCTTTCCTTAACCATCGCGGGATCATCACTTGCAGAGGATTGAGGAGTGGTCGTCCCGCTTCTGTCAAAATTGGCTGGCGCTGAGAAGCCATAATCTCGGTACTACAAGCGGTCGAAACAACGCAGCCCCCCGCAATGCTGGCATGCCGAGCAATTCGGGAAAAAATCCCCACAATGCCCAGGCCCTGGCTTGCTCAACCTTGCCCTGCTGGATCAAACGAACTTGCCACCCGCCAGAGCAAATTCGAATGTTCCGCAAACCGGCGGGCATGGGCATGAATTGTCAAAACTGTACGACCGTCCCAGGGAAAAATCATCGAGCATCCACTTCCCACCCATCGAGCAAATCAAAAGCGGAGCGAGGCTTTCTCCCCGGTTCTTCCCAGCCGATTGAAATACTGCTCGACCAGCGTTTTCGCCTGCCGGCCTTTCTGCCGCAGGCTTGCCGTCAGAGATACCCGCCACCAAGGTAACCGCATCTGCCCGAATTCAATATTCCGTTGTCGAGCGACAATCTCTGCGAACCGCGCATCGAGCCGCAAAAAGCAAGGTATATAGCGATCACGGTCCTCAGGCCCTGCATAGGCGGCAATCAGCCGTTGCAGTGGTTTTCCAGGCTCTTGCAGCGCATCACTCATGACGCCGCGTCGCGAGTTTCAGGCAAAAATCAAGGTAAACTTTTCGTCTTAACCATTTCCTGTTGGGGGGCCGCCACTAACCCTTCCTTTTTTTTTTTTTGTTCCGTATCGGCACATTCGAATGGTTATTTCAAGGGCCTTGAGCGCATTGGCTTGCAAAAAAAGACGGAAATTCAGCGCAAGCCTTTTTGAAGCGCTTGCGGTCGGACACGGCGGGCAATATCTATGCCATGGCGGCTGCGGCATTATTTCCGATTGCCGGCATCATTGGCGTTGGCGTCGATATTGCGCGCCTACATGGCGCAGGCCGCTTGCACAAGCTTGTGAATGCCGGCGCGCTGGCCCGGCCGTCGTGCGGATGACGGGTGCCACCATGTCATCAAGCATGGGTTGCGAAGCTCGCAAATTTTTCGATTTCACTTTCCGAGATCCTTGTTGATACCGGACCCCTTGAAAGGTCAACGGGGAAGCCAATCCTCCGATTTGTCGGACGGGCGGGAGACAAGTCCGTCAAGGGCTATGCCGCAAAAACACCTTTGGAATACCTCTATCATGAGATCTTCGGCTATGAGGAAAATGAAGCTGAAGCGTCGATTGCACCAAGCCGCCTCGAACATCGCATGTCGATGTGATGATGGTGCTCGACGTTTACGGTTCCATGAACTGAAACCCATGGCTACAGCACATACGACGAATCGCAGAAGAAAAATTACCGGGCCTCAAAAATGCATGTTGAAGATTCTATGGTATTTTGGGCAGCGGCGGCGCAATGGCAATAAGCAGCCAGATGCGCTATGGCTTCATGCCCTATATGCGATGATTTTTTCAACGGTCGGCTGAAACCGTGTATAAAGGAAAATCCCCGGTTTTTTTTTTTTCCCCCCATGGGGGGGGGGGGGGGGGGGGGGCCTTTTTTCGTCGGGGGGGCGCGGTCGGGACGACCGCCGAAGATACTGGAATTATCAGACGCGGCGAGCGCACTGGATTGTCCGGAACAGGTCTGAAAACCACCTACGAACAAATCACGTAGCCGGTGCATTCCGGCAATGACCGCAACGCGTGCGAGGACAAGTTTGGACGAAATGAAATCACGCTGCCATATGGACTTTCCCGCTCGACATTTGGAATGGGTTTGGGCACCGCCGCTGACCAAAGAACGGGCTATTATTATGAATGTCAGCTATTACAGCTACGATCGCAAAGCAGAAATACAAAGTTTGCAAGCGCAAGGGTCGAACGATATGGATTCACCATTCCGCAAAAAAAACGACGACATGGAAACCTGGGGAGCCAAGTTTGACTTGGGGAATATAACGAATTTGACCCATAATGTGTCAGCCTATGTCGCCTCGATAAATTCTAGTAAAGCCCGAAGGGCTTGGCGCCCGACAGTTATACGAATAAACCGTTCCAGCGAACACCAACGGGCGCCGGACTGACGCTGGGATGGCTGGGTTATCGAAGGAGCGCGGATACTTATGCGGATATCACCTCCAAACCAATGCCATTCCTTGAAAACGCCTATGATCTGGGATATTGACCTTATCCCGAAAGCAAGGCAACCCGCTGGCGGCCTTATTGGAGTGGTGTGGAAATCTTCGCAATGGCCAACTCGGCCAAACGATTCCTCATGGCCCTGCAAGGGGAAGACGCCTGGCGGGAATATGCCAGCTATGACGCTGCGTCCGGTCTGGATTTCAAACGGCAGCACGATCTATTCGGGCAATCTGAAGTTCCTATATCAACGCGCTTAGCCCCAATGGAAATACCAACCACACGATTTGGCATGATCTGGGGTGCCACATTTCCTGTTCACCCACCGGCCTGTTCGCTGCCGAAAATTCCAAGTCCAAAAACGGTTTCAATATCGCCCGCCCACCTGATCTTCATGACCGACGGTTGATGTGAAACGTTTTTCCAAACAGATATAATGTTTTATGGATATAATGAACATGGATGGTCGTCTCGCGCCCACAAGCACCAACCAGTCGGGCTACGAGTCACGGCAGGCGCAGCGTTTCCAGTGATGTGCACGCGGTTAAGGCACAGGCGTTGACGTCTGGGTTATCCAGTTTACCAAAGTTCGACCAATTCAACCGCATGCTGTTGAGTTGTGCGGAACCAGTCCAACCATGCCGCCGCCGCAACAAAAGCAACTCTGCACTCCAGGCTGCATTGGGCGGACATCGCCAAAACCATTGGCGGACTGAGGGTTGTGAAATGATCCGGACCGTGGTGAATTAAATGTCGCCTCTGGCCGAAAGGATCAACGCGGCGCGAACTTTGGTCGAGTTGGGCTTGTCGCCGGACTCGTTTCTTCTCATGCTTCTGGCATTATGGATTTTGCGGACTATCGCGGGATATGTGGATACCGTATCCCAAGTCGCGTTCTGATCAGGTTGCACGCGATTGCGTCAACCGGGCGAAATGACACTGCCCAGAATCGAGGCAGAGGTGAACGACGGACGGATATCTCGTCCCTCAAAAATGCGTGATTCAAACGTCTCGACCGAGAGCTATTTGATTTTACCAATATTTGCAAACCGGAAAAAAACGACGGTCGACAATAATAACAATGGCGAAGTCGATCCTGGCGACTGCTTTAATCGACAATAATAAATAATGCATGTCTTTGATACTGACTACGGGAATTTACAGAACGGCTCGGGCCCGATGGACCATGTCAGCTACAAATCGAAATTGTCTCGGCCACGCCTTTTTCCGTTTTGCCAACGATGATCGGGCTGGACGACACACATGACCATCTCCAACAGGGCACGGCCGGGCGCCAACCAAACCTCTATGGCGCAAAACAGGCTTGATCTCGTCGCAACCGCGTATCGGACACTGGATTAGAAGGAGGCGGAATGAAAATGCAAAAACACTTGCAAAAAACAGCGCCCTTCAAAAATGGGTCGATCGGTTCAGGAAAACTGCCGATAGTCGAAGACACCAAGCGGTCTGGCCTTGCTTGAATTTGCCATTCACCGCAGCGGTCATTTTGCTGCTTATCGGCCCTTCCTGAACCCTCCCCTGCCTGGCCCTGTCCCCTGCCTCATGCCCCCCTCTCCCTTCCCGGACCTGTCTCCTGCCCCCCCTCCACTCGGCCCCCTTCTTCTCTCCCTCCCTGCTTCTGTCACTCTCTTGGCTCTCTGCCCGGCATGGAAACCGCGAATCCGCCGTCGCCCATCTGCAAGTCAGCCAAATCGCCATGCTGGTCGCGGACAATGGGCCATCGCGTGCCGCTCCTCCAATCGATGAGGCCCGATATTCGCGGAGATTATTCACTGGACGCCCATCTAACCGGGCGACGGCGATCGATTTTTCTCCCAACGCACGCATCATTTCGTCTCCAATCTGGAACAAAATGGCGAAAGCGCGGTCTTCCGCAGGCCAATGGATACGCTGGCAGCGCTTGCTACGGTGCAATGCCCAGTATGTATCTTCCTATGGCGTAGGAAAAATGACGGAAAAAACGACTTCCAGCCTTGGCCGCGGCATCGGACCGGTCGCGGAATAAAAAATATCGGGTCCGATCGACTGCGGTCAATTTTCGCCGGAAGGTCATTTACGATTATAGCCTTTCCTGGGTTTCAGACAGGTTTTTGGGTGATACGGTCAATTTCCGCTAATGAAAGTGCCTTTGTTCGTTACGCGAAAGCGGGATGACCACCGCGCTAAAAAAATGCCAGTTCCATTCAAGCAGCGAGCTTTGGGAAATGCAACGTCTATGGGACGATAGACCAATCCGCCCCAGCTAGGACGCCAGATTCAGAAAGTCCGGCGGGCAGCGTTTCCAATCAACGATAGCAGACCTTTTTCACCGCTGTGAAATCCGGGCGCTGCGATCAGCCGGCTTTCTCCCAGATTGGCCGCATTAAGGCAGCGGGACATTCTTCATTTGCGTCACCCGCAGCACCGGAGCGTCGCAGATCATCGAATCCCCGCTCCAACACAAGGCAATGATCTCGCTCGAAATCGAACAGGTCGGCCAGCCTTCTTCGGCAACAAACCATTCGGTTGGTCTGGCGAGACTCTGAGAACCGTCTCTGTATTCCAAGCGGCCGCAAGCTGTTGCGCAGGCATCTATGACTTCGCTTCAAATTCCCTTCAGCGGCCAGACTGTCTGCCGCCTCCAGCGCCAAGACCGACAACCGATCGAATAACTGACAATTCGTTGACATCGCTGCCTTGCGCAGATCCGCCGCCTTGCCCAATCGGCAGCGTATAATCGTCGATTTCGGGCACTTCGAATACCGACCGTAGAGCAGTTCCATTTTCCCAGAAACACGACGGGATCGGAGACTGGATCGCTGCTTTCAGGCAAAGCCTTTGGCATCCGCCGCATCATAAGGCGCGGTCACGATCAGTCCCGGAACCTGGCAGGCATCCAGGGTCCGTTAATTCTGGACTATTGCTGCGCACCCACCGGGGAAGCCGCACCATTGGACCGCGAAACACAATCGGGCAGCGCATCTGGCCGCCGGACATATAATTGGGTTCTTGGCCGCAGAATTGCATGAATTGGGGGCGTCGCCTGCATGGGCGAAATTGAAGGTCATGAATTCGGACAATGGTTTCAGTCCGCCCATCGCCGCCCGGCACCAATTGCCGGCGAAACCATGTCGGTAATCGGTGTATCGATCACCCGCTTGCCCACCAAATTCCTCGAGCAGACCCTGGGGTAACCTTGTAAAGCGCCTGGATATTCGGCGACCTCTTCGCCCATCACAAAGACCGTGGCGTCCTTGCGCATTTCCTCGGCCATGGCATCGCGCAAACGCTTCCCGAACGGTACCGAGACCAACGCAGTGCCCGCAGGCAACCGACGGCGTCATCTTTGCCCGGGAAATCGGAGCCGGTGGTGCGGCTTCCATAATCTTCAGGTTTTGTTTTCTTCCGGATGCCGCGTCTCTGCTTGGTTTCTTTTGGTGCAGCGGGTTTTCGTCCGCTGCGGACATCCCGCGTCTCTCCATCTTCTCCGACCATCTTCGCAATAGACGTGCCAACGGCAACTTTCGTCCGGTTCTGCGGGCAATCAATATTTGCTTCCGTGATCCACGGCCTTCGTCCTCCGATCGCTTCAACATTCCATCGTTGCCTTTGTCGTTTCGATTTTCCGACAATGAGTGTGCCCGAGCGTGAACGGTATCGCCTTCCTTGACGAAACCACTCTCTCGGCCAGCGTGGCCTTCTTCCATGCCACAGAGCCGTTGGCACAGGGCGGGGCTTTGAGTTGGATCGCCATCAATTATTGCTCCACCAGCACGTTGGTATTTGCAGTTCGACAGGTCCGGTTTCCGGCGATTCCTCGGCAAAGTCAGCCGCTTCCCATCCCCACCGTCTGCGGACCTTTTGGGTTTCCAGCCGTTTCAAATCTTCTTCTTTCACGCCTTTCTTCAGCAAGCCGCTTTCCAGACGTTCGATCGGATCGATTTCTCGCGCACATCCTGCACTTCGTCACGGCTGGCGATATTTGGCGGATCGGACATGTGGAGTGCCGCGATAGCGGATAGGTTTTGAGCTCCATCAAAACACCGGGGCACCGCCGCCGCGGCACATCTTCACACTTTCTCCACGGCACCTGGGGCGAACGGCCAGCAACATTCCATGCCGTCCACCTGAACGCCGGGATGCGAAGCTTTCGCCACGCGGTAGAGCTGGGTCTTCGGCGAGGGAGCGATTGGACGCTCGATGCGCCCATGGCATATTTTTTTGGTTATTTCTCGAATTCACAAGATCACCGGCAACTGCCAGAGTCCGCCATGTTGGAAGCTCTCGGTAAACCGCCCCTTTGATTTGGAAGCCCCGTCGCCAAACTAGGCCAGGCAGGACACCACCATTCCTCTTTATATTTATGGGCAAAGGCCAGACGGTTGCCAAGCGAACCTGCGCGCCGACAATGCCGTGGCCGCCGTAAAAGCCATTGCTCGACCGAAAACATGTGCATCGAACCGCCTTGCTTTGAAATGCCCGAGGCCGCGGCCGGTAAGTTCCGCCATCAAATATTCGGGTTCAATGCCGCAGGCCAGCATAGGTGACCCATGATTGCGCGATAGCCGGTAATGACGCTGTCCTTGCGGGGCGATTGATCGCCGATTGCAGACCGGTCACGGACCGCTCCTGGACCGCATATACGAGGATGCAAAAGCCGCCGAATCAGGGCCGAGGCCATAGAGCCTGACCCGCTTTTTCCTCGAAGCGGCGGGATGAGCCAGCATCTGCTCTAAAAGGTCCAGCATCTCTGCCTTGGTGGCATTGTAATCGTGCCGTCAGTCCGCCCGTGAATGCACCACCGGCTGGCTTTGGCCTGGCGTGCGCTTGGGCGCTGCAGGTTTTGGCTGGGCGGTTTTCCGGGGAGGCTTTTGCCACGCGAGCGGGATCCTTTTTTTTGAGAGCCCATGAGCATAGCCAAAACTTCCGGCCGTTACCCAGCACTTAGACTCAGTGAAAAGGATGGAATTTGTGATTGTCGCGTGAAAACTGCCGTCGCTATTTCAACGGAACGATAATCTCGTCGGGAATGGGACCCACAGTGACCTTCTTGCGCAGCAGTCACCGATCAAATCCGGATCAGCGCCCTGCGGATCCAACAGTCTCACCCGGTCTTCAAAGCCAGCGCGTTCGGTTTGCAGCTTGGCTAGCTCGACCCCGCGCGTTTCCAGGTTTGCTGATATTCGCCCCATGCCAAACCCCGGTGGTCCGAGCACGGCATTTAGCCCGCCGAGGGCAAAGCAAAGTCATCCAATGCAAAAATCCGGGCCGAGAGCCGCTCTTATAAACCTGAAATTTTTTTCGCGTTGCGCCATAGATTTTTACCTTGAATCAGAAAAAGTGATTTTCGCTGGCAAGAGGCTTAATAACCAATTTGGAGTTTCAGCGCCCAAAACGCCCGCCCAAAAACGAGGAGTTGGCGCATCAACTGAAAATTGAGCTCCTGCCGTAAACGGCAACATTGCCCAATTCATTCCTCGATCCGGATCAACTGGTTATATTTGGCCAACCGCGTCCGGACCGCGCCAGACTCCCGCGTTTGATCGACCGCAATTTGGTCGCCACCGCCAGATCGCAATAGTTGAATCTTCGGTCTTTCGCCGCGATCCGGTGCGACATTACCGCCGTATTAGGATGCATTTTGTGCCATCCGCAACGGCGCCAGCGTTTCGGACCAAGGTTTCCGATCATGCGTATGAACCTTCACCAGCAGCGAAATTGGCGCAGCCCGTCTGCCAATTACCATGGACAGGGCCGTTCGGGATCGGTCACGAAACAGACGTGCGCCAACCAGGCTGCAACCTGCGTCGCCAACCGCATCGTGAATGCAGTTTCCAGCCCTCAAAATCATCTTCCAGGACATTGCCATCCTTCCGATTCGACTTGATCGGAAGTCCCGGCACAGATCGGGCCAGATAGTCTGACATTTCAGCCGGGCTGATATCTTGCCTTCGCCGGAGATTATGATATTTGCCATCCCTGAAAAATTCCGTTGGCGGCGCCAATCCAGCGCTATGCACCACTTCATCACCGATCTTGACCCGGCCTTTTCTACCGGAAAAAGCCATGATGAAATCGAGCGACTTTTCGCGGCGTCGAACCCGAGATTGGGTGCAAGCCGCTTTCGTCGCCCCACCGCCGTTGGCCAGTCCTTTTTCGGACAGGCCCTTTTTCAAAGCCCTATGGAATATTTCCGATCCCCAGCGGACGGCTTCGAGAGACTTCCGGCGCCCACTGGCCACACCCATGAATTCCTGAAAAATTCAATTGGATTTGTCGGCATTTCCACCGCCATTGATGATTGTTCATCTCGTAACCCGGCGAACGATCCGCGTGAAATGCGCTGGTCCGACATAGCCGCGTAGTTAGAGGCAGGGCCCGCGCGTCAGCAGCAGGCTCTTTGCTACCTGGCCAGGACTGACACCCAACTATGGCGTTGGCTCCCAGTCCGGGCTGTGTTCTGCCCGTACCATCAAAGCGCCGATCATCACCCATCAGTTCCTCCTGGTCTTCGGCGCATCCAGGATCGGTCCAGCGGCATCCCTTGATCTTTCGCCATTGACTGCCGGCAATTGCCTTGAGAACGCCCCTTGGCCGAGGATATTTGCTCTGCGTCGCCATCGCGGCAAATTCAACCGCTTCATAGCGCCCTGGTGGAAGCACCGGAAAGTGACCGCCCGCGGCGACAAAGCTGCGCATTCCTCAAAGCAAGATATCAACCTCTACCGTTCGGGTTACCCCGACTATCCAGAATCTGGCGGCATGAAGGTCGATTTATTTGCGGTCATTGTCGATGATTGCTCCGGAATGAAGGGAAAAATATTGGCCACGGGCCTTATCGCGATGAAACCGGCTTTTTCTGCAAATCCATTGCAACGCTTTTATCGCCGCTTTTTGGCCCCCTTTGGATTCAAAAAAGCAAAAATGATCCCCCCATTTCGAGTGTAAGGGAAGCCCACGGAATGGGGACGGTTTCGCGGGCTTGGGGAATTGTTGCCAAGGAAAGACCCCCAATTTAAAGAAAGGGAATATTTTGATATGCAGGGTGAAGTCCAAAGAAAAAACCCCCAACCGGCAAAAGTCGACAAAACAAAAAAACCCCCGCCGGCCAAAAAAGGAAAAAAAGGCCTTTCCCTTTTTTTTTTCTCTTTTGGTG
>Ga0163217_1015220_pt1 | contig 10564 bp, 6 predicted proteins | sample SynspAceP_FD_185933 | JGI IMG/M metagenome (GOLD analysis project Ga0163217, IMG submission 185933) | Saline lake microbial communities from Ace Lake in Antarctica - Synechococcus sp. Ace-P (PacBio error correction) | ecosystem: Environmental > Aquatic > Non-marine Saline and Alkaline > Saline ... | reverse complement strand
TGTTTCATTTCGGGGCGTGGCATCGTAAAATTAACGTAGGATGCGTAAGTCCCAGGTCTTCTCATAAACCTTGAAATTTCCGGAAATTGTTGTACAACCAAGCTCGATTGATTACGTTTGATTTCTATTTTCTTCCAGATCCGCATAGCTATCTTTGAGGCCCTTGGATGAGACTGGACGGTAGAATCAATGCGCCCAAATAGCGGTCCTCCATATTCTTCTGCACCCATATGTTGAGTTGGAGAGGGAAAACAAAAAAGGAGCCACCCCGAAGCTTTGATCCTCCTATTTCTAGCCCACCTGGATGTATTGCTCTGGGAAAATGGAAATGACGTAGAGTGAGGAGGCTGCAAAAACATAGAGGATTTTAAGTCATTATACCCTTCTAAGCAAAATTCATTATCCCAAGCAAAATTTTGGACCAATGCCAATAAGTATTTTTGACCTCATCTGGTATAGAAATCCCAATCCATCTCTCGCAGAGCACATCTATCGATTGGCAAGGATTTTCTTTTCTTCACGGCTTACTTTGTAATATTCTCGAACAGCTATAGTCCTTGAATCAAAAAAGCAGACTCTACTAATCAGCCCCACGTTCTTGTTGTCCGAAAGGTTTTACTTTTCCAGTTTTGCCATTCAACCCAATTGTGCCAGATCCTGCCAGCGATCTTGGCCTTTTTCTAAGAGAAACTACCATTTCTCAAATCGTATCCGAGGCTTAGATTCTCTACTGACCCATCCTCGCTCGATATTCCTCCCAATCCCAATCATCCCATTCCTGTGCCTCCGAGTAGTGATTGATGTGCTGATCTATCTTGGGTAGGATTCGATCCAGGAAATGTTCTCAGGACCATTCCGTGAATTTAGTTTCGGCCCCATCCCAAAAATACTTGAAAGGTTTGTAATATGAACAGATCTTAAAGCTGTTCAATCTGAAAGCATTGACGATTAGTGAAGCTTCTGGACTGGGCTTTCGCGCATCCGGCTTGCCAAGAAAAACGATAAACATAAACCAAGGAGTTTAGGAAACTCAAGGTTTGAAGTTTAAAGAATCATGACTTGAATTTAGAGATATTTCTTCTGCTAATACAAAAAAGGAGGGCACCTGATTAGATGCCCTTCCTTTTTTGATTACCGCCGTTGTAGGATTTAGAATTCGCTTTAAAGACATTTTTAGCCGCGTTTTGCTTTCATAAAAATAGCTATTGTAACTCTATGATTCATGTAGTCTGCCAGCTTCCGTATCGTCTGGTGGGGCAGACTGGTTTTCTTATCCCCCAAGGCTGACTCAGGGTAAAATCTTTTTGGAAGCCACTTTTGAAGTGGTAAAAAAGTCATTTACGAGCTGCCCTTGCCTTCGATAAATCAAGGTTCGTAAGCTCTTTCCAGAGTGTCGGTATGACCTTCCACTAAAAGTATTGTGGTTTTGTAGCCTTAGTGAAGGGATATGGCCAATTGCCTGAATTTCTCTTAGATTCATCTGTAGCGAGAATTGGGCTATCGGGAATATCAATCCTGAATTGAAGGGGGATTCTTATTTCCATCAGGCAGCTCGTCTCAACTTCATCGAAAATTTTCGGATCCTTCTCGAGTTTCCATCGATTGCCATATTAGATGTTCGCTGACGGAAAGGTGCCCACTTTTCTTCCAATCTCTAAAATCCGAAATAACCACCCCAAAGGCACCTTTCCACCACTTACTGCAAGCGGGTAATTAGAGCGTCTGTTGATGACATTTGGCCTTTTCCACGTAACTATCTCCCAAATGAAAAATGGTCCTATCATCGGTGGGATTCTTATCGGGTAGGAGTCCTCATAGGTTTGTGTTTAATTGGGGATTAAACACAAAATTCGACACGAGTGCAAATTGAATAGGATTAGGTTGTTTTAGGAATTCTACAAGGGAAAATTTTGCCGTTTTGGGGCAATTATTACTAAAAAAATGAAAAGAGCTAGGTATAAAAATTTTTGCGTAGCTTAAACTCTGGCTAGGAACCGTTTGAGCAAGGTTGGCAGCTAGAAATGAGGAGGCATTATTTTGAACGCGGATCATGACATTGTTTTAACTTTTTTTGCCATATTTTACTTGAGAGCACTAGTAGTTGCCGGGTAGGGAAAAAAACTCCCAGAGGAAATTTTGCTGGGGGGGTTTCGATAGGATTAGACGACCCGATTCAACTAGAAACCTTACTTGTTTATTGAATTGACTTATTGTCATCAATTATTATGAAAAAAAGGAAGGGCATCTAATTGGACGCTTCCTTTTTGTGATTCGGTTATTTTAGGTTTTAGAATTCTCCTAAATCACCCCGTTTAGCTGGCTTTTTGCATTTTTCATTTGCATAAAATAGCAAATTCTACTCTACCGATTCTGTTTGTCTACCAGGCTTCCGTATCATTGGCTTGCAATTGCGTATTTTTCTTTCGCCAAATGCTTCTAGGGAAAGTTCTTTCTTGGTGCCACTTTTCAAGGTGGTTAGGAAGTCTTTTTCTGATGCAGCTCTTGCCCTTCGATTAAGTCAAGTTATTAAGCTCTTTTCCAGTAGTTATCAGTGTGGACCTTCCACTAAAAATATTTTGCTGTCCTCATATTTCAGTTAAGGTTTACAGCTAACCGTTGGGTTACTCCGGGGATTTTCTGTAAGTTGGAGATTTATTTGGGTCTTTCCGGAAACATTAATCTGAGTCAAAGGTGCATTTGTATACCTTCTCCTACACCGTTCGATTTTTGCATTTTTCGATCGCTTTTTCAAGTTCCTCAGCTTGCCTATCCAATCTGTTTTCCGATATCGCACCTGCCTGTTGCCACCAAGGGCTTGATCCAAAGTATGACTCCCAAGCAAGTGTTTTCCCGCCGGCCATCACACCTCTAAAGCACGCCCGCGGGCACACCTATTGCGCCACTTTCTTAACAGGCATTGCTTGTACGCAAACTGATCATCAAATGAAAATGTTGGCGATCATTCATTTCTGACTAATAAATTTGTTTGGTTGCTTTTCATTGTTTGTGTCTGTAGGTGAAGTTGTATCCAAAACTTTGCCGTATTTCAAAATGATAGATTTAGATTGTTTTGGGAGTTTACTATAAAACAATCTATTGCCTGTTTGGGGAATCAAGTGAGCAAATGTGACTAAGCCTCTGAATAAATTTTACGCTGAGCTATACGCTACTGGACGTTTTGACTTGTTTTGGCTAGAAAGGAGGAAACTTTACCAGCATCTTCAAAAAATGTAGTATGAAAACAGTTGTTCGACTTTTTTGACGTTGGGCTTTTGTCTCATTCAAAGTTCTGGTATATTGCCAAAAGAAAAAGGGATCCGCATTTGATTCGATTTCGTTAGATGGGTTTTAGATTACGATTATGTAAACCCGCTCAATCCGGAAAATCTTACTCGCATTTATTAAAAATGGTGTGGGGAAGCGGAATCCTAATTCCATCTTTTCCCAAACAAAGACAGTTCCAAATTCAAAAATTTTATACATCGCGACAGATTTAGGCTAGAGCACCATGAATCATAATATTCATTTATGATCCGATCAAAAATGATATCTAGCGCCAATTATCAATAAGGCGCCGATTTGGTGATGGTGGAGTTGGTATGCGGCACGCCGCTCTGGTACACTGCTGAGAAAATGGCATGAAAAGCCGCCAGTTATTTTTATGTAGGTTAGGGCTGACGTGCAGGGCAGTTCGGCCAGTTATTACTACGATTTATGCATGCACAAGTGAATAATGCTAACTCGGTTTCACAAAAAGTTATCGAATGGGCATTCAAATGCCAGTCCGGATTCGTCCACGCAATTTTGATTACGATGTAGTTCTGCAGATATGGGTGATGCTAGGGCATTAGTTTAACGGAGCAATGAATGATAGTTCAGCTTTCGAACGCGCGTTTTGGACGCAATTGATCGAGATAGGGGCATTATTTGAAGGCTGAAAAGTTTTGGATGAAGGAGGTGGAATCATCATTAGTATTCGGACCACGGCAGGCTGATGTGCCTTTGGGAACAAACTGATATCGCGCTTGATGGGATCACTCAAGAGGGGTTCTGGTAGCGCGTCTTAGTGACAATACCGGAGCTTTGGCACATATCTACCTTGAGTGCACCCTCAACGATAAAACAAAAAGTAATGAGCAGCTTACATAAGAAAGCAGTTGGGATTCAAAGTTTTCGATCGGCAGATAAGAACTATTACACGTGATCTGAGTCTCTATGGAGATCGAATTGGCAGAGCGTTGAATGTTGTTGGCTGATTAGGGGTTATTACTTTATGGAAAATGAAGAATACAGAGAAAGATTCATTGCCCGTGAATGCGTCATTTGATGACACAGGCGTTAAAAGAGGAACCCACGGCTACAGCCAGAGCTTATCGGGGGAGTATGCATGGGAATTTTCTACGTCAGGGACCCCAACTAAATCCGATTTGCATAGCATTCTTTGATAGCATCTCACATTTCCCACTCATTCTGTAAATTTAGGATTACCCTATTCCAGAGGATATTGGATGGAAACTGGAAGGTTTTGGGAGCCCATCCTAAAAAGCATTGAGCATGGATAGAATATGATTATAAAAAGCCGAAAAGAACGTTGATTTTTTAGTTCGTAAGGTTTTACAAAGAAATTCGAGTCTGAGTCGCTTCGGGCCGGATCTTCAATGCGGTAGTCAGGATTGGGAACATATCTATCCATATTGTCAGATTTTGGAAATGATCTTGCTGCAAGTGGACGGGAAAGGCACATTTCAACCCCGACCAGGTTCATCAGGATGACGATAAGAAAATGGATTCATTCGATGAACAAGCTCATTTTGGTATTGTTGACGCTGTAGGTTTGATGACTAATAGACAGGTATTTTGAAAGGGGAACAGCAAAATTATGCGAAAGAGCATTGCCCGTCGAATGGGCTCACGATGCTGTTTCATGCGGATTTGGGAAGCAGACCACGTAATCTTTATTAAAAAAACCTTACTATTAACCAATGAATCTCAGCTACACTTTTTTTCTTTGCTACTATCTTTACAGGCGAGCCTTTCCCAAAAGCCCAAGGAGATTTACTTTTCAATGGAAAAAGACCTTAAAGGGCATGGCATAGTCGATGTGGCCGATTTGCAAAAGACGTTCATTTCGCAGTTCCTTTCATAATTAGAAAATGGACTCTTTAGTGAGTTGGGACTCCGCCAGGGGACATTTGTTACGATGCGGTATATGAAAATTTACTTGGACGCTAGACTGATCGATTTGCCGGCGACTGGTAATTGTGGGCGTGTTGGTTCATGCTTCTACCCCGAAGAGCGCGTCACTTTATGGATGTTCCAAAGTCGATTCGAGGTCCAACTTGATGCACCAGAATGCAGGTGATTTCTGGGTATTCAAAAGAAAATATCCCAAGTTGAAAATAGGAGGCAAGACGGGGCCCAAAGCGAAAACTGGCGTGTGAACTGAAGGGAGGACGCGGAGAATAAATCAATTTGACAGCGGGCGGAAAGGCCTTGGGAGATTGGAATCACCGAAGAGTTGAATGCAAGCAAGACCAAGTTACTGTTTGGTCTGATGGAGTTTAGTCAATTCTTGGTCTTGTGCGACTGGCTCTCAAGGCTCAATTGCATTGCAAGACTGAAGGGAGCAGCAGGTTGAGTTAAAGCTATATCGAGTACTACCAAATTGAGAAAGCAGTAGTTAATAATTGGATTCTTGGGAAGATTTTGGAATTTCTGATTAAAACGTTTTATTCATATTTCCTTTAGGGCTGTTTAATTTTTTAAAGACAATGCTAATGACTTGGTTCGGTTAAACGCGCCCTATTTAAACTAGATTTCTTTTAATATTACATGGAGAAATATCTTTCGATCATCAAACAAAGAACTTTTATTGCCGAATTTGTAATTTACTTTGGCTGACAAACTTTTCTTTCCCAGAAGTAAGTTTTCAATATAACTGTTGATTGACTATATCCAGTATAGCGATAATAATTCCCTTGGTGGTTCTTCACCATTCGACGCGCATTCAAGCGAGAGAAAAAGCCTTGAGTTTCTATCTCGATTTAAGCAGGAATACATCACAGTCAATCATGGTCGAAAGCAACACCAATATTACTGTGGGGAAAAAAGCATGAAATCTGGAAGCCTACTTAAGATTCCGAAGTTCTTGATCGCTTATTTGGGGCCAGATCATTCGCTATAGGAAGCACTTCGAGCCGACGTATCCAAGGTAAATGGCCGCTTTTTGATTGAGCGAATAGAGGAAGCTAAACAGTAAATGGGTTGCTGAAAGATCTGGGACTTATGCGCAGATGTCGCAACCTTGGAATTAAGAGAATACCCGCTTACGATTAAAACCCATTCGAACACCAAAAAACATTTCTATCGAGCCCTATTGCTTGATTTTCATCATATATCATAATCCCATTATCTATGTGCCGTCCAATTTTTATAAATTTGGCACTGAAAGTAGCTCGATAGAATGATTCTTGATTTATTATGCCCTGTCCATTGTGATCGACCATTTATATTAATCTACGCTTTTCAAGTGCAAGAGCAATTAGAAAATCCTTTTGTCAAGAGTGGCCGTTGATGATATCAATAGAAACCATTTAATCTGGATTCTCATTAGTTAGAAAAAAACACATCGAAATAAAAGAAAGGGACTACGCAAAAATTTTTTAATTCAAAGGAATTATGAAAAAAATCCAACCACTGCTTTTCTCAGGATAGCTTTCGCTTTTGGGGAGCGCAGAAACCTCTTGAATGCTCAGACCTTTATTCCGGAGCTTTTTCTACTGAAGAAACCTTTGGAAATCCATGCTGCGCTTTTTCTTCCAGCAAGTCGAAAAAAATGAGGACCAATGAATTCAACACTATTTGGGACTCTTTTTACTTTACAAAAATATGAGGGTGGCTGGATCAGTCTGGACCATTGACTTGTAGGGCACGATAGGATATTTTCGTCGCGACAATTGCTCATATCCTCAATTCGAATTAAAATCAAAAAGAAAAAAAGATCATCTGAAAACGACCTTTTGAGGTTCAATAAAAATCTGAAGTGGTCATTGCCTTGCAACGGTTCGAAAAGAATGCTCGAGGCTATATGCAAAAGAATACCTTGCCGTATAAAAATGTATGAGGAAGTGACACCCCTATTTCTTCCCAACAGGATGGTCAGATTCCTTCTTCGATGAGGAATGATAAAAAAAGGGAGGAAAGTGAATATGCTTGGTTTCTTGATCGAGGATGATTGATTTGTAGCGGACGCGATTTGGAGGTGAGATGTTCTGATTGAAAAAAGCTTGGTCCCTACATTTTGATGGATTCTGCGACTGTGGACATGATTACTCTTTTCAATATATTGATCGGAAATACCAGATGGGCGAAGCATGGTTTTATCACATCAAAAGATCATGAAGCTATCGATACTGGGAATTTAGACCGCTAGGCTTATGATTTTGATATGACTGGCTTGGTAAAGTCCACCCTTATGCGCAATGTGAGGAGTTCTCGTCGACTATAGGAGAAATCACAGATCGGGCTTATCGCGGAATTTTGCAGGATGATCCTCATGCAAGCGATTCGCAAGCAGTTTTGGAAACAGAAACTAGGTTTGAATCGGGATTTGCGTAGATAGTCAGTTGTTTATGGAAGAAAGAAATCCAAGGTTGCCTAAATCTATCTAGCAGAATTTTTTCGGCAACTAATGCGAAAGACGATTCACGCAGTAATTGAATATCAGCATATTAAATGAAATGTAGAAGGTAGCTATGCTTTTTGAAAAGGTCTTGAAAGCATTTTGGCTTCGGCAATGCGGACGAGGTAACATATGATGTGGGAATAAAGAAAAACGACTAAAGATAAACGCGAGAAGAGCACAAACAGATAGTAAGGAAGATCGGAGAAAATAGAATCTCCCAGATAAAGATTAAGCGCAATCACATGGAGAATTCCTGGCGGAGAACAAGCTCAGCGATTGCACAGGAAGACTTATGATAAAAGCACCTCAAAGCATTTTTGCATAGCTCATTTGACTGTGGTTGGAGATCGGCTTAGTACTGTATGATATGCTCACTATTTTTACTTTTTAACAGGGAAGCTTGCCGGATACCATCTTCAACAATGATGGCATTTGTCTATCCTTGGGAATTTATTTTTGGTCAGTTTGGGGGCAAAGTATCCTCTTTTGACAGAACAGAGCTGCTCTCCTTTCACGCTACCAGTTTTGAATAAAAGAGGGATGTCTTGCAGTCTACTGAGAATTGGGTTTCCGGTGATCAGGCGGAACACTTGATCGGAAGGTTACTTAATCGCTTTGTTGCTCCTATGGCCGGTCCCCAATCTGCACTTATTTCGAAAGAAGTGATTGCCTGAAAATTGCAATGCATGTATGGATTTTGATCTGAGTGTCATCTTTGTCAGTGCGCATCATTGGCGGGTTGGCCTAATGGGCTTTTGTCGTGGGATTCTTGCTCCGCAAGAGTACGATCAGCGGATCGCTAATGATATTTGATTACGGCTGTGATGGCTTTCACGTGGACTGCACCATAGCATTATTGCGAAGCGTGAGATTTTTTCCGGAGATGCTGAGTTCTCGGATATTTCATGGAGCATACCTGACTTTTCAAGAGTACATGCCTTGCTGGGCAATGCCTTTGGCGGCGCGATATCGTGCGCTTGTTGAAGTATAGCAGACCTTTGTATCAATGTGAGTTGGTAAAGCTGATTTGATTTTTTTAACTTTAAAATCGAAAAAACTAATTTCCTGTTTTGCAACATGAAAATTCATATATTCCTATGTGGGATTGGTATCCTTTTTTGTGCCGGGAGCGGGATACTCTGATCGAGGGCCGTGGAAGTGGAAAATCAAGTTATTATTCCCTTGAGAATTAGTGGATTTCTCTTCAGACTAGTTATTTCGGGGACTTATCGAGATCATAGATTTGTGACTCTTTCTCCCAGTCAGCGATATATTGCTGAGGAAGAAAGAAGAGAAGTCCTTGGATTTATGAATGAAAGAGGGAGACATACTCTTCTACAAATTAATTTTCCCAACGAAAGCGGCCCAATGCAATATACCAGGCTTGTATTGATCCGATAGGACTTAATAATAATGGGTAGAGTTAATGATTGCGCCAAGTGGTTTGTATAGATAGTTGACCTGGAGGAGAAATAGAGTTTTGGGCAGTTATAAACTACCCTTCATTCTTTTTTATTTAAATGGAATAAAGGAGAATCCTTTTTTATAACAGTGGGAGGCGAAATTGCATTTTTTGAGGCCAGAGAAAAGCAGGAATTGGATTTGGAATTAATTCTGGACCTGATTTAATCATGAAATTTTATATAAATACTACCTATTCTAGAAGTACTGAATACTGCTTCCAGGACCTCCCGTTTTACAAATGCCATTACCTCCAAACTCTATCATATAACGAGGGTAGGTAGTTTCATTTTTGGACCTATCCCACTGATTACCAAATATGCGAAGGCGAGTGGATTTCTGTATTTTCGAAATGAATTTTGAAATTTTGGGTCTATCAGGAGAAGGAGGGAGGAAGTACTTCTGGTGGGAAAAAAAGAAGTGAGTATTAGTGTAACTGATGCAGGTTATGGAAAAGGGTGATTCCATTTGAGAAAGCCAGCATCAACTTAATGATCTAATGTGCCTATTGTATTCTCCCGGTTCCATCCTGGAAATTTACTCAAACTATAAAGATAAAATTCTGGTAATTTATCAGCCAAAAGGAGTATCTGAAAAGATTTAGCGAGGCATTTGAACACGGGATAGGTCCTGAGGAAGGAGAGAAATAGACAATACGTAAGAAGAAAGTACTTGCTGGTTTTGATTTGGATTTAATAACCAAAGGCAAAAAGACTTATTTTCCTGTTCAACAAGGTTTGATTTTCACTAACCCATCTCCACAGAAAATGGAGAGTTTTAAGCAAAAAAGATCAGGAATAATTTTCGGAACCGAGAAGAGGGATCAAGTGATTATATTATAAGTTGAAAGGTCACGGAAATCTGGACCCAAATTGGAATGGCTTTATCTTTTTAATACGGCGTTCTATCCAACGTCCACATGGATAAAACTCTTTGATTCCAAAAATCCAGCAAAACTCGATGCGAAGTGGATTGAATTTGATATAATATTGTTTGCAGAAGCGTCGGATCTACAACCCGAAGGGACAAGGCAAAGCACAAGGATCCCTGACATAAATTAAAAACTCTGAAACCAAAAAATCTTGAGTGGCCATCTTTGAAAGCTGGAAGGGATTATTCGATGTCCAATCTTATGGGGAAGTTCAATTGGCAAAAAGCCTTTTGGGCAAAAAAAAATCAAATTCAATATTGGAATTGATGGAATTTCCCGATTACCGAATAAAAGCCAACGTTAGCGGGGCCTAGAAGGAAAAAAAAAACAATTCTCAGGAATTGTCAATCGGTTACAAAAAACCCATCTCTTAAAAAGTGGAGGAAAAGCTTTTTGGGAAAGATTTACTTGGGAGCCAGGCAAAAAAAAGGGTAACAAAGGGGGAAACCAAGGGGTTTTTTCTTTTTGGGCGCGATCTCTCTCTTATT
>Ga0163217_1088422_pt1 | contig 10565 bp, 3 predicted proteins | sample SynspAceP_FD_185933 | JGI IMG/M metagenome (GOLD analysis project Ga0163217, IMG submission 185933) | Saline lake microbial communities from Ace Lake in Antarctica - Synechococcus sp. Ace-P (PacBio error correction) | ecosystem: Environmental > Aquatic > Non-marine Saline and Alkaline > Saline ... | reverse complement strand
CAGTGGGATTGTGGATCGATCTTCAGAGATAGAAGAAGGAAAGAAGAAAGAAAGAAGACAGAAGAAGAACAAGACAGATAGAGGAGAGACGAACGTTCGATGTAAATGTGTCCAGGCCCTTCCTAGCCATCCATTTGATATTATGAGGATTTATGCCACCTTGAGCACATCCGATTGTATTGGCTACTGTATATTTGAGCTCCCTGATCGGAGTTGTGATATCTCAAGCCCCCGATTTGGCATAATGGTGTCCTCAATAGGTCTATTGACACATTCTTTGTCCATTGAATTTGAAAGGCTCCAATTAAGGTATCTTGCTACGTGTACATCGATTATGGCGTTCAATTGTACATAAAACCCCGCACAATGGGATATAGTGAATATCGGTCCTGCCGCTGATCGGGGTCGTTCTATTTCAGGTCCTTTAGCAAATAAGGAAGCTTACTAGTCCTTGTCCCTGATAGTGGTCCTGGGCTTTCTATAAAAGGTCTGTTAGCCATAAGCTTATACTAAAAGCGCTCTTATCCTTTTCACGTATTACGCGGTACCCAAGAGTCAAGGTTCAGGTAATCGGTCATACCTTCGGCCCCGTAGTAGGGCGTGTTCCAAAAGCAGGACCATTCTTCATAGCTTTTAGGTTTCAAAACATTACTTCTCCACTTCTGGCCTTAAATCAAAGACCAGAGCTATGGATATCCAGGAGTTCATAGCCCATACATTGTATGGACAAGGTTAGCCATTGGATGGGATCCTTACCACTTCTAGTCTTCTCTGGTAGTGTCTCATTTGCCCAAGGCTTCTTTAAAAATCGTTCTCCACTTGCAACTGGCCTCTATTGTAGAGTGGCCGGTTCCCGAATCAGGATCTCTTTTTCTGTTGACCCGAAGGCCAGATCTGCATTTTCAAAAACTCCCGTTTCAATGATATTTTGTAGGTATGTAGTATCGAATTTGGGCCGCGAATCTGCAGGCTGCTATGACTCCTTTAACGCCTCATATGGCCCACTTTGGCTTGAAACATGCACTGAATTTTCTTTCTTGATCTTCATATTTGTCAGGTTAAATTACAACTTAACTTGCGTCCTAACGTTTGGGGAGATTATACTGTCCATAGAATCGTGGGGTGGTCGATTGGGCAACCTTAAAACAAGCGATACTATAATCCTGCGTTGGAATATGCCGTTAATATCCAACGATATCACAAAAAGAATCGCATATTTCATATCCGATAGGGATCTCAATGATGCCAGTTATGGATTTTACAATATCTGATAAATGCACAATCCCTTATAAAAAAAAAAGTCATGGGAGCAGAAAAGGTAATTGTTGGATTAATGCGGTGCAGAATCATTTTTAAGAGCTTAAAGTAGAATGGGGCAACAAACAATACTATAAGCCTTAGATGAAGCCGAACTTTCTGTCTTCCAATGGATTTAGAAAACTTGGACAATAGAAGAAGAATGCACTTCTCGGTTGGGGTATAAAACCATAAGGAAATTTGAAATAGAAAGGATTACAATCAAACAGTAGCAGCATGACAAACCTTAATCTAATTGTCCACTTTTTTTTGTTGTCAAGTCCAAAAATCTAATTATCAGACATTAGGAGATAGCCAATTGTATTAAAATTCATCGAAAAAAAAAACTAGCGATGTAATATATAAAAAGCGATAAGACTATGGTAATCAAAGTAAGAATTTAAAAATATTAGTTATTTTTGAACTAATTGGTTTGTAAATGAAATAGTAGTCAACTAAGTTCCCCTTTTCATCAACAATATTTTGAAAATTCCATTTTAACTAGAACTTCTCTTGCCGTCAGCTCTTAAGATGTAAGCCATTTTGATTAAAGGATGTTGTTTATCCTTCCATTTACGTCTATCCTTTTCAGTAAGTAAAAATGTGGACACCAAAATCAGCTCACAAAAATTCTTGGGATTTGTGAAGGCTTCCCCAGGGCTCCTTGCTTACCAACTGTTACAAGTGCAAACCTATGACTACGAGTCCTTCTGTTGTAATATCAATCAAAGCCTGTAACGCTTTATACTGTTTTGTAAACCGCAGTTCAGAAGCAAACATTTAACAATAAGTAGTTTTCTTCCCTTCAAACTCTGAAAGAGAAAATAGACTTTCCTTTATAGTTTTTCATTTCTATTTTACTATAGATGCATTGTTATTCCAGATTTAATAGACTTCTGGGCGCAGTTTTAGCTTTATCAAATTGTTTTCATAGCCAGGCTTTACTTAAAAAGGTGCAATTCCACATCCATTTTATTCAAATTATCTTTACTTACCTCCTATTATTACTAAGGTTTCCATTTAATGTTGTTTGTTATTACTTAAGTAATTTCTGTAATTCAGCAATTTTATTTGCTGTATAAATATTCCACATAAAAGAAGTCACAGTCGAAGAAGTATCATCTTTAATCCACGAAGAAACCATAAGTGTTTTGATCTATTAATTACAGCAACATCTTTTTGTGTCTAGTATTCCATAGTCAGCAGCTATTTGATTCGTTAATCGCTCTGCATTGAGGCTTTTTGGCGTAAAATTGTACTATTTCTTATTTAGCTTAGAAAGTCCGATAACTTTACCAGAAGAATATATGCAACATGAGCCTTTCTATAATCGTAAAAAGGATGCTCCAATTCGAATAAATGTATATTCTTTTTCAAACCAGCATTTGGTGTATGATATTTATATCGATAAGAGGAACCTTAGGCTTGTTAGCAGATTTAAACTGAAAAAATCTCATTGATTATAATTTTTGCACACGGTTGGAGTCCCTTTTAAGAGTCTCCCTTAGGTCTAAACCCCATAAACATCATTATTTGTGCAAATAGACCCGCCTATTTTATATTCCTTCATAATCAGTCATTTCAAATGATCCTCTCGCATGGAGTTCAAGTCCTGTGCAAAATATGGGCATCGCCTATTTCTTCTCGAAGTAATTCGTTAATTACGTTCTTTTTTAATGAAGGGTTATTCAACATAGTTTCTTGGTTGTTTCATAAAGTTTAATATTTAATTCAAGTTTTGACTCAATTTCAGGTCTTACACAAATTGTAAATAACTACAGCAAGATTCTCAGCGGTGGGATTTAGTCTAAAAATCTTTGGTATCTAGGTAAGATTTTTGTGTCAACCATCCGAAACTTTTTCTTTTATTTTTTTTAGATATACTTTTGTATCCACAACATAGCCGTATCCGAATCACAATAAACCATAACTTTACTTTCTAATTCTTAATTATGACCGTGATAAATTGGGTGTGCATTTTCCGAAAAATTCTTTGTTTTTTCATCACTCCAATTTTATATTATTGTAAATCGTGTGCCTTGCATAAAAGTTCACCACCTCACGATAGCTATCTTATCATTTATTCTGAGTTTTTTTCGAATTAATCTCTTATTACGTAAAGTATTATAATTTTGTTTAATCTATAATAAATATAGCTTAAACGAAAATTAAAATCCATAAATTCGTAGATGAAACATTTATTAGTTAATGAAAAAAGAACGGGGTAACTAATAAGTTTAAATAAAGTTACCGAAAATGTAGATCGAAACAATAATTTCAATCTTGTTCTATCGAGAAGGACAGATTCATATCGGAAACTTATCCATGCTCTGAAAGGCTTGAATCAACGGTGCTCAACTTGAAAAGGAGAATGCGCAACTGCGTGAACGCCTTTGCCAAATAATGAATCACAAGAACAGCCATAACAGTTCGAAATTCCGCCTTCAGGACGGAACTCCAAAGAAGAATCAAAAAGTACTTCGCAAGATCTTACCGCGTAAAAAGACCAGAATGGTCAGCTGGGGCGTAAAGGCATACCTTGGAAACAGACATCCGTTACCCGACCGGATTATAGGATTAGTTTCACCAATTATTGCAAACAATTTGGTCTGTCTTTGGAGGAAAGTTCATTGCTGTCGAGGCATAGGAAACACGTTCAAATTGTCGGACCATACCAACCTGTTAAGCTGTTTTGGACCCAGTATCCGTAACTAACGGTAAAAATGTTGACTGTCGGCAGATGCACCGTGACGGATTTCCCCCCAAGGAAGTGGACGCCATAGCTATGGGCAAATATCGAAGCACTTAAAATCGGCTATTTTTCACGCGCGCCAGTTTGCCCTTTGCGGAGATGAAGAAATGATGAACATGTCTTTCAAAATCGACATCAGCGAGGCGGCTCCAAAAACATAGCGATTGCATTGAATTTCTAGTATCTATTTGTCAATAGGGTGGCAACGGCCTTGATTTATCAAATGATATTTAAGTGTCGAAGCGAAATCCAACTTTGCAATGCCCGATGATGGTTACCGGTACAGTGGATCGCCAAGATCAAGGATCGCATATTTTGGACTTTTCTCCAAAGTATCAGACCAAAGACAATTATGAATCTCGGTTGAACAAAAAAATGTCTAGTCTATGAGGACTTTGAGCATAATACTGCCGAAGTAACTAAAATCTTTGAATATCATTATGCTCCGACTCGAGGGTACGAGAATGTCATGAGGCTAATTCGTTCGAAGGCGTAATGCCCTGGTTAGAGCCAACTTTCTCACCGATGTTTCCCCAATAAGCTCTAGCGTATCTTAGTGTTTACACTGGTGTGAGATCGGCGAAGACATTTGGTGCTTACTTGAGGACTTGACAGTTCCAATGGCCACCAAGCAAAGACCATTCTTGACGTTCCTTGAAGGCGGAATCGAATGTTATGGCCCACCACTATCTTCTTATGAGCAGTGTTATATTTCAACTTAAATGTCTGGCAACGCGTTCAGAGTCACAGTATTGGCTTGCGCCATTCTCCTTTCAAGGGAATCATCGTATGGCGAGCGCGGGCAAAGGACTTATCCTCAAGGCTTTGCCGAGTTAACGCATTATAAGTATTGTTCGAGATTTATGGATCCCGTCATCATTTATTCCACGAAATAATGAACACAGATTTTTCGAAATTCATAGGAAATTTTACATCGCAAAAACTGTAGATCATTGAAAAGGAGCCCATAAACTTAAGATTTAATAAACATCGTGGAATTAGTACACAACCGTTTTCTGGATAATTAGACTAATTTTAGAAAACAAATACTCACCGATAAATAAAATGTGAGATGTATCATCTTAACGATTAAGTCTACTTTGGTTAATATATATACAGTTTTTACGATTAACTTTGACCTATGTAATATATAAAAGACATGAATAAACCTAAGTATCAATTTACAATTTACTTACTTCTATTATACCAAGATTAATTCACCCATCGAATGATTATCGCAAAACAGAACAAATAACTACCATGGAGACCTACATTCATGGCGAATAGAGTTAAAAGAGTTAAGCAAATAAGAATAATAACCTGAGGGGCAGTCAAAAGACCGCAAAAAGCAGCCCAGAAACCTGCCAAAATACGATCCAGTTCATAGATACCCACAAATCAAAAATGAACATGAATGCTTGAGGTGCAGATAACATCTTTTACTTATCACGCTGTAGAGCGACAAAGCCTTCAAAAAGACAAACTGAGCACATCATGAGTACGAATGTAATCATAATAAGCAGATTACGAACTATAGGTATTAAGAAATATCCAGAAGGTGAGCAGGAATTGAGAAAAAGGATACTACAAAAGTTTGTTATCCCGGAACAAATTTGCAATACAACTGCCCAAATGCATATCAAATGCATGGTCTATTTAATCTTGCAACGTAAAGTGAAACACTAGCAGAAAGTGAGCATATAAGGTTATTGGTTATTGGGATGAATTGCGAAAAACAAGATATTGTTGGACGGTTATCAACAGCTATGACCACTAGTTGTTTTCATAGGTGATTAGCGTACAGCGATAATATCAACCCACACAGCCAGCTCTGAAAAAATATTTCAATACTAATAGTTGAATATATCATTATAAGAGAAAGGGATATACAAGAGATTTAGCCTATCCGGGAGTAGGTGTGTTGCCCAACGAAAATAATCTTAAAAACAGGAGTACAAAGGGAGATGTTATAATAGAGAACAACACATATATAGAGAATTAGACCCCAACAGGGATCTGAGAATCTGCTGTATCAGTTAACTTTTTATTCAACATTATTTTTCGTTGGTAAGACCTAATGAGAGGAAAAGTTTTAACGATCACAAACTTTAAAGAACTAATATATAATATTAAACTATTTAGGATGGAAACTAACAAAAAGAAAAGACCGTACAGAACTATTTTGTTTGAGACTTACGCACTACCAATAGGAATAAATAACACGAATCTATTTTCATAGCGTTAGGTTAGAATTAAATAAGCGTTTAGGTCATATTTTCTCTGGAGAAGAAAAGAAAATTAGGACGATGGACCATTTATTTGCACAGGACTTGAAGAAACCTCCACCATTGCAGAGAGGATGCATTTGAATTTTATATTTATGCGACTAGACATTTATCAATTGCAAGATAACACAATAGCGGGTAGTTTTCCTTATGGAGAGAGTGAGAGAGCGTGAGAGAGACCATAACTTAATGGGATGTTATGCAGAAGGGTGTGTTAGACCTAAGTGTGAGACTCCTTTTATATAATTGTTATAAGAGTGTCAGAGAGGTTATGCTCTTTACCGAAACTTCAGCCCAACAGGAATAGTGGTATTCTCCAAAAAAAATGTGATCATAGAATTTTTAGCATACTGTGATATGCATAAAAATTGAGAAGACTTTTTCAGTTTAGGTAAAATCCTCAAAAATAATGAGCATTTAGACAAGTCCATAATAAGTTAAATCACTTATAGTCATTTATGAGCATAAAATATCGAAATAGACTACAATTAGGCCACAAATTAGGCTCACTGTGGGCATCCCCAATGAGCTAAAATTACTGGCTAATCACAAACCAGTACTAGAATTTACAGAAGAAAAGATAACTATACTGATCTTCTAATATCAGAATATTTGATGACGTATTTACGAGAGATTCACATGCAAACTTTGCTACCCGAGGGTATATAGACCATTTCGGAAAGCTCATGTGCACTATTTATCTCTTCTGGTAAGTTATCGGGAACTTTCTAACTAATAGAAACAAGTCAGTACAATTTTACCCCAAAAGGGCCTCAAGTGCAAGGAGCCGATTAACGAATCAAAATGCGGTGCTGAGCTTACTGGAATACTAACACAAAAGATGTGCTGTAATATTAGATGCAAAAACTATGTGTTTTTCTCGTGGAATTAAAGATGATACTTCTTCGGACTGTGACTTATTTTTCATGTGGGATAATTTATACAGCAAATAAATACATCCCAGCTGATAATTCACAGGTATTACTTTAAAGCAATCATTTAGTCCTTAGATTGAGGACGATGACGAACAACGATTTAAAGTATTGACTATACCTGGACAGTAAAGAGATAGAGAGTGATTGAGATAACTCTATATGATAAAAAATCTGCACTCTAGATAAAAAATATACCATACCTTTTCTTACAGCGTATAATGAAGACTATGAAAAACAATTATTTATAAGCCAGATAATAAATTAGAGACTGTCGTTCTCACACAGAGAAGTCTATTGAATCATATCGGACTGCATACGAAGTCCAAATGCGCAGATGGCATTAGAAAAAATATATGCAGGACTTTCACTACGAAAATAAAGAACGATAAATACTCGCGAAAGAACAGTATTATTTATCCTTCAGTGAATGCTCCATTAGTGAGAGGGGTACAGAGGAACAAAATCACATTATACATTGTCGCTACACATGCTATTGTAAGCGTCGTGAATGCTAGTATTTCTAGACCAATAACGAGTAAAAGCGATTTACGACAGATGTGCGGATGACACTAAGTTAGCAGGAAGAAACAGACCATGCGTTAGTCAGAGATGTTTTGGGACTTGTTAACCAGTATATATTGAAGCAACACGCCTGAGGGGAAAGCTTACAACAAACTCTCTTAGAATTTGTGAGTATCTGATTTTGTGAGAGGTATGTCCATCATTTTTTACATCAACTATATAGAGCATATGCAACGTTACCCACCGGATATTGTAAAACGTTCATATGCGAGTTTTTCCATCCGACATATACACATATGTGCTATCACAGCGTAAAAACTGGCACGATCTTAGAACTAGCTCAAGAAGATTGTAGAGATCTAAATGAAATTCTAAATAGAGAGTGAATTTGCTGATAGTAGAAAGTGTTTATATGCATTTAAGGATATATGAGACTATATACAATTATGTCAATTGACTCAAAAAGCAAAAAGTTAGTTCAAACAAAATAACTAAATAGTTTTTAAAATGTCGGTATAAATCTTTAGATTACCATAGAGTCTATACCGACTCTATCCGATTTAGGTTATTATTACACACGCTTAGTGATCATCTATTTTGTGCGATAGAATCTTTTGATCCTATTCACCAACTGCATTTGCATTCTCCTACTAAAAGTCGTCGAAGTTAATTTAGCACCTTTGATTGCAACATGAAAGGCAAAGGTCGGACAAATAATTGATAGTGGTCGTAATGATTATGAAAGCATTTTTATTTTTCTATCATTTCTAATAGTCTAGAAAATCTCCCATATTATTTAACATTAGGACCCTGAACGATGAAGTGTTGGTGGATGGTCAAACGGCCAATATTTTCATTGCCACGGAATCACCAAAAAAAGAACCTCCGAAAAGACCCCATAGAACAAGCTTCTAAAAACCTTATGTTCACTCAAGACCATAACCCACACAGTGACCTATGCGTGAGAAAAGGATAATAACCATCTCCTATACAAGGAAATTTGATTCCTTCCCTGGCACCTGAAAAGGTAATCACACAAGTGGGCGTTGCACATTTAAGATATCTTTTGATCATTGCGACCGAAGGTAATAAGAATAGGCCGTCACCAGATTCCGCAGCAAAGAATAAAGACCTTAATAACAATTCATAAGCGAGAATAAATCGCGGGCTATAAGCAAATGCCGGGCAGTCGCAAGCGCTCTTCCCTTATCAGGAAAAACTTACGTTGGCTTCACATGATTCCGGTTGGAATAGCCCCGGTACATTCCGGGACCAATGCTATCATTAATAAAATGCTATTAAGGAAAGGAGCCCCAAACAAGTAGAAAGGGCATGACTATGCATGGAGCATAGCATCTCCGGCTAACGACTTCAGAAGATCTGGATCTTTGCCATCACAGCAGGAACAGCACCGCGGGAGAAAGTGTACGCTTAAAACCGGCTCAGTGGAGAGGCCCCGACAATGCCAGGTCATCCCCAAATAAAAAGCGATATCCAGATTACCAAGACTGCTGGAAATAGAAAAACAAAAAAATAGTACTAAACTGCATCGGCGTTTTAAGCCTGCTTAATATAATATTTATGGCACACTGAAGAAATTTTAAAACTTTCCGTCAATTAAGAATCTGGAGGGATAGCAGACCGGTTACAATTAATCGTGGAAAATCCGAAGCAATAGCATAAGGATACCTAGAATTCACCCTGGAACTTATTGAGGCGTAAACGCACATCGCCAAACAAAAACGATGTAAAAGAAGAAAGAAGCTGGCGGGATGCAGAAAGAGACCTGGATGGCCTTATGACCATAGCTTTGAAAACGGAATGTTCCAGATCAGGATCAACCAACTCCGGAGAAACTTACTGGTTGGAACCAGAATAATCTGAATGATATGGGCCTTTCGGGTCGGAAGGAAACATGTTGGCCGGTGGCACTTTGTGCAGATGCCATGAAAATAAGGCTATAAAGCTTAATTCAGAACTATCGAAGAAACTTGAACGTTCTGAAACTTAAAAGAGGTTACCCGGTCCGCCCTGCAGATTTACAGCGCAGCTTATAAAAGGCAGATCTCTCATTATGATTATATTATGCTTTCCCAATGGAAAAAAACATGCACTGGCCCTTTTCAAACTTATCAAACAGTTTATGAAATACACGTTTTATTATAACAACCAATTAAGATTGGCAACAGACTTGGCAGAATGATTGCATTATAAGTGCTGGAGACCGCACTTTTGACGATATTATTCCGTTGTGAGGTTATAAATTCTCAGTGGAAAAAGTTACCGGTTAAAGAATAGAAAAACTTTTTTTTGATAATGAAAATTAATCAAAGTACTTTTAATAATGTTGTACTTCTTGGTGCCAAAAAAACTCGTACCAAAGTTACCAATTATTTGTTATGTTACTTACGGACTACAATAATTCAACAAAAAGTGATATCAGTAAAAAATGGAGAAATAGAACTCTCAAATGGCAAAAGTTAAAAGTCATTTTACTTATAGTTGCACACAGATGCAAGTAAGCTTATTCCAATCTAACCAATCAACACAATGGCAGCAGTCATGTAGATACATGTATTTGAAACTCAAAAACTGTTAATGAAAAAACCACTAATATGTCTCATTCCTAAACGGAACACAATCAAATAACAATTTTTTATCACAAAGTTGGGACAAGTTCAAAGCAAGCAAAGAGTTTCTCTCTTTACTGTAGTCGATTAACAAACTACCAAAAATACAATTGAACAGTAAAATGGTAATTAAAAATAAGCTCTT
>Ga0163217_1035382_pt1 | contig 10565 bp, 11 predicted proteins | sample SynspAceP_FD_185933 | JGI IMG/M metagenome (GOLD analysis project Ga0163217, IMG submission 185933) | Saline lake microbial communities from Ace Lake in Antarctica - Synechococcus sp. Ace-P (PacBio error correction) | ecosystem: Environmental > Aquatic > Non-marine Saline and Alkaline > Saline ... | reverse complement strand
GTCCCCGTTGCAGGAATAGACAAAGGGCACCTTGTAATGGCCGTCCTCTTCATCCGGCCAGGCAATGTCTGCCCTTCCTTGCTCCCAGGCGCCTATCAGCGGCGCTGGACGCTCAAGCCTTTACTGTTAGCGCTCAGCCTGGGCAATTTGGCCCGCACATTGGTGTTCTCTTTCTTGCTTCCATTAGCGAGGGTGTCAGGCCGGCAAACAGCAGATTATCGGCTCGGCCTTTTTCACCTTTGACTGCGTGGCCCATTCGGCGATGGCGAGATCTGCCCTTCTCCGGCCGGGCGCCCACTCTTGTAAGGTCAGGGCTTCGCTATTTCAGCTTGCCAAGCCCGCTTCGATCAAACTGCTGATCCAATCAGAATCCGGCGTCAGGGGCGTTCATCCGAGAACAATGTCTGGGTGCGGGCCTGGGTATGGCGCCAGGGCCTGGCGCTGAGGCGGATTGCGCCTGTCGTTCCTGTGAGGCCAGCTCTGCCTGCAGGGCTTTGATCCGAGCCTCCCTAAGCCTGCTGTTGCTCATGAGCGCCGGTCATGGGCGCAGCCTTGTGAGCCAGAGCGCGAGATCCTCACCATAGCATGAGCAGCTTCGATTCGTCTTTCTCTTTGGCAATGAGTTCATTGAGCTGCTGGCTGAACCAGACCCCAATTGGGGCCGTTGCAAGGTCGTATTCAGCTGCTGATTTCGGTCTGCAGGTTTGCCCGCAACTTTCGCTGAATCAGCAGGTGGATAAAGGGCCGGTGCTCTGAAAGGGGACACCGTTTTGCCCAAAGGTCTTGAGAAACCAGAGGCCATTTTACTGTCGGACCACCATACCGCTGATGGCTTCTTTGTGCTGGGTCTTGAATTGGTGCGGGCCATTGTTACCCTCCGATTACGCAGGGTAGGAAACAGCTCGCGCACCACAGGTTCGAGCTTGAAAGCTCGCGGTTGATCGTTGAAACAGAAAGATCAGCCTGGGTGGTCTGCTCATCAAACCGATACCCCCCCGGGCCCCAAGGTGTGGGCCCAGTGCTTCCACCTAATGGCGCAATTGAATCAGTGTGGTATTGGGTCCGACAAAGCCCGCTCGCATCTGGGCAATTTCAAACAAAAGAGCGGACGTGCTCGCTAGGAAAAGCCGAAGTTGGTCGATTTCGTCGGATGACGTCATTGATCAGAAAACCCATTTCATCTATCGCGCTTAGTTCGTCACCAAGCGACTGAAAGCAAGTCCATTCAGCAAGATCATCAGGAAGGTCTTACCTTGGGCCCGCTCATTATGCGACCTACTTTGCATTATCGGGGAGGTTTGTCTCTAAGACGGAGGGTTTAAAACGTGGGCGCCTTATTTTACACCGCGCCGCCACAGCCTTCCCAGGCGGGTGGTGTAGTTCGGCTTTTCCAGTTCCTGCCTCATGCCCCACTCAGGCGTGACCGGCACCCGGGCCGGGCGCATGTGCCCCTTGCCCCAGGCGGTGTTGATGCTGTCCAGTACGCTCATGACTTTTTCAGCGCGGCGGGTAAGTCTCGGCGAAGAGCGTCATCGGTGGAAACGCGCCTGTTGGCAGCAAATCCAGCCAGCTGACTTTCCGCCTTCGCATAGGCGTGCCCTTCCCTGAATACGGGCTTCCAGCCCTTTTAGCGCGGCCGGGTGATCAGGCGGTGCGTCCGTGGGGTTATGGCAATTCGCAGACGATGCCTTGTTGCAAACGGGCTTCGGTGCGGTTGAAACAGCCGGTGCGGATGACGACCCGGACCTTTTGCACCAGGAGCCTTGCGCCCTTAACTTCCGCAGGCGCGCGGCGGTAAGTGGCGACTGCTCGCGATCGGCCTCTATGTTTTTTCAGGCCGGTGGCCGAATGAACGGCTTGCCTGCACGGATCTCCTGTTTGCCGGGGCTGCTTCTTCCAGCGCCAGGCAGGATACGCGCGCAGTTCGCGGCGCGTCTTTCCACCACACGCTGAACTGCTGCGCAGTGCCAGCTTCGGCCTGGGCCAGATCCCAGGCGGTTTTTATGCCCATGTGGTGAGGTGTTCGTTCATGCGCCCGGCCCACGCCCATAACTTCATTGACCTGACTCCTTCAGCACCTTGTCACGCCGCTCGGGGTCACAAGATGTCCATCACGCCGCCGTAGTGTTTCTGCCAGCGCTTGGCCCGCATGGTTGCCAGTTTTGCTACATACCTCCCCAGTGCAGGATACTCCACTTACAATAACCATCTAAATGCATGTTGAACAGGTTAGTTGCATATTCAACCTACTATGGGAAAAATGACTTGCATGCAGGCTATAAAGATCCTAGAACGACGGATTTATTCCATTCCACCGTAGTGATCAGACGGCTTTACCGCACCTAGAGCTCACTCTCTATGCCTCATTGCTCCTAAATATCATGTCATCCACGCCCACGGCTTCCGGCTATATGTCCAAAGAGGTGTTTGCCTTTGCATCCTGGCGGCCAGTTCACCCGTCGTAATCCGACAGAACTGGCAGTTGTTAGGCGCCCCGGAACAAGGCGAGCTCTCCTAAGCTTTCTTGTTTCACATCAGAAATGAAAGTGGCGTGGTGGCCATTAGGCAAAGACAGGGCTTGGGTTGAACACGCCGGATTGAGCCGTGACCTGGGAGACCGCGTAGACGCTGAACCGGTTGCTAGCTCGCTCAGATCCTTTTGTTACCGGCGCCGTCGCTTGTGGGCCGCACCATTACGACAAACCCCCGATGGACGCTTGACGGAGCCCGGCCAAAGGATTGAGAAAGAGCGGCGGGCGCTTATCACCGCGCATACCAACACATGGTCGGGGACCCATGCCCCCTGAAAGTGGGAGTGGAATTTATACGTGAGGTTTCGGTTCTCGCCAGCGTACTTCGATTGCGCGGAGACAACATGGCACCGAAGTTCTCGATTGATCCATCGTTGATGAACGCCCGTCTTGACAGCGAAGGGACAGTGGGGCTGGTCGATGCGAGAAGATGGGCTGGTTCGGTACTCTTTGACAACCGTGTGTCGGTTACACCGAAGGCTGTCACCTTCACTATGCGGGACTGGTCCAATAGCCGTTCATGAAGGAATTGCGTTCGATTACAAGTGCAGTCACGGAACGTCGTACCAAACGGTTGTTTATCCAGGACCGCACGGTCAAGTTCCTTCAGCGATACGTGGATGAGCAGCGAGGCTGTTCGATCCCTATCAAGCGCAACTTGCCGCTTCCGCTAAGCTGCCGACAGAAGCTCCTTCGTTACATCCATTGTTCCTGACAAGCGGGCACACCATTTGACCCGGACACTTTCGGCGGAGATTACTGCGGCTCCCCGCATGGAGTTCGGTCAGGCCTACAGCTGCGATGCCACCAGGTTACGCCACTGAAGTTCTGACTAAGGCCCTCCAATGAGTCGCACAAACGCTCACGTCTGAAGAAGAGGCTTCAGAACTCGCGCGGCGCCATACGTGGAACTCATGGCGTGGAGGACTGATATGTTACCGACCTATGACCAGGCCATTCGGCGGCATAATCTTGCCAGAAGCTTCTCACCACATCCCATGTCCGAGGAGCGAAGAAACACAGCGCTGCCCTGGCTCGCAAAAAGAAACAGTCCGCCACAAAGGGACGCCCTGAAAAACCAAGCCAGCCAGCAGATGCTGGGAGGAGATGCTTAGGCCATGGATTAGCACCGCAGGGTCAAGTCCGGTTGATCTTATCAACGGGGACAACGCTCCATAAATGCCGAGCTTCGAGCGAAGCGCCAGAATTGGATGCCGTTTCTTCAAACCGGACGTTGTGGCGGTACAGCTAGACGAAAGACCATCAATGGCCTTTACCAGCCGCCTTTGTCGGCGAGCTGTGGAGGAGCTTCTTGAATGCGCTGTAGACGATCACGAGGGCCTACGTACGGTGGGACCGATTTCCAGAACCTCGATCGTTTCATTCGGGTCCACAAGAAAAGCAGCAGGTCATTCGCCGCTTTAATGCGTCTTGGTACGGCCAATGTTCATCGAGAAGGCGAGAAATCACCATTACCAAGGTTGAGGTCCATCACGGGTAAAGATTAGACGCATCGTGAAAGAGGAGATAATCCGCTGGGAGCCACGAAACTGGCAGTCAGGTAGAACGTCGGTTGTATGTGGAAGCTTGCCTGCTACCGTCGAATATCGAAGGCGCTGAGAGTCATTGGCGAAAACCACGCCTCTCTATCAGGAGGAAGAACGTAATCAGGGCAGAACTGGGTCGTCAACGCCAGCTTTGGATCCGTTCAAGCTGGCCGATCTTGAGAAGAATCTCGGTTAATCGCATAGCGATAATCTCGCTATGCTCTCGGCACTAGTGCGGAAGCTTGCAGATGAAACTCCTCAAGCACCAGGTGAAACCGAGAAGGTTATGAAGTGGGCGCAGAGGATTACAATGACTTTTCCAGGTATTCCCTTGGCCCAATACTCGCCGATCCAGGAAGTCCTGGACCTCGCCTGACGGCGGCCTGACCATAGACAACCTGCACCGCAGGGGAGACGGTGGTCCTACAGCGATGTGTTGCGAGTAGCCGGTGTCATAACAGCTCCCCGGACAAAGCAGGAAATCAGCGTGGGAAGCGGAAACGGACATCGAGGGCCGCCCTCTGGCCGCATGGAAGGAAATCACCCCAGCAATGGTCGTTGCTAGGGTGTCATCCGCGCTGCATAAGCTACCGCTGCAACGTTCCTAGGAGGCGCTCGGAGATGGGCCGCTTCATTCAATCAAACCCAAACTGCGAATGATTCTAAACATTCTGCAGCCGAAAATCTCCGTGACGTCGCCATTGTGATGACTTCGCCGATGCAAATCGCGCGAAAATGACATCGTGGTTCTTTGCCAGCATGGCAAAGATATCTTGAGCAAATTTTACAGCTTCTCGACATCGACGCGCTGGAGACCGAGCAATTTATCAGGAAGTTAACCACGATGGACTCGTACTCCCGGAAGAGACTTCGTTCAAACGCGGTCGATTCCTCCCAGACTATTTCCGCTTGCTACGCAACAGGAAGACTATACCCGCAAAGCTGACGCCCGAACAGTACCAAAGCGTAGCGCCCTACCTGCTCGAAAAGCTGGTGATGATCATTTTTTGGCATCGCTCAACATTCACGGGAAAAACCCCAGGGCGGATCAAGGAAAACGCGCCGCAAAAGAAGCCTACCGCAGTAGTTCATGACAAATTTATTGTTTCGCGATGTGGCGACGCGAAGGCAAATCCAGATAGAGCGCTTACAACAGCCTTCACCAATGCAATTTGCGCATCATGAAAAGACTGAGGCAGGCCTTGCCGCTAACCTTTCAATAAACGGATGAGACAGCATTGCTTCAGTAATGCCTCGAAAGGTGAAGCAGCATTTTAAGCTGTGAACTCGACGCACTCGCCTAGCGCACGGAGCCTTATGCAGAAGATTTTTCTATTATCGTCGGACCAGCAAAAAGAACAACATCGTTTCATAGGAGGGGCGCTATTTTCTGAGCTACGAGGGAGCCCATTCGAAGAAAATTCTGGCGAGGTTGCCGCCTTACTGTTTGTGAACTGCTTAGAGCCGCGGGCTTGGGCTATCAAAAGAGCGCGAGTTTCATGAAGAGAAATGGCTTATCCGCAGAAAACGTTCCTACTTTCCTCCTCAATATCAATTTGGATCTTTCGACATCCAAATGCTGGAATCGGATATCCGAAAGACCTAGGATGCTATTTCTCCCGGTCGACGGCCTTATGCTGGCCGCCCCCCCCCACCTTGTAGACATGCGCGGAATCCAAAATTATTGACCAGACCGGAGCCCGCGGATTGAACGAATTCTTGCAAGATTCGCCTGACCCGAATATCTATCCCCGCGTTTCCCCTTCCGAAGATCGTGAACCATCGCCTTCCGGCATCCCAAAGTCGTAAAAAAGCGGAGAGCCTTACTATTATAGAGAGCGCTGCATGAGGCCCTGCCATGGCGTGGTTCGTCTTCAGCGGGACCGACGACAGAACTTTGCGGTGTACCTCCCACGGACAGCTGAAGCATTAAAAATCAAGCCTGCAGCCTTATTCTCTGGCAGCATGCGGTCGACACTTCAATCGATGGCATGTGAACGCACCAGTGCATTATGCTCCGATGGGCATCCACGTTACAGGACGCCAGGCGGGCAACTCTGTCCCCGCTGACGTCTCACCTCTTACGCCATGGCTTTGCCACAGAGATGCGGGCGTGTATACGCGATGACGTGATCGCAATTACTCAGAAGCAGCGGGATGTCAGGGTCACCGAATTACTATCTCGCAGCCGGACGCCGCCAAAAATGTGGAGCTACAGAAAAATTCTTGAAAGGCCGAGTGGACCGTTCGCGCACACATATCCGCTCTTCGGCGGCACGTTAAGCGCAAATTGAAGCAGCGCAAGACAGTAGGAGGGCACTGATCCCGGTTATGGGTGGGCCGCTGTTTACTGTAGCAAAATTCAGTGTTCCTGCAAAGTTTGCCTGTATCGGCTGTGCGGCGTAACGCGCCTGATTGGCACCAAGCGAGAAAGGTAAGTGGCTACCGGCCAGCAAGCCACGTGACATGGCAGCGGATGGCGGAGACGGCAGAAACCTGCCTGCTGACGCGCCGGAAAGCCCAAGAAATCCTCACAAGCTGCGGATGAATGTACTGGCGGAGATGAAACTGCTGGAGGAACAGACCAGGCAGGCGGCAGCGCCTGTGGCCTTGACGATCAAGAGAAACCCGGGACTAAGCCAGCCAAGTCACCTCGCCCCGAAGCTGCGCTTGCAGTTGAGACGCAAGCCCCCAACAACCCGTAATCAAAGCACTGAAAGCGTACGGCGAGCGATCAAGGACATACAGGAGGCGGTAGCCCCGTCACCCGGTGGCGAATCGCCAAAGCAACCACTAACTCTCGGCGGACCGGATGATGGCATCTCTGAATGCCACCATTTTGCGCCAACCTGAGTGTCGCAGACTCTACGAAGAAGCCGCTAAAGCGTACGACGCGGCGCGTTTTGTAAAACGAGGTGCTGGCACAAGAATACACCGACCAACGGCGGCTGAAAGTGCGGCGTTACCACTACTTGCTGCCGTAGACCAAAGCGGAATGGCGCGGCAGTATATCGAGTGGAGAGGGAACTGGCTCCGTCAGAGAAAGCAAACAAACCTGCTCCGTGAAAAGTGCTCTTTGAAGCTTTAGGCCGCTGCATTAGCTAATAGCGCCTCGGACGGCCCTGACGCATAGTAGGGGCCGTCAGAGACATCGCCACGGTGCAGATCGGAATGAGAGACTCTATTCTCAAACTCAAAACAGGGAAAGTGTTTCCGTGTTCTGTTTGCGATCGCACCAGCATCAGCATCACCGGCACCTCTACCAATACCCGACAACAGTAAGCCAACGCCGCGCCGCGATTTGCAGCCAAACAAAATGCTATGGCGGCCGCCACGGCGAGCTCAAAGAAAATTACTGCACCGATCATGGCTGCGGGAGCCGCCACGCTGTGTGGCACACGCCAAGCTTGGCCCATCATAAGCGATGAAGAAGATCAGGAACGTTTGGTATCGTCAGCGGTATGCAATGAGGACAAGGTAAGGGGTTGTTCAGGAAACCTCACCCGAAACCGCGGAAGAGCAGGACGAGGGGTAAGATCAGCCCATTTAAGGCTCCACCGCGCCACTCGTTTTCATAACACATTGTTCGAAACCAGTCATACCCTTTCGGGCAACCAGTGCCCGCGCGTAAGATAACCGCAGCGAGTGGGATCCACTAATACAGACGGACCGAAAGCACACGGTGTCCCAAGGGGACTGATGATATCGATATAACCAGCAGCAGGACAACGATAGGCGCGGAAGGCCACGAAGGCATATCAATCATAACGGCGACCTGCACCACGGATAGCCGCATCCCCCTTGGAGATAGCTCCCAGACAAACACCCCATTCGCGTGCATGCCGCGGCCCCAGCAGGCATGGCGCCTTGCCAGATACTGGCTTGCCAGCTCATCGGATAATCAGGGGCGCAAACACGACCGTGAGGAAGAAACCAGGCGATGACGAACATGGTGAACGGCTTGATCACCAGTTAACGCCATGGTGAATCACCAGCCCCTTAGGCTGTCTGCCCACCGCCGGCAACCGCCGCTGAATCCAAACTTGCGCATCATCGAAAGATCATGGCCCAGATCAGGATTCGCGCCGGATGGACACCTTGTGCATATTCGAAGCGCGGATAGCGTTTCCGGCACTACCGGCAACCTGCCCAGCGCACCACCGCCACAATGGCCAAAGGCACCCAGCATCGTAAAGTAGCGCTCAAAGAAGCCCATTGCTTTCAGCGATGCATGTTCGGGTGATAACCCCGGTATTCACTGATGGCTCCTCAGATTAGCTCGTTTTTAACCCGCTTCGATAGTTCTGCGCTTTCTTTGCGCTCGGAGTAGCGATCGTCAGGTTAGCACTGCGGTCTCGTACCCAGCAGGGTTGAATTTCATCAATTTTCCAGACGTCGACGATTCGTCACTAGAAACGTGAGGTTCATCCGATCTTGTCATTCAAACTCCGATGAACGCTTTAGGGTACGAGAAATTGGTGGATGGTCACCATCCGCATCCCAGCGTCCCCAGCACCGCAAACTGGTGACGGCATTAAAACGATGGACCCGCCGGAGACCTGCGATCACCGCGAGCGTCTTGCCCTGGTGGGGCGTACGCCCCCATCGATAACGGAATGCCAGTCAATCGGGTTTTCATAATGCGGTCATGGCCCCGTGCCGCTCCGGTGAGCCACCAAGACCATGGCCTTCAGACCACTGCGCCAGTTCCCGTAACTCCTGACTTTCGGATGCGACGCCTCCTCGCATCGGCGTGCAAAACGCGCGGGTTGTGAAGATACGGGGTCTCGGCGGCGCCCATCGCTTCCAGCAACCTTGATCTGCTTCAACGGAGAGGCGACTAAAGACCGAGCTCTCAGTGACCCGACAACAACAGAATTGCGCGGCCGATGCGCAGAGGGCCGGGCTGCGAAATACAGGGCCTGCTTGAGGCGCCTCGAAATGATTCAAGTCAACGTCGGTAAGTCGTGTCATTCATGGTTGGGTCACTTCTCCGGATAAATACAATTCTTGGCACCACGGCCGCATCGCACCGCTTCGCATCACGCCTACTAAACGGCCGACGCAAACCCTGTCCAGTCGCCATAGCCGACCAGCCAGAGCTGCGGTTCATGACGGATCGGCCCTCGACGGCCACTCGTCCATCCGGCTTCTACGATGCCCCAGCTCGCCAAGTGGCTGAAGGCGAGGCCTGAAACCCCGTGCACCAGATGATTGCGTCAAACAGGTCTTCCCTGCCATCGGGGCCAGACGACACCCGATTCGGTAATTCGGGAGAATAGGCCGCATTGAGCACACCGCGCGCTCTCGCTTCCGTGACCGATGGCACCATGACAATGTCCGCCAGGCTTCGACAGGCGTTACGTCCGCCCTGCCTGCTTCGCCTCCACTTCTCGGTCCGCCATCTCCGAAACAGAACCCGTCCATCGACATCGTCGGGAAAGAAACTGAGGGGTCTCTCGGGCTGACCCAGGTGCTTCTGCCACTTTGGACACCTCCGCCAAAATCTGAAGCGCCTTGGAATTGCCCCACCGCCCAATCACTAGGCACCCGCTGATCACGAAGCCTCCGGCCGCTGTAAATCCGCTGAGATGGATCTGCTGCCCTTTATTACGAGCCCGTCCTGGCATGCCGGGATAAAAAGCTGGCTATCCAGGTGCCGGCTGCGCTGATGACGGTTCTTGCGCTGTACTGGCCGTGATTCGGTATTACGGTCAAGCCTTCCTGGCCGGGAACAACGTATCAAAAACCCCGCACGGGCCGATCCACCGGATCTGGTAAACGGCCTCGTAGGGCCGTGAGGTAATCAAATACCTGGTCGCGGGCGGGCCAGCCCCGAATTCATTGCCTTTCCGGCATCTTGCCATCCCGAGGAAACTCCATTGCCGCCGGTGGAAAAACAACCGAAGGCGAATCCCAGCCATGACGCCAGGCACCGCCTGGTTCAGGGCTCTGCGGCCACAATCCGTTAGTCCAAAGCTTGTGACGGGCGAAGGGAAATAGCCGGTGGCAAGCCCGGCTTGTCCCCCCTCCAATCACCAGGAACATCCGTTTCTCTCATACCGGCACTGGCCCCCAAGCCCGTTTAACCGCTGTTGGCACCTCCGGGACCGGGGCCCTCACAAGAGGATTGTCTCATGTCGGGTAAGCCTGACTGAGATGAGCGCTGCCAAGGCAATTAAAGACCGAACGAAACCCAGAGGCAGCTGTAAGTCCCCAGACCTGGAAAAAAACCCAGGCCGGGCAGCCCAAAAGTTTGCCGATTCAAAGGGCCGGGCCGATTGGCATGGGCCATTGTAGTAAAAAACCTAACATCCAGCGAAGAACCCACCCATCCTCCTGCGCGGTAAGCTGGGACGGATCATATAGCTGTGGAGGGAGGGAGTTGGACCGGGCGAAAACAGGGCACCGCCCAAAAAACAACCCAAGGAGGGGGGCCCCGGTGGGGCAATTTTTCCCCCCTTCCTTCCCTTCCCTTTTGGTTGGT
>Ga0163217_1110245_pt1 | contig 10566 bp, 4 predicted proteins | sample SynspAceP_FD_185933 | JGI IMG/M metagenome (GOLD analysis project Ga0163217, IMG submission 185933) | Saline lake microbial communities from Ace Lake in Antarctica - Synechococcus sp. Ace-P (PacBio error correction) | ecosystem: Environmental > Aquatic > Non-marine Saline and Alkaline > Saline ... | reverse complement strand
CGGAAACCACTTTGAAGATGGGTCCGTTGGAAGCGATTGTATTCTGAGATAGCCGAAGAAATAAAAGCACCATATAGTAGACCCACCTATTTAGAATGTTTGCCGTTGGGCCGTTCTTGAGGGTATTAAACTACCAGATTGGAAACATTATGAACCACTCCTGAAAGAAGATCAAAGGGAAATTTGATGAACTCTCCAAAATCGTAAATACAAGGGAATCTATTCCGGATTGGATAAAGAGAACTATAAGTGCCAAGTCATTGGGTGAAGCGCTGCTGACCAAAGAAATTCATTGCTCTTAATAAACCAGGCCGAAGGTTATCCTTAGACGAATACTTTAAAAACAACTAAGGTAATTCTAAGCAAGTGCCCTGAATAGGCAGGAGTGAAACAGAATCCATAAAAAGGATATCCAGATGCCTTGCGCCTGAAGGAACGTTTCAAATGTATTTTATAACCGAGCCCTTTTAAGAAAAGGGCTGGTTCGAAGTTACAGGATGCCTCTTCACAACTGTAGCACCTTATTTAGACATTTAAACCGGCCAAACGTGTGGTTGATTAACCCTTTTTTATGCCGGTGCTGGCGTAAATCTTTGCATTAGCAGCACTTATGGAAAATAAAGGCCAGCTGATCGCCTTGGATATATATGGAAACGAAACTCAAAAGAATTAAAGCGAGAGACCAAACGCCGATGTGCCATAACGTGGAAAACAAGAGTTATAGAATCTACCCAAAGTCATCAAAAAAACTATACGACTCGCGGATAGGGGTGTCTAATAGATGCCCCCTGCACAGGGTTGGAGTTCTAAAAAGAAACCGGATGCCAAATGGAAATTACAACCTGATTTTTTTAGATAAAATTATGGTCACCACAAGAAAATCCTCAAGATACAGTTCGGCATTGATAAAAACCTGGTGAAAAATTGGTTTTAATGCCACATGTTCATATCCACAGGAGAATAGTTCAGCAAGAAAAAATTCTTAGTTCGGAAGCTGGTAAAGCATTTCCACTTTGATCAAGGATGACAAATTTATGCTTTGTAAAAAACTGGTTTTGACGGTTTTTTACATGGCTCTATTGGAAAAAGTCCAGCTTAGTTTACAAAAAAACACCACAAAAAGAGCGCTGGCCCATAGCATGGGCAGGCCTCTTTTACATTTTAAACCTATTAATCCGTATTCTTAACACTAGGGGCACGAACCCCTATTCCTGTTTGCCGAATTTAGTTCCCCGATTGTAAATTTCTTATACCGATAGGATCGTTGTTGTAATAGTGGAAACTGGCATGGGCATGATACTGTCACTGTGGTGCAATGCGGTTATCACAAATGACCTCGATGTTCTGCCATAGGCATCCTCTTACCCTTCATATTAAGCCCTATATGCTCTTCTTATTCTTTCTTTAATCGGACTTTCTATTCCTTTGTGATCCCAGAATTTCCTCTTCCTCTTGTTCTGCAATTCCTGTGATTGCCTCAAATTTGCGCATCTTCCTTGGCCCTTGTTCATAATAGGAAATCTTTTCCTGTTCCGTAGATTTTCTAATTCCTGGGCTATTGTTCCGGTAGCGGTAAAAAGCAGAACTTGCCAAACTTAAAAAATTGTAAGCTTTCATAATTTAATTGTTTTATTTTGAAACCGTGATTCTTTAACATGTTTGTGGTATAGAACAATCAAACCCACAAAACCCATACTCCATTGTGCAATAAAGTTAATTTTTAAAAGACCCTCTTCCTATGAATTTATGGGTCAGCCACATCTGGAGCATCAACGATTCTGCCAGCTACTCGTTTTAAAGGCACTCGTACTTAAAGATAGAATCATTAGTATGGACCTGGTGCGTTCGTTAAAAGGTTTTGAAAGGGCTTGCCCCCCCCTCCTGGGAGGTTTCGTTGTGCAGAAAGCCATATCTAGCCCATAACCAGCCTATTACCAAGTGACTTAAAAATTTCCATAAATAATTTGCATCGGACAAATAAACGCTCGTAATTCCCTTTTTGGCAAAAGGCATCAAAAAAGTCCAAAACTTCTCTCGTCACTTAATCTTGTCTCCCAATATTCTTGCCGATAGGATTCTCCTCAAAATTCCCATTTGCCTTGGTTATGTTTTACAATACTCCGTTAAATAACAATTCTAAAGCCTTACCTTCTCCCATAGAACTTTTTCTTCCAAAAGTGTCTTGCGACTGTATTACCGTAGTACCTTTCATAAATACTAAATATCCTTAATATCCTATTAATATTCGTAGTATAAAATCGGTACAGAATCCATATCCCCCCAATGCCTGTAACCATTGCTCACAGCCACAGACCCTGCCTCATAGAAAGTTTTACCATCGGAATAACGCATTTCCAATAATAGACCATACTTTTCCTTAACTCAGGGCCTTGGTAATGTATAATATCATAATATTTGGCGGCCAATAGCGACCAAACTCCAATGAACCTTCGGCAATCGCTTTTGCAATAATAGCATGCGCCTTAACTTCTGGATGTTCAATAATTAAGCAGGGTTTTCATCGATCCTTTTTTCCATTCACTGGAAAAGTTTCGTCCTGGGGCCGTTCATTGGCATATTCCAATGAGGGCTTGATAAGCGGCCATGCTTATAGCGGCACCGCCACGCCCGACACTAATCGGGAAACACTGTTCATCATTAAGAACATATATTTTAATCCCTTATGGCCTTACCTACCAACCAGCCATGACAATCGTCCTTATCCACCAAATCCTAGATGTGTAGTGGGAGGATCCACGTTTGTCCCATTTTTGAAATCCGCCCGGTCATAACATCGTCTCTTTAAACTAGCCATCAAGCCCTCCTACCCTAAATTTTGGAACAACAAATAAAGATCATACCTTAGTACGGACGGCGCTCCTTCAATTCTGGCCAGCAACAAATGCACGATGTTTTCGGCATATTGATGATCTCCACCTGAAATAAATATTTATTTGTCCTGATATTTTAAAATAGCCTTCTTCCGTTGGAGTTGCTGTGTAGTATACTGATAAAGGAAACTTCCGCTTGTGGTTCGTTGAAGGCACATAGTTCCACCCCAAGCACCGAAGCCATTTTGGACAAACGTTCTTTAAGTTCATCATTGGGCAAAATGCACTATTAACTCCGCTGCTCCCTGGGTTAATCAGTATTAATCCTGGTAAATGATTGTTTGCTGCCTTCTTTGAATATTAAGGCTGAGGCCGTATGTATGACAAACGGTAATTGCATGCCTCCAACACCATAATCAAAAGGCACCAGCAATAATCACCCCATTTCCCCTCTTTTTTCATCATTACATCCACTTGCTTAATGGACCATATACAGTGCCATTCTTGAATTTGCGGTGTGTTCACATCCCTTGAGAAAAGGGAACAATTCGCGATCGGAAAATTCCTTAATAAGAATTTAAAAAAAGATCTAATGAAAGTTTTCATAATCCTTATAACGTTCAGTTGAAAGCAGGTTTCTTCCACTCGTGAACCTGATATAATAAGAATTGTAAAAGTTGCGAGATCTACATATTCCTTTGCCATTGTAAAGATAATTAATTGAAGTACATATTACAATACGAATATACAATTAACTATACTAAAATATCTACCAAAAAAAAAGGTGAAAGTATTAGCATATATAAGGGCTTAGTAGAAAAAAAAAATAGAAAAAAATACAATAATAGATTCCCGTCCCATAAAAAGCCAATATTATGTTTACTTCCTTTAGAATTTTATCCGTTTGGAAAACCATGAAAACAATGAGCAGTCGCCATTAAAACAACATATTTTTAGCATAGTTGGAAAATATTGTTTGGCCATAATAAAGCCTTGCAGGGTTTTTTTGCAATTCCTATGCTTTATCGCAGATTTTGCATTGAGTCCGACTAACCGATATTTTTTCCGCTTCTAGTGTATTTGGACTTAAAATATGCAAAAAGACCGGCAGATGATAACGCATCCATACCGGTCATGGTAAGAGTGAACCACTTATAACTTTTTTAGTGGTGGGTTTTTTAATTACCTCAGCTACCATTGTTAATAGGCCTATGAGGGAGTATTATAAATATTCTAACACCTCACAAAACACCAAAAATCCTGGACCTGATTAGTCTTGGGGGCCATTATTCTATGGAAGGAAAATTTCGTATTCCGGGAGATATTGAAAAAAAAAGTCTAGAAACCAATAGTTCCCACTTAAGGCGGATGCCTGGCATCATAGAAGTGGATGCCATCACATCGGTATGCCTTTTTATTGGTATTTCCATTTGCGTTGATTTTTTGGCAAAGGGTATGAAACGCGGACGACTGGGCTGCATTGGCCGCCTCCATATTATTTTCTTATAATGGCTATCTCATCTTTAGCACCTGCAACTTGGTGAAATAATGACGAACATCTTATATGACGAACTCATTGCAGAAATTCGCGAAGTTTCCTTTAAAGTGGACCGGTATTTCAGGACACTGAAAAAAAGTTTTGTTAGAAAAGCGGGCACAAAATTATCACGTAGATTACATGCCTGTAAACGGAAGTATTAACTGTAAAGAGGACAGGACCTGTCCCATAAATTCAAAGATAGACTCCGCTCCGATATTCCCAATATTGGACACGTATTGATCCACATTAAGAACCCCAAATAATAATTAAGCCAAACCGCCATACTGTATAGTCTTCCTCTAGAAATTAACAATGTCCTCTAAAAACTGTTAACTATTCTACTTAAAAATTTACACATTAAAAACCGTAAATGCAGCTTATAATCCATACAATTTTAATATTAGAGATTCATTTCTTTGGAAGACCTTAGCACTAAGATATTTCGGTACAGACCCTATACATAGCTAGTGCTCCAATCTCAAGGATGACCAAAGAATAAGATAGTAAATCTAATATCTTAATTTGGATTAATAGCGTGGCAATAGATTGGCTAACCTGGCGCGTTATGTTAATTGAAACGTGTGCGATCAGTTGGACGCAGCTAATTGTGATTGTCCCGAGAACGGCCGTGATGATTACCCCATGGATGCACAAATGGCTACAGAAAATAAACCCAAAATATGGGTATTTCTGGAAATTAGACGAATTGAAGAGTTTATAAAAAGCGTGGACAAAGAGGAATAAAAACTTTGACCCCATGCTTTCACAAAAAATACAATGCTTATCACAAGATATTTTAAGGTTGAGTGATGCAGCTCCTATTTGGACATAGAAGAGTATTGCCTAATACAACGAACAGGAAGCGCTTGCCTTAAATGAAGAAGAGTAACTTATCTACAGCAAATTCCAAAAAAATTGGGCGCAAAAAACTGTACAGATTCCATAGTATTTGGTTTTAGCCAGGTAAACTCCGAACCACTGCCAGACATAAAATTTTAACGGCGCCCACTTTTTAATCGATATGGAATTGAAAAGCCCTCATCGCGTTTTAAACTTATTAAAAAAAACATCACAAGAACACCCTGGAGGAATAGTCTCAGCCTATAAGGACAACGTGGCCTTTGTTAAAGTCCTAAAGTGATTCAATGTGCCCCTAAAAAGTGCAGACAAACCGGATTATTACGAGGAAAAAATCATTCGAATCCGTTATTTCCTTAAAGGCAGAAAACCCATAATTTTCTAAAAACTACTGTAGAGCCTTTAATGGTGCGGCTACAGGAGCTGGTGGTGAAATCAGGGACCGTTTGGCTGGAGGAAAGGGTTTCCAGTGCCCTTGGGCGGGAAACTGCCGGTTATATGACCGCCTATTCCGATTGAAAGAACAGACCTTGGAAAAAGGGCATGAAAGAAAGGAATTGTTTGTACCAAGACCTCCAATGGATATTTAATAAAAAGCATTCCAATGGTGTTCTGGACTTTGGTAAACAATTGGCCAACCCTTAATGCTGGTTCAGTACTTACTTTAACATGCATGAAGCGCTGAATCTTCAGCAAATGGACAAGGTAGGAAAAATTGGGTTATGACAAGGTTAATTATGCAGGCCGAGGAATTGCGCATGGCAATGGCGGGGAACAGCTGTGAAGGACAGCTCCAAAAACCGGTGATTAAAATTGTAATCCTTGTGGCGACAACTATCGAATCGGCGGAAAGGGAGGGCCGCAGTATCCAGTGCCGATAACAGGCGAATCTACAGGTGGGGGCTGGGGCCACTATAGAACTCAATGCCCATTCAGCGATCTAATCCAGAAATGCGAAAAAAAGAGCTGCCGAAACGCCATTCGGGGTATGTAGAAAAGTGATCATAACCCTATTGTTTCCATACACGATCACGGTGGCAGGCGGGACATTTGGAGATTGTCGTATCGGAATTGGTGGAGAAAACCGTAAGGGAAAATAGATTTGATAAAACTGCCATTGGGGGACCCTACCTATCAGCAAAGGAAACTATTTGATAACGAATCCCAAAGAGCGTATGGGATTGGTCATCGGCAAAAAGGATTGTTGATATGCTTGCATCGATGCAGATCGGGATACGATACCCAGTATGAGGTTGGTGATGTTACAGGAGATAATCGTTACCTTCAAATCTTCCAACTACCAGAGAGAAAGTCCTTATGGATAACTTGAATATCGGATATGTTGGTAGTTCTCAACAAAAACTGTAAGAACGATGCCACAATATCAAGAAAAAATATTTAGCGCCATCCTATTCCCTAGAACACTTCCATGATTATTTTGGACCAAGTTTTACAATTGGAAGCTGTGGCTTCCAAAGATGCTTACCAATAAGCGTAACCGCGGTGCTAGGGCAAGGTGGCCAAAGCAGCAATGTGCAGGGACCCCTGCATTACCTTTAAACAATATGTGGTAGCCCTGGATTATAAAGGAAAGAAAGGGAAAGTGCCACTCTATACGGCCACTCCCCTGTTTCTGGATAATAGACCCTGCCGCTGGTAGCAAAAAAACAGTATGCGGAAGGCGCTTGACCAATATTGTATGGGCTCCCTTAAAGGACGGTTTTGGATTCAGTATCCCTTTCCGCCAACTGGATGTGGCCATGTAAAAACCCTGAGAGACGCACTAGATGTATGAGGCCTGTGTTGAGGCTATTGCGGATTTCGCCATTGCATTGGGAATCAATGTCCCAACAGTAAGGATTCCCTTTCATGGGAAAACAACCGTTATAAAGATTGCTGAGGTATAGCTGCTGGAACCGTTATAATTTCCGCCGCAGGTAACTGTTCCGATATCACCCAAGGTGGTAGAAACCGGTTTTACAAAAAAATGGAAGGCGATATATATTACATTAATCTTTCCAAAGGACACTTATAAATTTAGGGAGGATCTTCATTTGCACAAGATCTTGAATACCATGGTGACTGACGGCCCCACAATTAATTGATGCTGTAATTTAGGACTGTATTCCAATTCGTTCCAAGGTCTGATCCTTGACGGAAAGAGGTCTGGCTGGCCATGATGTAGCTTCCGGGGACTAGAATTACGACCTTTTAGAACTTTGTTTGCCCGACACCGAGTTAGGGCCACTTTGGACCTGACTTCCATTTGGTGAGACCGAATTACTATTAAAATTATTGTTTTCCGAAAACGCTGAATTGTTTTCAGGCCAAGGACAGTTCGGTAGAAAAGGTTTTGGCCGATGCTGGAATGATTTTTACAAAATTGGTTCTGTAACCGCAACTGCTACGCTGACCCATTAAAACAGGGTGATGGCAAAAATGGGAATTGAACATTAAACTCCTACGCGGATACCTGGTTTAAAAACTTCCTACCTTCTTGACAAAAGGCAAACTCAAAAACTTTGACCCAAGAAGTAACAGCAATTATAAAAATCAACCCTTAGCCTACACATTCCCCTGCACATTTTGAGGCAAGTTGCCCACTAAAGCCAACAACACGTCCAAAAAGCGGCAAATCCACGTGAAAAAAGGTTGTAATTCGAGCGGCGAAATGGCCAATGCATGTAACCTTGCCCGGTTTTGATGTAAAGGATGTACCCATAGACCGACTAATCTCTGCGTAGAGAAGACCTGGAGGATATCAGTTTATAGGAGGCTGTGGTGGTTTCTCCAAAACTCGGAGTATTGGGCAGGCCAAGTTGGGCTGGAGCTGTTAAATATAACGAAAAAAGCAAATACAGCACTAAAGAATTTCTTTGCCAAGCCAGATACCCTTTCCATGTTATTTGTAACGGTTGCCAATTGTTTTATGGAATTTGCGAATGATTAATCCCGAGCATGCAGAACACGGAAAAATGAACCGGGTATAATGATTCCCACAAACACGAAAGTGGATTACCCTGTTGTTATTCAAAAGAACAAATCCGTAATGCTTTCAAGCTTGGAAGGCGTCCACATTTAGGTGTTTGGATATCCCATGGAAGGGAATTAAATTCACCTCTTTTCGCAGAAATTAAATATAGTGGCCAACTATGGCTATGACAGGGTATCCGGCAAATCCTAACGCAGGTGATTTTTAATACCGCCAAGTTATGTGAACCACAGGGAGACTTTGGTGGCGACTATGCCGCATATTAGAGCGTTCTATTTTCCAATGGAATTGGGCACATATCCAGAAGGTAGAAAAGATGAGGTTTCACCATGTTGGAGGGCATTTGTAAATGCCCGCAAATGGGCTAGAAACGAATAATGACTAATTATGACTTTAGACGAGCTACCAAAGGGAAACCTTCCAGGCTATAATAAAAAAAAATGATTGCTAATGAATACCTTGGGCCCACTTACGTGAGAAAGTACGAGGAGCCACTTCCCAAGCAATATTATAATGCTTTGGACCGTTATAAAGAGGCATAAAAATCAAGGAACTTACGTTATAGTAAATCCCGAAAAGGGAGGTTGTAGCTTCCTTCAATGAGTTTCCTGCCATACCTCACCTATAAAGGGGGTATTCGATTGTCTTGGTTTTTTTTGATTGTGAAAAAAAGAATTCCATGTTCATGAAGAATTGAAACAGGAAAGGGCAATTGGCAAACATAAATGTTTCAATGGCAATATCATAGGCCCAAGGAAAAAAGGAGTCATATTGTGCAATTAACTTCGAACAAAACTAAAGACCGGATGCCATTCGATTTACGAAAGCTTTGGGTTTCAAAGCTACCCAGAAGGGTTAAACTACAATCTATAAGAAGCCACAACAAAAAATCCCTTGAAAAAAGAAGTTGGATAAAATGGCTTTTAACGCCATTTTAGACCTCAAACTCCCTTCCAAGGATTTTATATGTTAAAAGCAATGGTACACCGCCAAGTTATTCCTAAAATACCTTCTTTATTTTTAGAATAATCCGCATGAATCGCCTTATCAAAGGCCTTCCCAATGCTCGGGCGTTCATTCTTTCAGGGGTAAAAAAGACATAATCCCTGTGGCAACCGTTCTCCATGAGGCTCTAATTGCCGTTTCAATTCGGAGGTAACAACCCGTTGATTTTCAGGATCATTTTCCTTTGTTTTATTCTCTGGTTTGGGACATATAAAAAGTCCACTGTTAAATAGGCTTTTTGCATTAACGGATGCGATTTTCCTGGTTATTTCTCTCTACCATTCCGACCTTCAAATAGAAAATTCGTATATAATCATTGGATAGAAGGCGTCCAAGTCCCATTTATTCCATCCTGTCTCACCATTTCATAGGCATTACTTGGACCAGGTATATAAACGCGCGCATTTGATTTTTTGTTACCTTTTTCATGGACCACTACTCACTAAACTCGATTGACCATAGTTGTTAATTAAAAATCATATTCTAAACTGCTTTCCATTCCTGAAACTTTGGGATGGATCTTCTACTCCTTTATATCTATTCCTGATTTCTCCTTAAAATTCCGCTACACATGTGATCACCAAAAAGCCAGTTAATCGGGCCCACTGGGTTATTCCTCGTCCATTCACCCAGTCCATATTATCCCAAATCCCTCAGCCAAAATAACATCGGGAACGAATATAGCCAAGTGTATTCCATCCAAACTTCTTCTACAGCCGCAATATTCCCATATAGTTCACGGACCAAAAAAAACGTGAATGGACCCCTCGCTTGTTAGGGCAAAGGAAAACTTGTAAATAGGGGTACATAGGGCCGGTTTATCAAAAAAGTCTTGATTCCCCATTTGCTAGTTATGCATACAAATCTTCTGGTAATTTAGGATTATCGCCCCTGTACCATAGTAAGGTACCCAAGGTTATGGAATTCCTTTTCCTTGCGTCTTTCACCCAATTTTACCTACCCGCTTATACGGTTTCCGGATTATGTCCCGCCGTTATACATTAAAACCCATTTCAATCCCTTTCTCTTATAATTTCTTAAAGGGTTTGCCATTATAAGTTTCTGGGTGATCTTGGGCTTCTCCCAGGGGGGGACCCCACCCGTCCATGCCATTTTTTACACAGGGGAATCTTTGTTATTCGCCCACAGAAAAAAAAATTTTCATGTTAAAAAATAAACTACTTTTTTGGCCGTTTTACAAAAAAAAAGGCTTTTTTTTCCATTGTTGAGGTTTATTTTTGTTTATTTAAAAAAAAAAAAAAATTAAAAAAAAAATGTTAATCCATTTAATTTTTTTAAAATCCTTTTTCCTTTTTTCCATATTTTTCCCTTTTTTTGTG
>Ga0163217_1100106_pt1 | contig 10566 bp, 8 predicted proteins | sample SynspAceP_FD_185933 | JGI IMG/M metagenome (GOLD analysis project Ga0163217, IMG submission 185933) | Saline lake microbial communities from Ace Lake in Antarctica - Synechococcus sp. Ace-P (PacBio error correction) | ecosystem: Environmental > Aquatic > Non-marine Saline and Alkaline > Saline ... | reverse complement strand
TGACGCGCGCAGGCGGACGTGGCGTTACTTGCATTTGCGGGCCCCGAAATCGGGGGTGCCTCGACCAAAGCCTTTACGGGCGCAACACTGCTTGTGCTGGCCGCTTTTGTCTAATTTAGGCAGGCATGGATCGACGGGCGCTCGACGCCGAGAGCTCCGGCGCGTATATTGCATGCTTCAAACAAGCGCCCGGTTTACGGTGGCAACAGGGCACCTCGATCACTGGAGGAACGGATACAAACGCGTGGAAACCCTGCGCTGGTTGTGATATTTTATTCCTTGGACGCGGGAGATGTATCCTATGGCTTTAAAGCCGCACTGAAGCTTCAAAGAGATCAGCTATATCCTGCTGAGGCCTATTTTGCGCAGGCGACTCAAGATGGCCCGATAGCCATGATCGATAATGACTGCCGTCGTGCGGTGATGGCGCGCCGCGATGCTCTGTTTGATAAGACAAATCTCAAACATTGCAAGAGGGCATGGCGCGCGGCGGCAAATCATTTTGCTGTCCAGACAAGGCAGGACTGCAAAGAAAGCCGGATGTGCCAGACACACAATCGCGCTCCCGGCCGTCTCTTCCTTTATTCGCGCCAATTTGTCTATGCCATCCCAGCCAGATGCTGGCTACCACACAAGGCACTTTGCGCGCGGCACAGATGTCTGACCCAACGGCGAATCTGCAAGTCGGTTATTAACTGTGGAGTAACGCTTTGCCGAAAACGCAGAAAGCATTCTCTACAACCATTGGGATCGTGAACGTACGACTGCCACCCGCATGCGATTTGTCGAGCGTAATGCTGACGTAATTGCGACGAGGCATAACAAGCGAAACCGCTCACATTTAACGTATTGATATCACGGTTTATCTTTTGGTGCGGGACAGGGGATTGAACCCTGTTGACCTTCAGTTTATGAGCTGACGAGGCTACCGGCTGTCCATCCGCGCTGTTCTTTTTGTATTGCTCGTAGGGGAGAGATTGTGTTTCCGTTTACCAGGTTTGCGACGACCTACTCTCCCACGTCTTAAGACGCTACCATTGGCGCGACGCCTAACTCCGAGTTCGGGAGGGATCGGTGTTTGCGCGTGCTATGGACCACCAAACCGGGAAAGAAACACCACATCAGCGCGTTTTAGGCGTGGCTATTGCAAGTCAGGGCTTCTGAATTGATTCTGGAAGAGCGAGGTTTTGGGGCCTTGCTGTTTCGGATCGGATCAAAGCCAAATCGAGCCGATTAGTACGGTCAACTGAACGCTTGCTGCGCTTAACACTCTCCGCCTATCGAGCGTGGTGGTCTACCACGGCTTCAAGGGAGACCTTGTTTTGAGGGGGGGCTTCCCGCTTAGGATGCCTTCAGCAGTTTATCCTGGTCGAGCTAGCTACCCAGCACTTCTTCCTGGCGAACAACTGGCTACACCAAGTGGATCGTTCCCCCGGCTCCTCTCGCGTACTAGGGGCAATCCTCTCAAGTCTCCTTACACCAACGGGCAGATAGGGACCGAACTGGTCTCACGACGTTTCGAAACCCAGCTCACGTACTCTTAAACGGCGAAACAGCCGTTACCGCTTGGGACTGCCCAGCCCCAGGATGAGCTGAGGCCGACATCGAGTGCAAAACGTGCCGTCGATATGGACTCTTGGCACCATCAGCCTGTATCCCGGCGTACCTTTTATCCGTGAGCGATGGGCCCTCCACTTGGGACCACGGATCACTATGACCGACTTTTCGTCTCTGCTCGGACTTGTCAGTCCTTGCAGTCAGGCAGGCTTCTGCCATTGCACTCAACGACGATTTTTCCGGACCGTCTGAGCACTACCTCGCGCGGCTCCGTTACAATTTAGGAGGCGACCGCCCAGTCAAAACTACCCGCCACGCAGGGTCCCGGAATCCGGATGACGACCGGCGGTTAGATTATAGAGCGAAGGTGGTAATCTCAGGGAGGTCCCCAAGGACTAGCGTCCCTGGTTCAAGCCTCCACCTAGTCCTGCACATCGCAATCCTGATACCAGATGCGGAAGCTGAGCTAAAGGTGCACGGAGGGGCTTCCGTCTGACCGGCGGCGGGAAGCCTGCATATTTGACAGGGCAATTCAATTTCGTGAAGTCGATGCTGGAGACAGCGGGGAAGGACGTACCCATTCTTGCAGGCGGAATTACCCGACAAGGATTTCGCTACCTTGGCGTTAATAGTTACGGCCGCCGTTTACCTGGGCTTAAATTTCAGACTGCACCCTCCTTTTAACCTTCAGGGCACCTGGGCAGGCGTCGACCTATAACGTCGGGCTTACACTTCGCAGACCCTGTGTTTTTAGTAAACAGTCGCACCCCCGGTGGTCTGTGCCCCGCCACTGGTTGCCAATGACGGGGCCTCCGTTCTCCCGAAGTACGGAGGCATTTTGCCGAGTTCCCTTTCAGGCATCTTCTCTCAAGCGGCTTGGATTCTCTACCAGTCCACCTGTGCGGTTTTAGGTACGGTGTGTGGAGGAGCTTTTCCAGGAAACCCACTCAGCAGCCTGCCGCAATCCGATAAGGCAAAACTTACACCTGCGATCACGTCACATCCTCTGGGCTCAGGAATTATTTAACTGATTTCCCATCGAACTACGCTTTCGGCTCGCTTAGGGGCCGGCGTCACCCTGCTTCAAGATTAGCTTTAAGGCAGGGAACCCTTGGACTTTCGGCGACAGAAGTCTTCTCACTCTGTTTTGTCGGACGATGTCAACATTCTCGCTTCTGACACGCTCCACCGTGCCTCACCAGCCGGCTTCACAAGCAGATATCCATCTCTCCGGCGCGTCGCGAGCGACGGCACAGAGATAGGGGATAACAGAACAGACGCCCGCTTACCCGCATGCACCAAAGTGCACACCCTGAGCTTCGGCTCGGGGCTGAGCCCCGTTACATCTTCAGCCGCAGGACAGCTTATCGACCAGTGAGCTATTACGCTATCTTTAAAGATGGACTGCTTCTAAGCCAACTCCTGGTTGTTTGGCGTCCCCATTGCGTTCCCCACTTAGCACGAGATTAGGGCCTTAGCTGCAGGTCGGGTTGTTTCCTTTGACGGACGGACGTTAGCAACCGCCGTCTAGTACTGCCAGCAAGTACTCCTCGGTATTCGAGTTTGCGTTAGAGTCAGTAAGGCCTGTGGGGGCCACTACCCATCCAGTGCTCTACCCGAAGGTATTCACGTGGACGCAGCTACCTAAATAGCTTTGCGAGAGAACAGCTATCATCCGAGGTTTGATTGGCCTTTCACCCCTAGGCAACAGCTCATCCCGATCCTTTTCAACGATGTGGGTTCGGACCTCCAGTTGGTGTTACCAACTTCATCCTTGGCCATGCCTAGATCACTCGTTTCGGGTCTGATCCATCTAACTCAATCCGTCAATAAAGAGGGGCGCCATTTAAGACTCGCTTTCGCTGCGCCTCACTAACGGGCTTAAAGCTTGCTAGCATAGACCAAGTGCGTTGACCCATGTATACAAAAGGGAACGCCGTCAGGTCCGCGTTTCCGAAAGAACATGTCCCTCCGACTGCTTGTAGGCGCTCGGTTTTCAGCGTACTGTTTCACTCCCGCTTGTTTCGGGGTGCTTTTCACCTTTCCCTCACGTACTGGTTCGCATCGCGTCAGCAAGCAGTACTTAGCCTTCGGGGGTTGGTCCCCCGATCTTTCAGACAGTTTCACGTGTCCCGCTTATTGATACGTCACCTAAAAGCTCCATACTGGGAGCTGTCCCCACTTTGGCTGAATCTTTCCAGACAATTTCTGCGTCACGTTATCGGGCCGGCTGGTCCGCGTTCGCTCCGCGGCTACTAACGGCGGGTCTTCTAATTGATTTCCTTTCTCGGGTACTTAATTTTCAGTCCCGGGTTTGCTTCTTCTAACCCTATGTATTCAGATCAGATACCTGTTTGACTGATTATTCGATACCCATTAAGGTTAACAATAACAGATATCAGGTGGGTTGCCCCATTCGGAGATCTTGGGAATCCAAAGCCTATTCCGGCTCCCAAGCTTATCGCAGGATCACGGTCTTCATCGCCTCTTGCTGCCAAGGCATCACAAACGCCTTATCCGCGCTTGATCCGCCGGCAAGAGCCAAGGCTTTCCGGTTCAGAAGTTTTATTTTCCCGGCTCCCGGCACGCTGGCGTGTGCATGCAGGGAACTTTGAGTCAGTGTACTTGGAACTTGGTAGCATTGCACGTTTGTCACCACTGGAATGCAAGCCACCACGGCAACCAGCCTCCCTCCGCGGGCGCCAGAGCTGAATGTTGTTTTCTCTTACGATGGTCAATACGCGGGCGAACCGCTGTTGGGATTAACCGACAACCAAACCCACCCATCAGGTGGCCTTTGATGATCTTGTTCCCATGATGTTGAAAGGGCCAGCATTTTCCGACCAGACCATAGGTTTGCCAGACCAAAAAGTTTGGTGGGAGCCTATCGGGATCGAACCGATTGAACCCTGACTTCGCAAAGCAGGTTGCTCTCCAGCTGAGCGGAAGCCCCGGACCTTCCAGAAGGTTACTGACTGCGCATGGTGGGTCGAGGAGGACTTGAACCTCCGGACCATCACGCTATCAGGCGTTGCGCTCTAACCACCTGAGCTACCGACCCGCAAGCCGCTTTCGACAAGCCGGGAGCGCTGCCGTCAGTGAACGAGCAAAGACGGCCAGCGCCAGGGCAAAGCCCAGATGTCGTGGTCGCCGCAGCCGCAACCCGCGTCTGCTGCTTTACATGAGGACATTGAGGACTGGTCTTGTTATCTATTGCTCTTCTCACCCGGTCCCCCGGTGCCCCCGGATGGAGGGGAGCCTGCTAAGTGTCTTACGAGCGTGCAAGACGCCGCCAAGCTCTTAGAAAGAGGTGATCCAGCGCAGGTATCCCCTACGGCTACTTGTTACGACTTCACCCAGTCGCTGAGCCTACCGTGGCTGGCTGCCTCCTTGCGGTTGGCGGCACCACTTTCGGTAGACCCAACTCATGTGTGACGGGCGGTGTGTACAAGGCCGGACGTATTCACCGCGTCATGCTGTTACGCGATTAACTAGCGATTCGAACTTCATGGTCGAGTTGCAGACCCCAATCGAACTGAGGACAGCTTTTTGGGATTAACCATTGTTCACTTGCCATTGTAGAGCGTGTTGTAGCCAACCCGTAAGGGCCATGAGGACTGACGCATCCACACCTTCCTCGACTTATCATCGGCAGTTTTCCTTAGAGGCCAACTGAATGCGGCAACTAAGACGTGGGTTTGCGCTCGTTGCCGACTTAAACGAAATCCACGACACGAGCTGACGACAGCATTGCAGCACCTGTGTGATATGTCAGCCGACTGAAAGCCTCTGTCCTCCAGAGCCGCGATAGTCCATGTCAAGGTTGGTAAGGTCGCGCGTTTGCTTCGAAATTAAACCACGATGCTCCACCGCTTGTGCGGGCCCCCGGGTCAATTCCTTTGAGTTTAACCTTGCGGCCGTACTCCCCAGGCGGATGCTTAATCCGTTAGGTGTGTCACGACAGCATTGCTGCCGGCGACTGGCATTCTCGTTTTACGGCTGGATACAGGGTATCTATCTGTTTGTCCCCACGCCTTTTCGCACCTCAGCGTTCAGTTATTCGAGCAGTGAGCCGCCTTCCCACTGGTGGTTCCTTCCGACATATCTACGAATTTCACCTCCTACACTCGGGCTTCCCACTCACCTCTCTCGAATCTAGACTGATAGTTTTGGAGCAGTCGGGTTGAGCCCCGGTTTACCCCCACTTTCTATCCGCCTTGCGCGCGTTTACGCCCAGTAATTCCGAACAACGGCTAGGCCCCCTCCGTATTAACGCGGTGCTGGCACGGAGTTAGCCGGGGCTTCTTTATGGGTACAGTCATTATCTTCCCCAGCGGAAAGAGCTTTACAACCTAAGGCCTTCATCGCTCAGCGGCATGGCTAGTCGAGGCTTGCGCCCCAATTGTCTAAGATTCCCCACTGCTGGCCTCCGTACGAGTCTGGCCGTGTCTCAGTCCCAGTGTGGCTGATTCATCCTCTCAACCAGCTATGGATCGGTAGGCTTGGTAGGCCATTACCCCACCAACTACCTAATCCAACCGGGCGATCCTTTGCGATAAATCTTTCCCCCGAAGGGCACATTACGGTATTACTCCAGTTGCCCGAGGCTATTCCGTTAGCCAAGGGTACTTCCAACGCGTTGTACTACCCGTCGCGCTAGACGAAGTCCTCGCTCGACTTGCATGTGTTAGCCTGCCGCCAGCGTGTTCTGCAGCAGGATCAAAACTCTCAGTGAAACAGAGACAATAAAATAGCCGTTCTTGAACGTCCGAACGCCCTGCACATCGCACCCATCCCTTCTCAGACAAGGCGACTTTCTGTCCGACAATTGCTAAAGGTCCCGAAGACCAAAGCCGCAAACAGTGAAGCTGATACCCACATCTCGGAACCCTTCTCAGGCTCCTAGCAGGTCGACATGCAAACAATTCCAGTACTCGAAATAAACGCACCAAAACGCGCCCACATTGTCCCTCAAAAATACAGTCAAAGAGCAAGAGGCAGAAGACTTATCCCGGCTTGCACCGGCTTGGCCGTGGTTCGTGCCTCAGAAACTGTCGAAGCAAGCGCGCGGGCAGTGCCGTGTCGTTCGCTTCGGAGGTGGATATCTAGGGGGTATGCGCCGACCGCAAAGCTAAACTTCGCGCCAAATTGCGATTTTTTCGAAACCGGTTTCGCCCTGCCGAGCCTGTGCCCGCCAGCGCTTCAGGCACAAAAAACCGTGTTTTCCTCAGAGTTTAGAGGCTAACGTTGACTCTTGGCCGTTTGCCGTCTCTTTAACGGGCGTCAACGACACACCTCAAATGTGCGCGACACACATCGGCGCAACGACACAAACACAAGGAGAATTATTTGAAAATGTTCCTCCATGGGCGGCGTGGCTGCTCTTTGGCCTCGCGATTGGGCTTCCGCGGCTTCGGCTCAGTAGACCTCAATGTTCGATCGGCACCGGTGGCGTCAACGGGGCGTCTATTACCCCGCAGGTGGCGCGATCTGCCGTCTTGTGAAACCGCGACCGCGCGACCACGGGCATCCGCTGCGGGCGTCGAATCGACTGGACGGCTTCGATTCTTCACCTTACGCCCGTCCGCTCGGGCGAGGCTGAATTCGCGTCCGCAATCGGGAACTGGCAGTTCACGCGACCCAACGGCTCGTCGCCAATTCACATCAGGGCCCGGACGAGAACCTGCGTGCGGTCTTCTCGCTTCACCACCGAACCGTTCACGTTCGCTGGCGCGTGCCGATGCCGGGATCACCGAACTATTGCCGATCTGCGCGGCAAAGCGCGTGAACGTCGCAATCCTGGCTCTGGGCCCACGGCGGCACGATGGACCTGGTGATGAGACGCTGGGCTGGACCGAGCATGGTGATTCCGGTCGTTTCGAACTTCAGCCCGGCGAACAGGCGCAGGCGATGTGCGACAACAATTTGATGCGATCGTCTTACCACGTCGGCACCCTCGGCGCCATCCAAGAGGCGACCACCGCTTGCGACACCCGGTGCTCGTCAACGTGAACGAGACTGGCGATATTGGAAGCTGGTCGCGGAATACGCCTTCTCCGCCGGCGAAAAATCCCCCGGCGCATGTATCGCGGTCTGACGCGGAATGTACGACCTTGGAGTCGGCGCAACCTTTGCAACCTCGGCAATGTCTCGGAAGGGAATCGTTTACAACCTTGACGAAGCGGTATTTGGGACATCGAAACCTTCCGTTCGGCTACCACCCGGCGCTTGCCATGTTGTTTGCCCGCCCGAAATGGTGGGCGACGGGCTGTCGCGCCGCTGACCCCGTGCCGGAGCGGTATCCGCGAAGCTGGCCTGATCAGTAAGGATCTGCCAAAATCCGGGCCGTAAAGCCCCGCGCGGGCCCCACAGCGGGCCCGCGCACCGCAGTTGAAGCAACGGGCTGTCATCAGGGGGCGTCGTGTCGGAACGGATAATAAGGCCAGGGCGCAAAGCGCACTTTCAAGCAATTGAGAGATCTTCAGGATTCTGGTGACAGTTCCGAGTTCGGGGGCGCGCAATATTGCGCGCAAATCGTTTCATTTTGCTTTGGTCTCGGGCTGTTTGCGGCTTGCTAGTGGTCGTGTTCCAGATCTGGATCGCCGATCCTGCAGTTCTTGGTGTCGCCGAGCAGGTCGGCTGGGTCCAGATCGTCAATTCGGACCAGACACGCCCGCGTGCACCTGACTTCGCGCTGTTTTGCCTTTCTGCCTACTCCCTGCATGAATCATCCGCCGCGCGACCGCATTTCGGTGGTGCGACTGGATTCTGGCGATTTTCCGTTGCCGGTGCCTGGCCTTTTACCGTCTGGTCTGGTTTTCGCGCGAGAATTCAATTCCGGCGCCAGCGCTGCTGTCACCTGGGAGGGTGGATTAAAATCCTTGGCTTGGCAGATCGGACACGGATCAGCCGCAGGTGATCATTCGGCAGCATCGGGCTCTGTGCTTGCTCGAGCATCGCGCCGCGCACTTGGCCCGGCCATGACCGTGGTGGGCGCCATCTTTCTGGCCTATTCCTATTTCGGCAAACGGGCTTGGTGATCCCGACCCTGATCTCGCATTGCCGGACGCTCGTTCAGCAAGCTCATCAATCCGCAATTTGTTTGATACCAAGTCGGCGTTTCGGCATTCCGCTGGGTGTTCTCGACTTCGTTCGTCTTTCCTTGTTCGGGCTTTCGGCGCGATGCTCGACAAGGGCCGGGGCAGGCAATTATTTTATCAAACTGGCCTTTCGCGCGGGGCTTGGCACCTTGCGCGGCGCCGGCCCCAAGGCGGCGGTTTTGTGGGTCTGCAATGCGGGGCTGGATTCGGGCTCGTCATCGCCAATGGGTGGTGACCACCGCACCTTTCACCATCCGCTGAAATGAAACGCGTGGGCTTTATCAGCGAAGGCTGGGCGCGGTCCGAGTTGCCTCGCTCGGTCAAACGCAGATCATGCCGCGCGTTAATGGGGCCGCGGCCTTCCTGATGGTCGAATTCGTGTGCATTTCCCTTTACCTTGACGTGATCAAAGCACGCCTTTCATTCCAGCCGTGATCTCCCCTTACATCGCGCTCGTCTAACGCATCGTGCATCTCGAAGCGCTGAAAAAAACGGACATGGCCCGCACTTGGCCCTCGCGCAGCCTGCTCCAGATGCTTCCTGAAGATTCCTTTGAGGCTTTCGTGGTCGCTGGCGCAGGATTCTGGGCCGCTTGGTGAGGGCGTCGCCCTGTGCGCGCGCCTTACCCCGCCTCTTCGGGGCTGGTCCTGCTGCTCGCCATCGCCACCGTCTATATGGTTTTCATCGCCATACGCTGCGTCGCCCCGGATCTGGAATCGGACGATCCGCAATGCAAAGATTCAAGCTTGCCAGTGATGAGCCAGGTCGTGCCAGACCGGCCTGCATTACCTGTTTGCCCGTCCTCGTTCTGATTCTGGCTTTTTGTGATCGAACGGCAAATCGCCCGTCGAAAATCGGCCTTATTTCGCCGTAAGGCACGATGGTGTCATCATCCTCACCCAACGCCGCTGAAAAAGCGCTCTTCGCAATCAGTGGCGGCTTTGCGGGGCCGAAGGCCGCGCAGGGCTCTCCGACCTTCTCGAAAGGGCTGATCGCGGCGCGCGCAACATGATCTCGGATCGGATTGGTGCGACGGCGGCGCGGCGGGGCATTTCGTCGGCAACCGTCAGCCCGCACCGCCCATCGCACCGAACTCGCAGGCCTTTGTCGAGGTTCTGTCGATGGGCAACCTTTTCCTGATGCTTGATACTCGGTCGGAGGTGTTCTCGCTTATCCGTCGGGCTTCCCGGGGGGCTACCGACACGGCCCAATTACATCGTTTGTCTCCGTCGCTGATGGCCTTCGGTCGTCGGTTATCGCTCGGCGCGCAAGAAGGGCCTTGATCGTGGCCCTGATCGGCGGGCATCTCTTTGTCTTCTACTTCGGCATCATATGGCGGATGTCAACCACCTGTCGGGCTGGGCCCAGTTCGCCCGCCGCGCCACCGTTTCGGGACGGCGACTCCGCATCCGCACAGGCTTCATCGCCTTTTTCTTACCAGGCCTGACCGCACCCGTCGGGCCTTTGCCGTTTCCTCTTCATCTAAAACCCAGCCCCTCATTTCTTTACGGACATCGAATGCTGGGCACCGCTTTTTGCGGGGCTCTTCGAGGGGCTGGCGGTTCGTCGGTCCTTTGTCAGCGGCAACCTTTTCGGGGCATTTTGCCTTTGTTTCCGCTGCCGACAACCCCAGGGCTGATTTCCTCGGGGGCCCCGGTCGTGGGGGATTCGAATTTTTTTTCTTTTTTTTTTTGCGGCGCTGCTTGGTCGTTGAGGCCCTTCCACCCTTTTTTCGTTTGCCGAAACTTTCTTGGCTGTTCAAAAACCAGGGTTTTGGGCAAAGTCGCCAATTTCGGGGAAAAAAAACCCCCCCCCCCCCCCGGCCCGCACCGAAGGGGCGGGGGGCCCCCCCGGCCCCAACCTTCCGGGAAAGAACCGTGTTTGGGCGAGGCGATCTCTCTCTTTTTGG
>Ga0163217_1045266_pt1 | contig 10566 bp, 14 predicted proteins | sample SynspAceP_FD_185933 | JGI IMG/M metagenome (GOLD analysis project Ga0163217, IMG submission 185933) | Saline lake microbial communities from Ace Lake in Antarctica - Synechococcus sp. Ace-P (PacBio error correction) | ecosystem: Environmental > Aquatic > Non-marine Saline and Alkaline > Saline ... | reverse complement strand
TTGGGCACCAGGTCTCGCCCGACGCGATTACGAGACGGGTCGAATGATTTCTGGAATGCGTTCGTTTTTCACCGGTCATTGTCGTAACTTAAGCCAACGGTGCGTGATCGAATCGCAAACACGCGGCCACGGTGAGATCAGGCGAAGCCGCTGATAGAAACGGAACTCTCAGCTCCAGGCGGGTTGAACCCCAATGTGACATTTGATCTGGCATGCGATGACGCTCGTTGTCATTCGGAAGGAGCGCAGAGATCGTTCACATGAAGGTGTACGCCCAATGACGTTCACGCAAAAAAAAAAAAATCGCCGCCTCTTGGAGCTTCCGATTGGGAACCTGTACCAGCGATATCGACGCTCACTGTCGAAAAAGATGCGAACCCTTCTGCAGGAGCCATAATCGGATGAACGATCCGAACGGGGGAGCGGCAAGATCTCTCACGGTGGCGGAACGCGAACCCCGGCGATGTCTGCGCTGATGTGCTTGGCGGCGATTCAATCTCAACGCGACAGCGGATGGGAGGGGAATTGGTCCTTGCACGCCGCGTTTCGATAGGGCGTGTCATGTGGTTGAAAAGATTGGGAGCGACGGGCAGCCTTCGCCGCACCCAACACGGGTGTGCTTGCCCTGAGTCCGTCTTGTGATGCCTTCGCGGTCTCATTGCTCAACAGTTCCGCCGGCGGGGCTTACTGAGGGCACTCCACGCCAGCGTAATATTCGGACATCAGTCTCTAGTTGACTGAACCTGAAATTCCAGACGCGAGGAACCTGAATCCAACCGGAACAAACATCTGAATCCCCAAGACTTCTTTCAACAACATTCTGCAATCTTCAGCCGCGTCTTCAACCTCGAGCTATTCTGTGCGCACGTCTCAAAAAAATCTCGCGGGCGCCGATCGCCGCCTCTTGGTTTTTTCCTTCCTCGTGCTGGATTTTTTCGCGTTCTTCAATGGCGAGCTCCGACCGTCAAGTCGAGGAGAGATTTGCTCGCGCCGTGAAGCCGGGAACACCGACTTCGCTTCGTCGATCTCGCAACCGCGAACCTTCGCCGCATGGAGGACAACGCCCGCGAAAGCCGTCCGCAGGCCCAACTGTATGGCTATGCGTGCGTTACGGTTGATGGCTATCTCGCCCATGAGTACAACGCCGATTGCAGTGAGGCTGAAAACGAGTCGAAGACGAGTCGGGGTTTTGTATACAACAGCTAAGCGACATCCGGGTTGCCCGGCGGGGTGTCGCAGAGTTTCGGATCTGAATCGGACGCTTATCCGAGACGCGTCGAAGTTGCCGCCTATCAAATCGACTCTTGATTACGCCCGAGCGATCCATCTCGTTTGAGGTGCCCCAGCGAAATATCGATCCTAAGGTAGCCCTCGCACGAATCGTGCCGGGCGGTTGACGGCACCCGGTTTTTTGATGTCCGACTCGCCGATGAAAGAAAACGCGGATGAGGCGAGTTCAAGATGCCGATCCCGGTTTGATTGGAGTCGGGCACGTTGCCCGATTCCACCCTGACATGATCAAATCATCTGGTTTCGCGACGGCGTGCTATGTGGCAGGGCATCGATCTGGCCATCGGGAGATGCCTTAATGCCCCGAACGGGAGCGACGCCCGCAGATTCGCGAGGTGTTGTTGAAATCGCTGTCGAGTAATCAGGGGATGCGCGTCTCGCAGAGTTTCGATCTCGCCGATCGACGACGCGAAACCTGACGGGGCGCGTTTCGGAATTTCAGGTAACTAATCTTTCGGCCTCGTTTCGGCAAGTCGATTCACGCTACATACTCCGAAGGCATGGCGCTAACTTTCCTGTGACCATTTCGCCGCAAATGTTCATCCATTCGCCAAAAGAACAAGCGCAGCGGACTCGGCCCCCGAATCAACCAACCAAAATCCATGCTCGAGTGGTGTTAGCTTGGTCGATTCGCGAACTGAGCCTGGACTGCGCTAGGCTTTCGTCGAACCAAAGCCACACACGCGCGACGCTCCGGATTCGTAGCGCCGCGTGCAGGACTCGGTATAGAGCGCCGCATATACAACCCGATACAGGACAAAGCTTGAAGGGCTTCTGGGTTGCCGAGTCCGTTTGACAAACGCATCGGCGTGATGACGGGATTGTTAATCGATGAAACTCAAAATCAGCGGAGAGACTGTGGTTGTCTACAGCGTCCGTGAGAACACTGATCGACGGACATAGCGAGATTATGTCCTATCGGTCGATAGCAGATGATATCGGGCTTTATGCAGGCGACTCTATCGCAAGAGTGATGCAGCGATTCAACAGGCCGCTCGCGGCTTGTCATTTACTAAAAGCCCGACGCTTTCGGTTCGAAGATCCGATGCGACATTCATCTGCGATTACGGTTTGCACGATGAGTTCTTGGCCGGGGCCGGACTCGTCGTTGCCTCGGATGATGATCGACGCCGGGAAGTAAACGCGAGGGGCGAGCGGGCGATGGAAATGGAAGGCCGAGGAGGGGCCCGTTTTGGAACGTGGGAGCATCATTCACCCGTCCCGGCTTTTGCTTTCCGAGGCGAGAGCTTTGCCAGGACAAATGGGCCGGGTGTGGGGCGCCGCCCGAGCTGCAAGGGCGCGGGGGACGTGTCTTTCGGGACGGAACCCAGCCGTTCTTTGTTCTCGCCCGATCGGCAAGACGGTTGTGGGTGGCGAGGGCCCCGGGGAGCAATCTCTGGCCGTAGCCGTTCGACTTGTGGCGTTGGGCACGAGCACGCTGGACTGGGGGGAACGTTCGCGATCGCGCTCGGGTGGGCGGCGCGATCGGGATGGATTTGGTCGACGGTGCGGTGAACTGTTTCTCCATCGAGGTCTTCGACGGGCGATCCGCCAGACGGGTTCATTTGCCCGCGGGCGTGCGCGGACGACCGGAGGGATTGTGCTTTGCCGGCCACGAACACTTCGATTCGACGGAGTCGATTTCGACGACTTCGCCGACGAGATCGCCTTGGTTGGCCCGGAGCGTGGGCGTGTCCGAGCTTCCGGTTCAATTCTCGTTGGCGCACGAATTCGCGTCGAACATATGTGGGCGCGGCATGGTTTTGTTGTGCTATTATATTCATTTTTCGGAATCGAATTTCACGTCCTCCCTTGGAGTCCTTCCGACGGTTCTGTGTTTCGGCTGACGGCGACTTGGGCGCGGCTTGGCGATCGCTTTCTTTCGCGGGGGGCCTTCCCGTGACGGTTTCTGGGAGCTTGGCGGCCATCTCTGCTTCGTCGCGAATTCGGCGCGGCCGGCTTTGAGTGCTTCGGCTGTCGCCGCCGCCTTCGGATTCGTCTTTGGAACGCCGAGGCTTTTTCAAAACAGGGACTTGTCACAACCGTCGGAATTTGGGCGCTGTCTTGCGGGTCCCCCGCGTTTCCCGTTATCGCTGCGTCGCCGCTGCCTTGATTGGCGGGGTCGCTGTCGGCGAGTTGTTCGCGGGTCGGCGAACCGGGTTTTTCTTTTTTTTCAATTCGGGCCCACCCATGCTTCCGCGCGACGCGACGCAGTTCGCCCCGCAACTCGCCTCCGCAGCGGCGTATCTCGGATAGGCGATCGGTGGGCGGATGACCCGCATTCAGCGCAAAGCGTGTTCGCGGGCGGTGGTTTGGTAGCCCCTCTTGTCCGGGGGGCGTCGAACGTGAGAAAGAATTTTCGCGTAACGCGGTGCCGTTCGAACACGGCACTGCCGATCCGCTGCCAGCCCGTCGCGGGTCGGAACGTTGCAACCAAGGATATTGTTCGGCCGCGATATATGGTCTTGTGCGAACAGCGGAGTGACGACGACGATGTTGGCCGGGCCGCCCCTTTTTGGGCGTATTTGGAACCCCGGGGGCACTCGCGGTCCCTTGTGGTTTTTTGCCCCCAGCCCACGACTGAGCAGTGTGAGGGGCCGCACAGTAGCGAATTTCGTTTCGTTCGGGTTCCGTTCATCATGGAAGCACGTCGTGTTTGCGAAAAACGGTTTGGGAAACGCGGTAGTTTCCTCCCCAATTCAGCCGGAAAAAAAAAAGGAAACACCCGTGAGCGCGTCCCCCCCTTCTGGAGAACGCCTGAAAATTTGCGAAACAGTACACCCCGCAGAGAGCTCCATCGCCAGCTCTCTGCCAACTGCCTAGCGACATCTCCTACGCCATATCACCCTCCAAATCTAGCACCCAAGTCCAGCTTCGGCAAACAACAACGACCGTGCGATACGATCACGTGGTGTATGTGTGCGCGCGCGGTGCCCAGCCTCCAAAATCTCCTCAGCACGCTGGTAAGGTGCCCCTCCCAACTCTAACCCGTCTCCCATCCACTAAAAACATTCTTGCGGACTCCTACGCATCCCATCCCCCGACCGCACTTACACTGGACCTCTAACTATCGGACTCAGTACGCGGCGTGTGTGGCGATAACCAGTACCACGGCTCGTCGCGTGCCATCCGTATACCAACGTGCATGCACAATTACCGACTGCACCCGAAACATATGATACATCCCGCGCGCCAATTTGGCTTCTCAAAACGTTTTGCGAAGGGCCTTCCCGAAAGCGGTGGTTAGCTCTTGGCGGCCCGACGCAATTGTCCGGGTAAGCTCTCCATGGGGCATCCACCAATGGCTGGGCACCGCTGAAATTCGTTTCGATGCGTTTGTTTCGCGAGCAAGCGGGTCCAGGCGCTGTAGGCCGGTAAGTCGGGTTGGTCGAGCAAAACTTTCGTTTGTTGTTTTTTCACCCAATTTGCGAGCCCTCGGTACCGGACACGAAGTTTCGAAACAAACAGACCGCGTTTCACCATCAATGACGAGATCTTCGAATTGCCGGAAGTATCGATGCGATGACGGGGAACTCCCGCTAAACCATCGCTTCGATCACGGGCAGTTGCTTCTGGCCCTTCGTTATTCGCTGCCTGCGATCCAAAATGGCGTCGGCGTGGAAAGGACATATAGTCCCATAGCTAATATCGCCGTCTACGTTCATTTACCTAGCAATAGGATGAACTCGACTCGCGAGACCGTGTCGCGGTGCGGACATTCCGCTTCACTCTGCGGGCCCCGTCGCCGATGATCACGAGTTTTCTTGGCGGAGCGTTCCGAGCAGTTCACGCAGCCAAATGAGAATCGCCGAATCCGCTTTTTGTGGCCACAACCGTCCGGACGCCGAGAATCAGCGTTTGCATCGACACTGACGGGGTCGAGTCCGGTTTCTGGCGCCGTCTCGCCGATCGATCGTTTGGTTGGATTTCAAACGTAGATTTCGAATCCGTTGGGGATGATCTCGAACGAGTCGATTGGCCGATCCCGTTGCTCGTTGTGTAAAACTCTCGCACGCGCTTCGCTGTTCGTTTGTGATCGTATCGGTGACGCATCATTCGTCGATCGATCCAGACAATGGTGCCAGCCGGATCGTTTCCACGGGTCTACGAACGCCACATACAGCCTCCCTATGCTACGCCATCAAGTAACCTATACTCTCGGACTCCATCCACGGAAGCGCGTGACTCTCTTAATATAGAGTGGTCACTGCTAAGTAGTATGCGCGGCCGACTCGGAGCGACTAACTTATCTCCTAGCCGCTCGTCACGACTACATATACTCTTCATCTCGCATCACCTGACAGCCACGAGCGCGCGCGCTTCCGAATGTCCGTGGTTCCACTAAACGGTCTACTTCGACCGACGCTCCGCAACTCGAGCCCTGCCTTCCATGCGTGCCAAAATTGTCGTCGCGGCCTGTCAACAGCACCGTCCACGGTATCGATACATGGACCCCCGGCGTATTATTCCCAATACCGAACCAAACGACGTTTAGCTCGAAAAACCGCACCTTCGATCCCGACCCTTCTTCCCCGCCTCACGCCTGACCCTTGCTGCAAAACAAACGCCATCGAAAACGGAATTTCACGTGCCCGCCATGGTGGTATGCCCATGGAGAGCTTTACGACAATTTGCTCGCAAGAGCTAAACACCTTTCGAGGCCTTCGGCAAAATTGAGTCGTTTGAAGCCACATCGGCGGAAAAAGTTCGGCAGAACCTCAACGTAGGCGAGTCTCTCGGAGACTCGCAAATTTCAGCTCTCAAGAGGACGCTGCTACTGGTTCCGCTGAATTGGAGTAACACGCGTTCCGCAAAACCGTTTTCGCAACCCGAACGTGCTTCCATGATGAACGTAACCCAACGAAACGATTCTGGCTACTTGCGGCCCTCCTGCTCAGTCTTGGCTGGGGCACAGGGGACGTCACCGGTCCACGCCCAGCGCCCGGCCATCGTTCGTCGGTCACTCCGCGGTTCGCCAAGACATCGCGGCCGAAACATCCTTTTGTTGCCAAACGTCGACCGCGGACGGCGCAGCGTGATCGCAGTGCCGTGTTCGGACGCGTCAAAAAATTCTCGTTGACGCCGGCGACAAGAGCAGTCAAAAGCCCCGCGGACCGCTTGCTGAATTGGCGGGTTCGCACGATCGTTATCGAATCGCCGCTTGCGGAGCCGAGTTGCGACTTGTTACCTCGAGCCGAACTGGCGCCGAATTGAAAAACGGTTCGCGAAACCCGCCGAAGATCCAACTCGCCGGAAGCGACCGCTCAAGCCGCCGGGCGCCAAGGATTACGCACGCGCCAAAATTCCGACGTTCGAAAGTCTGTTTGAAAAAGGGCCTTTCGCGGTTCCCCAGAGACGAAACAAAAGCCGCGCCGAAGCCGAAGCACTCAAAGCCGCCGCCGAATTCGCGATGGCCGAAAGCTCCCTGAAACTCGTCAACAGAAGGCCCCCCGCGAAGAACGGCATCGCCCAAGCCGCCGCCCAAAGTCGCCGTCAGCGAACCAAACCGCGAAGGACTCCAGGACCGATTCGAAAAAATTACACCATTCGCGCCCCCCTTCGACGGATTCGTCGCCAAACGAATTGACCGAAGCTTGGAGCGTGGGTCAACCAACGGCGATCTCGTGCCGAAGTCGTGAAATTGATCCCGTCGAAGTCGAAGTGTTCGTGCCGCAAAGCAGGCATCCGGTTTCGTGCGCCGCGGCGATACCGTCTCGATCCGCCGTCGAAGCCTCGATGGAGAACAGTCACCGGCACCGTCGACCAAATCCATCCCATCGCCGACGAGCGTCGCGAACGTTCCCGGTCGCTGCTCGTGCCCAACCAAAGGTCGACGGCTACGCCAAGATGCTTACCCCGGGATTGGCTGCCAAAGTCTCCTTGCCGACCGGCGAGAACAAAGAACGCTGGGTCGTCCCGAAAGACGCCTTGCAGCTCGGCGGCGCCACCCCCGTTGTCTTGGAAAGTTGTCGAAAGAAAGCCGTGTTGATGATCCCCGTCAAACCGGCCCCTCCTCGTTCATCGGCCGCTCACCCCTCGCGTGACTCCCGGGATTCGATTTCATCATCCGAGGCAACGAACGAGGTCCGCCCCGGCCAAAGAATCATCGTGAACCGGTAACGCAAATGAAGTCGCTCGTTCTTCGAACCGAAGCGTCGGCTTGTAAATCGAACAGGCCCGCGAGCGCGCTGTGAATCGCTTGCATCACTCTTGCGATAGATCGCCTGCAGGCCGATATTTCACTGCTATCGACGGACTCTCATCGTCGTCGATCAGAGTTCTCACCGGACGCTGTAGCACAACCACCAGTCTCTCCGCTGATTTTGAGTTTCATGCGATTAATCCGTCATATGGAATCCGTTGTACGACTCGGCAACCCCAGATCGCCTCAAATTTTGCTTCGGGATCGCCGGGCCCGCGTCCTGCCACGCGGCCAGAATCCGACCGCCGCGCGTGTGTGCTTGGGTTGCGGACGAAAAAAGCCAGCCAGTCCAGCTCGTTTGCCGACATGACCCAAACTCAAACACGAAACATGGATTTTGTCTTGGTTGATCGGGGCCAGTCCGCTGCGTGTTTGCGAAGGATTCGACTCGCAAAGTGTCCAGAATGCCGCCAGCTCGGCCGATGTATGTACATGAATCGACTGCCGGGAACGAGCGCAAAGATTGAAATTCCGAACGACCCGTTCGCTTCGATCGCACGATCGAAAACTGCGACGCATCCTCGTTCACTCGACAGCGAATTCTAACAACACCTCGCGATCTGCGGCGTCGCTCCCTCGCCAAAGGCAACTCGATTAGGCCAGACGATGCCCTGCCCATAAGCACGCCGTCGCACCAGATGATTGATTCATCAAGGGTGGATCCGGCAACGTGCCGACTCCAATTCAAAAACCGCCGATCGCATCTTGAATCGCCTCATGCCGCGTTTCCATCGCGATCGACATTCAAACCCAGTTGCCCGTACAACCCCCGCACGATCGTGCGAGGGGCTACACTGGATCGCATATTCGCTGCATCAACGAGGATGGATCGCTCGGTAATCAAAGTCGATTTATAGGCGGGCAACTCGACCGTCTCGTAGCGTCCGATTCAGATCCGGAAACTCCTGCGACAACCCGCGGGCAACCCGATCGCTGCCTTTATACAAAAAACTCCGACTCGTCTTCGACTTCGTTGTTCAGGCTCACTGTCAATCGCGTTGACTCCATGGCGAGATAGCCATCAAACGGTACGCAGCGATTCCGCTTGGCCCTCGACGGCTTCGCGCGTTTCCTCTCGGCGACAGGTTCCGCGTTTGCAGAATCGACGAGCGAAGTCGGTTTCCCGGCTATCACGCAGCGGAGCAATTCTCTCCTCGACTGACGCCGAGGCTCCCAATTGAAGAACCGAAAATCAGCACGAGGACGAAAAAAAAACCAAGAGGCGCGATCGCCGCCGCTTGAGAAAATTTTTTGAGACGTGCCACAGGAATAGCTCCGAGTGAGACGCTGAAAGGATGCCAAAATGTTGTTGAAAGAAAAGCTCTTGGGATTCCGATGGTTTGTTCCGGTTGATTCGTTCTCGCCGTCGGATTTTCGTCACCAGAGACTGAGTCGATATTACGCTTGCGGAGGGCCCTCGATAAAGCCGCCGGCGACTGATCGACAAATCGCGAAAATCAAGCAGACTCAGGCCAGCACACCCGGTGCGGCGAAGGCTGCCGGTTCGCTCCAAATTCTTTCAAACCACCCACACGCTCTTCAAACGCGCGTTAACAATATCCCTCCGCATCCGTTCGCGTTGAGATGAATCGCCCGCCAGCACATCGGCCCGCAGGGACTCGCCGCGTTTCGCGTCCCCAAACCGTGAAGATCTTCTCGATCGCTTTCGAATTCGTTATCCGATTGGTCCTGCAGAAGGGTTCGCTGCTTTCGAGTTGAAAGCGTCGATATCGGCTGGTTTACAGGTTCCCCATCGGAAGCTCCAAGACGCGGCGATTTGCGTGAACGTCATTTGGGCGTACACCTTCATTTGGAACGATCTCTCCGCTACCTTCGATGACAACGTCGTCATCGCATGCCGCGAATCAATTCCACATTGTTCAACCCTGCGAGTGGAGGAGTCCCGTTTTCGATCAGCGCTTCGCCGGATCTCAAACCGTGGCGCTCGTTGTTTGCGATTCCGAAGCAACGCACGGTTGGCTTCGTTACGAATGACACGTGAAAACGAACGCATTCAAACATCGACGTCTCGTAATCGCTCGCGAGGACTGAGTGCAAACGCAAAAAACGCTTCTTGCAAACACATCGCCGCGGCCTCCGATTACCCACGAGCACATCAACATACGCAAAAACAATCGGCATCGCGCGCGCAGTCGGACCAATCGCCCCAAGCCGAATTTCCTCGTCATCGGGGCCAACCGAGACGCCATGTTCGCTCATTTTGCCATTCCGACTCCCGTGGTGTTCCGAAACCATGCTTCATACCAATAAAAGGAACCCCGCATGCGGCGGATTATTTCCCGATCGCTGAGAATTTAATCGATTCGCCCCGGACCGTGGAAGCACCCGTTGATGAGTTTTGAATTAAACCCCCAACGTAGGCGAGTCTCTCGGGAGGACCTCGCCAATTCCCAAGCGTCTCAGAAGCCGACCGCAAGCTAGTTGGGAGTTCTTGCGAGAAACATAGAACGGAAACCGAGGGCGTATTCGAAAAAACGAAAAACGGATCGACGAGTGGCCCCCGCGATTTTTCGAAATCCGGAAAAACGTTTACGGTTCCCCAAACCCCGCACATTACCGAACCGCAGACCCAGTTTAGTCGCCGGCACCCAGAAGCCGCGGGCGCTGCGGGGAAAAAGTAGATATCTCCGGCTGCGTGAGCTTGACATTCGCCATCGGAATCGGACGCACTCCGGGCCGACCCGGCCACACTGCAAAAAACAGTTGGCCAGGAAAAGGACCTGCCGGCCGTCCAACCGTAGTTTTCCCAGGCATCCTCCGATCGGCATCCGCCCATCGGCAAAAAATCCCTTGTTGCTGCACCGCTCGCCCGATTCACTCTCCCAACACGGGACGATCGGGTTTCCTCTCCTATTTTCAAGTTGTCCGGGGTGGTCGGCTTCGCCTCAAACCACCGGACTAACGCCTGGAACCAATTCCTCTTCCGGGATTAAAAGTTGTGGGTGCAAAAAAGGCGGGGGAAAATGGGCCCTGGCAAACCCTCTGCCGATTTTGGAAGGGGGAAAGCAAAAAAGAGGCCCGGTTTTTTTTTTTTGGGGAAAATTCTTCTCTCG
>Ga0163217_1095035_pt1 | contig 10567 bp, 13 predicted proteins | sample SynspAceP_FD_185933 | JGI IMG/M metagenome (GOLD analysis project Ga0163217, IMG submission 185933) | Saline lake microbial communities from Ace Lake in Antarctica - Synechococcus sp. Ace-P (PacBio error correction) | ecosystem: Environmental > Aquatic > Non-marine Saline and Alkaline > Saline ... | reverse complement strand
AGCCCGCCATAAGCCGGATAGGGGTATATCAAAGTGATAAGTCACGCCGAGCAGAATTGCACGTGGCCCAGTGACCCGGTACGTTCAGCGTCGCCGTTCATCATCGGGAGTTTGGCAGCTGGGGGGCGTTATTCGCGTGGTTCCGGTTCGTCTGCGCAGGCCAGATGAGGATAATAAGCGTCGGCATTGGGCCAGGCGAAATGTCGCCCAGCGCGCTCATTCGGGCGGGGTTCCTCCAGACGGTTCATACCGCTGCTTGAGTGAAACGCGAACGAATGCCGGGGAAGCGTCTCGACGTGCGCGATTCAAGCTGGGCGACGAAATTGTCATCGGTTTTCGCGCGGCGCGACATCTATTCGGGGCGTCTCCGGGATATTGCCTGCAAAGACGTTTGATCGCAGGGCCGAGCCCCAATACGCGCGCACGCTAACGCCTTTCGGCGACGGCACAAAGAACTTGCCGCGCCCTGTGGCTGCCAGACAGGGCGACCAAGGTCGATCCCGCCATAGGCGTTGGCCTTTGATCACGGCACCGGTTTCGCAGCCGGTCATTTCATTCCGCCTGGCAGTTGGCGGCAATCGATTGAGGTCGGTGGAGAGGGTCGCTGTTGTCATAGATTGTTTACCGGATACCGCGAAGGTCACAGCCACCAGCCACCCGTCGCGTTCAAAATCGTCCTCTGGGACCACGGCGGTTTATCGAACTGATTTTCCCTAACGTAACAAACCTTCGCATTGGACGTTGCATGGTGACCGCGAACGCGGATAGCCTGTGGCCTGAACAAAGACGGCTACGTCAAGCAAGCCCGGATAAGGGCGGGAGAAACATACTGCGAATTGCAACAAAGACGACGGGGCTGCTTCGGGGTGTCAAGCAATGGCGCGCCCATGGCGCAGGCAGAGAACCGGTCGACAACCACAGATGCCGAACGCACCGGAATATGGCGGCACGGGGCGCTGCCATGGGGTGAGGCCAGCTTGATCTCGAGTGCATAAGGACCAGCGAATCGATATTTTTGTCGATTGATCCGGCGGCTGATAACCCGAACCCTTGCAACGCTATGACCGCCCCCTGCCGTCGAGTGCTGGTACCACGCAGCAGAGGGAGGCACAGGAGCGACACCGCGATTCAAGGGTTTCATTCGCGCAGGGCAGACCGAAAGTCACCTGCAAGGCAACAAGCCCTGCGGCGACGGATCCCTGCAACCTGAGCGCCATCGTTTGCGTCATCGTCTTCCTCACGGATCCCGTAATCGGTTCCTGATGTCGACATCTGCCAGAAATATCGCGTCAAAGGCCTATTGTGTGGCGTCGAATAGACCACACGGATATCGGACCTATCGCAACGCAGGCTGCCTCTTGGTTCCACAGTTGGTGAACGGTCGGGACCAGCTGTTCTTCTGGATGAAATGGCGCGTCTGTCGCAGGAATTGAAATTTATTCTGAACGGGATTGTGCCACCGCGAGATAAAACACCGGTTTGATCGGTTAATTCGATGGGGGCTACGGCGCAGGTGATTACTGCAAGGCGGCGGCCATTTCAGTGACGAGGAAGCTTCGGGTCGGATATGGCTGGGGCGGACCGCACGGCACTTGGGTATCCATCAGGCTGATCAGAGACGCTACCAACCGCCTGACCGCGGATCAAGAACCGCGATTGCCAATCGGCCCTGGGTCATGAAACACAGTTTGGACGCTGAAGGGCTGTAAGGGCGGTACAGATCCGAATGCTGTTCATTGGCAGGTTCGGGAAGACTGGTATCGCTCTACGAAAAAGGGCGTTGCCGGGAATTTGTGAGAACGCAAGCAGCGCGACGTTGCCTTGCTGACCCTTTTTGAAATGGCCGGCCACAATGCCGGCGCACCCTATGCCTTCGCACCGCAGGAATCCTTCCGCGATGCCGCTTATCTGGGATTCCAATGTCTCAGAGCCCTACACTGATCCAGGTCTCGGGGACACGGCGCGCTTAATGCAACAATATTGCCCAGGGCATTTCGCCACGGGGGGATCGGATGGGGCCAAGCACCCTGAAAGGCGACCGCCGAAATGGACGGCTATCTTGATCTCGTCGAAACTCACAACGACGCGGTCTGAGTCGATGAAAACGAACCGCTACCCCGAAAAGAGGGACCACAACTATTGGGAAGGGGTCGACAAGGACAACCGCCAAGGGGTTGCGCTATGAAACCATGTCTCCTGAATAAGGAGGCAACGCGCATGATGCCGTTGCGTATCCATGTTCTCGGCATGCGCTGTCGCAGTGATGGCGCGCCGCCCAATCGGCCCGGTATTGGCGCAGGGCTTATCGGCTTGGCGACTGTTCGCGTCGTTGATCTGGGTTGGGCGTTGGTCCCGTTGGGAGGTCGCGGCCGCAAGAGTGCTGGAATGAATACAATTCTGGCCTTATGCTTTCCACCTGACACCCCAAGGGCGCAGTGGGCGTTTGACCTCGCTTTTATGAGCGCATTACGGCCACCATAGATATTTCCGCGAAACCACAAGCTGTTTCTCGTCCGATCTGGTAGCCTGTTGCCGATTCGGTGAGTGAAGCGGGGCTGGCTTGGCGTTGCTCGCGACTGATCGGGGTGCCGCAGCCGGTGAGTTTCAGGTTGCCGTGGTGCTGTAGGGCGGCAGTGCTGAGCGTTCTTTGATCTATGCAGTGGTTCACATGGACAGCACATCGTGAACGTGTACCAAAACGCGAGGATAGAGCGGTCTCGTGGACCACGCTGCAACAACAGCACCCATTTCCGACGATTCAGTAAATCGGAGTCACGTCAGCCCCCGGCGGGGAAGATAGACTCGATCGGATGATGGGACATCAGATCAACGAGAGGCGCTTGCAAAGCCCATCAAACAACGGATCGAATTCATTCGAACGTGTGGGATGCGTCCCGATGACCCAAAGGCTGGTCGCGGCACGACGGACCGCTTTTGCCACAACAATACAACTGTCAGAGGCAGAAGATCTCACGCGCAGCAGTCAGTCTAAACCGCGCGCTGCATGTTGACTGTGTGGGCGTGATTAGAAATTACCCTGATCGGCCGCCGCGTTATCCCACCTATTGCCAAGTTTCACGACGGTTGCCCAAACGGTGTGAAAGCGATCCTTATCGAAGCTACGGTCGACCAGGTCAAATCGGTCCGTGGACGTAGCTTGCCGATCAACCACCTCGGCGCGACCTGCCAGACGCTCCTCTTTCTTGCCAGACGCATTTTTTGTTCCAGCTCTGATCCGGCTTTTCAGACGTTCTTTATAGTATTCCATCGCGGAAACGAAATCACGACGTCGGCATTCACTGTTCGATCGACCCGGATTACGCAATCCGAACAGCTGCGGGCTGGGTTGTCCTTCCGTTTCCCCTGAGCAGACAGCTGAGACAGCGCGATCCAACCGGGGATGTGCGCATTCCTTGGCAACTGGCTTGAGAGACCATGTGATCTCCGAGATCGTCTCACCCGGTTTACGCCTTTGCCTGTCCCGCGGGACCAGCTTGAAGGTAGTCGATGATCAACCACGTCCAACCCGATGGTCCGCTAGTGAGCCGCCGCGCCCACGGGCAGCCCAGCGCCTCGATCGCAGGGCGGAGTGTCGTCGATTATACAGCGGCACGGCCTCGCAGCGCCCTTGGCGGCGTCCACAAATGCGCCCGGAATTCGTTTCGGTCATTATCCACCGGACGGATCTGCTCGACGCGAGATCTCTGGCTGCTTCGCGACAGGATCCGTTGCGGCAGCTGTGGCGGCTTCATCTCGAGGAATATAGAACCCGCAACCCGCTCGACAGCGCATGCGTTATGCCGTCAGCAAGGTGCCGCGCCGAGAAAGCTTTGGCCACGTTATTAAAGCGATGTTCGTCGCACAGCGAGTTGTTACCACTCGACGGACGAACCCCCCACCCCACCCGGGGGCCCAAGGGGGGATATTTTTCCAAAAAAAAAAGGGGTATCTCAAGACGGGTTTGCAAGCACCAGATTTTATTCCATATCAATCAAACCAGGTAGATGTAGAGACAACCCAGAAGCGCCCCCATCCCGTGATAGCGGCGTTGGCAAACATCAACCCATCGGATAAACGGCCTTTAGAAAGCTCTGAAAAAACCGCTTTCGTCTGGCCTATGTTCCGCCAGCTATATAAGCTTTTGTTCTGCCCTCGGACGATTTGTTTCACGCGGCTCATGATGCGACATCGACTGGCTGCTATTGGGAAAATCGTCGCGGCCAGCTGGATCAGTCACGAGCGCACCCGCAAGATCACTAGATCATCTGCGCATAAGTCCACGCACAGGCCTAACGGCACTGATCGCCAGGCACCGCAAGACGCACAAGAATAAGCAGGGGCCCGCCCAGTTCTTTCCAGCTCGTCCATCCTCCATGAACGCATTGAGCGTCACGGGCAGGGCACAGAGGTCTTTTTTTTTGCACCATCGTGCGGCGGCGGACTCGAACATACCGCGCAGTGCACGGCAGGTCATAGAAAATGCTTGGGGGGGCCAATGTACCGACGCACCCGTCATAGATATCTGTTGTTCGTAGGAAATTCGCGACCAGCCAACTGCTGTCCGCTTTCGATGGAATAGCCGCATCGTCTCTGCGCTTATAACCGTAAAGCTGTCTTGCCGTCGAATGCTTGAATTCGTTCATGTACGTTGTCGTCACTTGATCAAATGACCGAGCTTGTCTACCCCGAGCCGCCGTCATCCCGCCAATCTTATAAAGCTGTGGATTAAAACCTGATCTCTGGGCTAGCGTAGCATTATGTCGCGTGGCATTGCCACACGCGGGACACAATATCATGTGGACCATTGCGGGTTTTTCCCGCCATTTAGCCAGGGTTGGGCGATTAGAAGGGGCTTCGATTCGGCCAGGGTTTCCGGGTGTTCAAAAAGCTTCTGCGCTTAGGCTTCGGCCGCACGTCCCAACAGGTGCACAGGCTATGCAGCGATAACCTCGTGATCGCCCCCAGGTCTTTTCGGTTTGCGGGGAAAAATACCGTAGTAAAAGGATTCACCGCGTATGCCCACAGGTTCGCACCGAAATTATCCACGACCATCGCGCTTCGACAAAGCTGATCTTTGACCGCCGCTCGGTTGAGGTCTTTCCGACCAAGGCAAACCCGTTGGCCTTCGTCCACTTTCACTCTCGATCCGGGCTTGCGCCATAGCCTCTGGCCTATTTGCGCACATAAGGACATCGCAGGCATGCGTTTTCGGCCACCATCCGCGGCAAAGGACATACCCGCAGTTTCACCGCCCGCCGATATTTGTCGAACGCCTCGAAACCGGCTTCGCTCAGCACCGTCACCGTCCAGAAAATCCATCAAAGTAGGCCGCGGAATACCGGGATAGCATGATCAGCTTGCGGCAGTCGATATAGTTGGCTATGGCAGACCCGAGCACAGGAGTGAAAGGGCCTCATTGCCCGCGGTTGAATGACGCTTTGATTTCCAGCAACATCGCGCAGTCGGCGCGCACATTTCGGTCGAGTCGAGGTAGCCTGTAGATCAGTCGTTGCGTTCCTTTTGGGCCTTGGGCAAAGGCAAGTCGTTGGTTTGCCGCGCCCGCATCATAAGCTGGGCGGCAAAGTTCCCTATATCGCGGGAGTGTCAATCAGATTGACGGACCAGCCAATCGTGGGCATCAGAGGATCAAAAACGTGCGACCGGCCCTGCAGGCGTGTTCATATGATCGGAAAATCGCGAGTGTGCGGGTCAGGCTCATCGTTCGTATCATTCGGTTGCCAGCCCGTAAAAAATTAGGCCGCGTTCAACGACGGCTAAAAGCGTTCAGGCTCCAGCGCGCTCTTCCTGTCCGAAACAAACCACCATCGGCCGAGGAATCGACAATGGTGTTTGGCGCGGTATAAAGCAGCCGCGACAGCCACAGGGCAGCAGCTTGTTCTGTCCAGTGTGGGCGCCGCGGAATCGTGCCAGAAAGACCGCGCAATCCCGGATGTCGCTGCAGCACGCAAGGGCAAGCCGGACTCTCGCGTTTGGCAACAGGAAGCTAGTAATGCGGACTTAATCCGCCGCGAGGATATGATTGCGATGATTCACCAAGATGTGCGTTGTGATGGTGGCTGCCAGATTGCCTGCTAGCTTTCGGTCAACATGACTGCGGCGTGTCGGCGGTAAGGTGATGTTTGCCCATCACGATTTCGCCCGACGGGCGGAACTGCGGACGGATCCAGCACGCGGTCGATGAAACACGGCCTCGCGGTCGAAAATATCATTGCGGGGTCAGGTCACCTCGCCGTGGGTGCCAACAGGGCAGGGCCGATCTCGGCCTCCGTTCAAGGCCACAGGGCGCGACTTGTCGAAATTTGCACGCGCTGGCAAGAGTGTCGTTGCACCGGCCCAGAGGTAAAGCTTGACCGGCAATGATCACGACCGTGGATGGGCCGCTGGCCACACATCATCAGGGTCGTGTGTCTTTCGGTCATAAAGCGTCAATCAATGCGTTGAAACTGCGTCTTCTGGCAGAACGCGCCAAGGATGCGATCACGCTAGAGCGCGCATCCGCACCCGGCGCACACGGTGCACCAGATTTGCAATGATTGCAGGCAAAAACCAATTGGCGGCGGTATGGCAATACGGCATTCCAGCTCGCGCCGTCGGCAGGTGCAAGTCGCCAAATCATCGGGACGTCGAAGCGTGAGCGGTCTGTGTCCAATGGGACTCCCGCTACCAGGCGTTGCGGGCCGACGCTTAAGGTCTTGGCCGATGGCACCGCGGCGGTTCCTATCGCAAGTTTTTCCCACTTTGGGCGGACCTTGTCTTGATCCGCGTCAGCGTCATGCCGCCGACGCGGTTTCTAAGCGCAGATGTCGGCTCGAATTTGCTTTTTGACGCCGGCGAAAACCGCAGGGCAGAGCATGCCTCGTTTACCCAAGCGAACAAGCACAGGATTTAACAGTTTCGCGCTGATCCTGCTCCAGCTGCGTTTCAGTAGGACTTGCGCCAGATAGGGGCGGTGATCGCGAACGCGACGGTTGCGCAGCGCGCAAAGCTTTCGACGTTCAATCCGTCCTCGGCCCGGCAAGGTCAGCACCGTATACGAACTGGATCCAGGATCGCAGCTGTGGTTGCAATGCTGATCCATACGCCAGCATGCGCAATTTGGGATTTGGGGCGGGTATAAAGGACGGCTAGCGTGCCATGCATCTAAGGGCACTGCTGCGATCATAAAATAACATACGCTGTTTCGGCGGCAATCTAGCATTTCGGGACGCATAGCCAAAACGGATGTGAATCTGTAACGCGCAGTCTCGATGAAACGATTCGTCCCCATTCGGCACACTAGGATCCAGCGTCGCTTGCGGTGAATGGCACAACCCGATGCGCCGGGGCCCCGCAACAGAACTAGGCGCCGCCGCATTAGCCACCCGGACCCGCACCGTAGAAAATCACCCGGTCGAACTCGTCAAAGACCCGTCGATCTATCAACGGTCGAAGACGCCATAGAAGTTTCGGTTCGCAACACACGTACCCTTACGGAGCGATTGCACAAATGCGAACCAGTCTTCGGCTGCGGGACATTTTCCCATCCCAAGAGTGTGCAATAGAGCAGGAGCGCGATCCCGCTGCATGGTTTCAAAGGCTGAACAGCAGAGTTTTTCGTCTTTTTCATAAAGATAGCATCGATGTTTGCTACCGGCGCTCGTAGAACCCCGTGTCTTGCGCGACTTGCGGCACAGCATTCTAGCACGCATCTTCGAAAAATCGGCAAATGAATGTCTCCGAGCTTGAAGGGGTATCGATCATAGAGTAAAACGTCCCCTCAAATCGTAAATGCGCCAAGGAACCCTAGGCTCTGGGTAATGAGTATCGCGACTCATTAAGGCAAAAAATGCGGAGATTTAAGGCATATTTATAGCACATTGTGTGGTGCATCCAAGGCAAAGTTCGTGCCTGCCGACGCGCTTGGCCATTGACGCGCCGGTCAGAATTGCAACCACAGTGCCAGCCACGAAAGGGAGAACGCCTGCAACTGCCCCTTCGATTTGATGCCGTGCAAGAGCTGCTTGCGGGCAGGGCTTGTCTGCGGCCGTCACGCTGGCGCACCGTCGTCTTCCTGAGCCTTAGTTGGGCCGCCCGCTTTTTGGAAGGCGAAGCAGGGCGTCGGCAGACAGAGATCGCCAAAAGCGCTTGCCCTTGCGCTGAACCGCAAACTGATCCGGGCTGCAAATGCTTAGGAAGTCTGGATGCTTCGACAGCCGTTACGATGGAACTTTCCGGCACAGGAGGTGGTCGCCATCCGAACGGGCGGAAGGCGACGGGTGATACGTCGGACGTCAGCTTACCACCGAATTTTTTTAAGCGATGATTTCCTGGATGAACGGCCCTTCTCGAGGCGATGCGGCCCAGACGATCGGGTGCGACCATCTTGTTGCATTATGCTTGACGCACGGACCGCTCTTTTGGGCATTCTTGCTGTGAGCGCTCAGCGACTTTACAGGTTTCACGATCCCCGGGCTTGCCACGATCAAGGCCCCCGAACCACCCAATCGTGATTCCTGACGTCTAATCGCACGCGAGAGGTGCATGATGCGCTTAAAACGAGTGGCTTACCACTTGGATCGATTATCAAGACTTCACCGGCGAAGATGGAGATTTTGGCCGCCGCGCGCCCCGAAGCCTCAGCGCGCCAGCGCGAGGTGGTGGCCGTTGTTCAGCGATTGCGCACTAAGATCTGTTCAAGAAACCCGGCGTGGCGAACAAAGCGAACCTGGCAAAATGCTTGCTCACTGGGAGTGTGATCAACTGAGCCGGAACCATCGCCGACACGCTCGGCGGCTATTCTTGAATTTACCAAGGGATGACCATCGCCAAGTTGCAAGTTCTTAAAGCGGAAAGGAATTCTGCGATCAAGCCAAAGCCAGTCTGACCCATCCAGTTGAGCCGCGCCCATGCTTCCAACTGGACAAAATCCTCGGGGGTCCGGGGGCTGACAGCCCGGTGGGCAACTGCTGATGGAACATCTGGCCATTAGGTGCCGGATAAATCCGAAACTTCGGGCAACATCACGCATTTCGCCCGTGCACTGCGCGCGTGAGGATGCCTATCGGCCCCGCGCGTAATCGCGCGATCCGCGCGGTCGAAGTGGCGAGGGTATCAGGACAAGATCGATTTTACTGACGCTGCACGCCTGTTTCCGAATGAACCGTCCCGGAACACCGGATCATCTTTTGCGCGCTCTTCGTTCTGTACTGGCGCGATCCGCCGGTATTGGAACTATGATGGCGCGATGTTGCCGTTCGATTCCGTGGCGGTAAGGGAAGACCGCCCCCCGCTCAAGCGCGAGGAAACCTATGCCGCCGAAGCCTAGCTGGACGGTCTGCGAAGCGCACCGAAAACCGAGAGAAGACGGACCGAACGATGATCGGAGACAGAGTCAAAGGTTCGACGCAGCCTTTCACGATGTCCTCGCGCGAACTACTGCGCCAAGATCTTGATTTCGAACACTGAATGAGCCTCGCGGAAGGTGGCGGATGCCAAGAAGATCTGGCGGCGGTTGAGCCGAGCCGGTAAAAAAACCATGGCCCTCGACGCCGCGCCATGACTTCCCCGAGGGGGCGGGATTGACGACGGGCGCGGACAGCCCTCGCGGGCGGCTTCTGCAGGCGCGGCGGCGAGAAAAGTGCACAAGCTGGCATTAAACCCCAACGCCCCGGCTATTTCCATTATTGTGACGTGCTTTGCCAATATATCCGGCGCGTGGAGCCAGTATCTCCCGCCAGGCTGCTGCATTTTCCTGGCATAGCGAGTAGAAGCAATTGCCAAGGGCGGCGGATGGGCGTCCAAGGTACATGCCTTTACCGTCGGGGACGCGTGACACATATTACACGCGCCATCTCTGGCACGCGATGTGGATGCGCGTGAAGCGGCAGAGGCACAGGCGCAGGATTGGGAGCCGGTACCCGCTACCGTATACGGCGCAAGGCATAGAGGCGTTAAACCGCGATTGGTCGCGGCGGGTCATGGGAGGCAGGGTGCCGTTGTGCTTTGCTGGATCATGACGGACTGGACGCCGGACGCGCCAGACGATCTGGCGCGGCAATGCGCGGTTGCACCTGTCAGCGCGGCGGTGATCTGGTTTGAAACCCGTTGATTTGCGGTGGGGACGGTTTTTGCGCCCAAGGGCGGGCGGGCATCTCGCAGCAATGCTTTCGCCCTATGTTGGGACAGTTTATCAGCGCGGCCAATTCGAATATGCCTCGCTCGAGGAAGTGGCAGGAGGTTTTTTGATTTTCCCGCCCCGATGACCAGGGCGAGAAAACAGCAGTTAGAACTGAAGGTCTAAATCGACCGTATAGTCCGGTAGCGACAAAATGGTGGCTGGCAAAGGGGCCCCGCGGTAAGGTGTTCGCACGGGACAAATCTTGCCAGCGGCGCTTTGGAACCACCAAAGTTCCTTGTCCCGCCAGCCCGAAATTTTCCCGGGGGGACGCCTTTCGACGATTGCAAGGGACCGGCGCTTTCGGGCCCGCGGGGTGACCAATCCAAAGGCTTCGGCTTGTTCGGGAAGTATATTTCTTTCTCCTTTCCCTTGGTGTGGGCACATAGTTCC
>Ga0163217_1019955_pt1 | contig 10567 bp, 8 predicted proteins | sample SynspAceP_FD_185933 | JGI IMG/M metagenome (GOLD analysis project Ga0163217, IMG submission 185933) | Saline lake microbial communities from Ace Lake in Antarctica - Synechococcus sp. Ace-P (PacBio error correction) | ecosystem: Environmental > Aquatic > Non-marine Saline and Alkaline > Saline ... | reverse complement strand
TGATCGCTTCTAATTGTTTTTTTTTTTGATAAGAAATTTAAGAAGTGTGGCCTAGGCGGTTGTCGGTATATGTTACCGGTAACTAAGACTGAATGTTACCGGTAACTTTCTTCTTGTTCTAGGAGGAGCCGCTTGGTTGGTAGATATTCGCAGCATTCGACTAATCTCTACCACCTGCCCGTCTTAAGATATAACGTTATGCTGGCGAACCTTTAGGCAATTACTATCGAGTACGCGTTTTTGGCAACAAGTACTGGCCCAACGAACATCTTTGGCACGCATGGCACGACAACTACATCTCCAGATGGACTGAGACGTGGGCTTGGTGTGATCTTCGGATTACCTATGATCAGCTTGATTATCGCATTTGCTATCTTCGTTGGCTGCACTGCTGTTTTCTGGGTGCTGATTCTTGATGTTTGGTGCCTCAAACGGCACGCGACTGGTGGCTAGTAGGCGTGTGCCGTGACGCAGAAGCCCGGGTATGGCTGACCAGACTCATGGATCAACTCCCGACTCGGAATTCCAATATGTATGATCTTACCTCGGGTTCCGGACATCGCGGATATCGTCTGGGCGGTAGCATAGCTCGGGCTTTATTCTAAAGTGCTATGTCTGAGACATGGGTCTCGACACTATGTGCAATTGTTCAATGACTGTGGTCGGAGGGTTGCGGCGGAGAACGTCTGGAGGGCACACGTGGCCGGTTGTCCTCGTTGATCAGGCTTTTGCCAAAAGGGAACGAATGTGTACTTCAACCCTCCTAATTGAGAGTGCCTCTGCAGCACAGGAGCCATATGTTGCTAGTTCGATCATCCTGTTCATCAAGTTGCCGTCCCACGGGCATCGTTTGCTCAAAAGGCGTCAAGGTGCAGCGTCGCGATTGACCTATGCGTTAAAACAATTGCCATTCACAAAACCCACATCTGTTATGTGGTTCAATCGCCTTTCTGAGGCTGCTTTCAACCTAGGCTGTCTCAATTGGTACAGAGGGCAACAGACACCGGCCTAAGTCTCACTCGGATGGTCAAGATTCTTGGAGCGAGGTGTATAGACCTTGTGCCTATGCTTTGATCGCCCATCGCCACATTGATGTTCGGGAAGAAGTATTGCACCGAGCAATATACCTAAAGCTTGGGCCTACTTCGCCGTCTACTCGCCATAGGCGGCTACGCCATCTGGCATGTGCTGATGTAATGCGCGGATCCAGAAGGCGCATCGTTTATGTACCAGTCGTTCGTGTGAGGCCACTGCTATACCCGCCGAAACGCTCGCATGAGTAGCTAGGACCCCATCTGCGGCAACCTAGATTTTTCGCGCTTCGTTTCGCTAGTCTATATCTGACTAATCCGTGGCTCTGGCTATCATGAGGACAGTCGTTTCTGCAATGCTAATGGTGGTGATTGGTGCACGGGGCTGCCGTCATGCTTTGGCTGGCTGGGCGAGCGTACACGCCAGCCGTGGTAAAACGGTAGTCTAACCTGCTCTGATACCTGTACGCACGGCGATGACGTTTGGCCCTGTTCACTGTGGCTGTTTCCAATAACTGACAGCGGCCTTGTCTGCTTTTTGACAAAAATTTGGGCTACAACTGAGTTGCGGGTTTTGCCAGAAAAATATTACCATGGCTACGTAGTACTTCGCAAGCAACCATCAGCGTGTTTCTTGATGCGATCGGCAACTTGGCGCTCGTGCTTGGAACAATATACCTGTTCGCATGGGTGGTGCGGGACAAGGATGGGCAGCGATATTGCTTGGCAACCATAGACCAGCGACATCGAGGCCGCCCGGCGAGTTCCGTTGGCTACCGGTTCGAGCCTCTATAAGCTGTTCATCGTTTGCGCTGACCTGTGATTGGTCGCAGTGAACTGCCTGGCGCGTCTTACTGACCGCTGGCGGGGCATCATCAACCCCGACATGCAGGATCGCGCCGTATTGCGTTCGATACATATTCTGTTGGCCGTCCTTGGGTTCTGCCATTGGCTGTGGCCGGAGACTGTATGGGGCGTATCGGCGGCGTTTGTGTCGTTTCCTGCTCCCAGTTTTGGTTTTCTACTGGGCCCGGTGCTCCGCGTGCCATCCACCTTCGAGTTTTTATATCGATCCTGTGGACCGGGACTGGGTAGCTTGGTGCTGCTCGGCGTATCCTTTGTCGCGTCACGCTTCTGTTCTTTTACCAAAAGGATTTGCGGCGGCTTGTTTGACCCTATCTGGTGTAGGTGAATACCGTCCCAAAAATGAACGATACCCTTTTGGAAAAGTTTCGGGACTTGTCGAAAATTCCTTTGACGGGTCAAGGCGATCAAACAACCTGTCGACGGCGACGATACGCAGAGACACCGAGAACTGCCGCTGCCAGTTATCGGCGACCCGAACGGGCGAGGACAAAGGAACTCACCTTTTAGACTCGATCACGGGCCAGACGCAGACCAGAGCTCAGCTTTTGGTCAACGTCCAGCGGTCGGGGTGGTAAACAGCAACATTTCCCTTGCTCGGATTCAGACATAGGCGGATTCGCCAACGAAGGCATTTCGGTGAAACGGGCGCAAGTTCTATTCCTCAAAAACCCACCGTGTTCGAGGCGCAGACCGTGCGGCAGAACTCGCCATGCGACGTTTCAAAGAACCACACGTGTGTGGCCCGCTGGACAGTGTTGTCCTGCCACCGCCAGGACGGCATCAGAATGTCCGCAGGCAGGATAGAATGCATTCGCGGGCAGAGATCGGCAGTGGGCGTCTCTGACCGACAGCCTGAGGCCGTATTGCCGTATAAGCCACGGCCAGCAACAATGCTGGAGATCGCGGGATGCTCTATCAGGAACTCTATCGTCTGCCTTGCTGCTTGCGATGACCCCCGCTGGCTCAAATGACCGAGCAGGCCGCGAAAAGTAACACCGATAATATCATGAAAACGTCGCAGCCAAGAACCCGCGGCGTGATCGTTGGTGAAACATTGTTGATAAACCCTAGCGATGGAAAAGATTCCCAAGTGACGAGGCTTCGGACGATGACAAAATTCGACCGTTGGGCGTCTGACGAGGGTACATTCATGAGCCGAGAAGGCACGCCAAGTCTAGGACCACGTGGACATCAAACCGAAAATGATTTCATAGTTTATTGCTGGAGGTACGCCTTTTCAAGAGACACCACGATGCTGGAGAGTCTAGATTCATCGGACTCTTGCGATATGCATAAATGGGACAATCTACAGACGCCTCCCGGTACGCGGAAGTGTCGTTATCAGGCCTAAAAGCATTGATATCCGTATTCGGCCTGAGACCATCAGATAACGTCAAACTCAAGCGGACAGACGACGCTCGAGGCAAACAATCCTCGCTATCAGACGCCCTTAGCAAGTGAAAACCGGCAGGCGAGTGCATTCCGGCCTCTCTGCGGGAAGAATCAACCCGCTAAGATGCATGACTGTGCGGCTGTGCGGCTATACTACTGCCTTCCAGGCGGCCGTAACCACGTGCGACTCCTATGTGACGCACAAGAAAGGCGCGTGCGTGCTGAGTCTTTTTGCAGATCTGATATTACCAGATTCGAGGTATAACCTTAGAGCAGTACAGGGAGCTTTGACCTTGCCTGACCCATCAGGCGTTAACGGCGATCGGGAAAGGTATTCAACATTCCTCGCAATCTAACGATTCTAATTTCCCGGTCCTTGCGCTCATGAACAGTGCGCCCGCCCGCGGAGAGGCGAGCTGTCGGGCTGCAGCAACTATGTGCAAACAGTCGTGGCCATCGCGTTCTGGGCGGCGCATCCACGGCCTTTCATGTCGTGGATGGCGTTGCTGCTTGTACAGCGAGAACCCACGAAGGCATTCCAGCCGCACATCTCAATATGTCGATCCTAGCGAGAGAACAAATCGGCGATTGCCCTTCGTGTTACACTGCGCAGGCGCGAAGGGGATATGGGATGTGCTTGCTGTCGAACAAACGGCCGCATTTTCGCTCTATGGGCACTGGTCGTTAGTTTTAATTCTCAAGTGGGTCTAAAGCATGGGGTCTCGCAACGGCATGCAGTCAAAGCTGAAGAGGCAGGATTACTCACAATGCGGCAATGAATTGATTGACGATATGGGCTTGTCATGCCCGCGCACTTAATGGGACATACACCAAAGCTCAGCGCCGGAAATCTATATACCGTCGCGGTGGGGCAAGTGGGTCTAGTGAACCAAAAACTGACTGTTTCCTGCAGGCCTCGGGACGCTATATACCCGATCTCTGCCCTGACCTATTCCCATACGTGGACATGTATGTGACGCGCGGGATAATAGTTGAGCCTCCTAAACCCCAAAGTCCCGACGCGCGTTGGCGCAGTATAGAGGGCACAGAGCACTCCGAGAAGGGTTTGCGATGATAGATACGCACGCGGCAACCTATCGATGCCAGAGATGCAGAGAGCCCAAATTATGGACTGTGACCTGAGAGAATTTTACTCGATACGATCGCCCTATTCGGACGGGTGTGATTGTCACGGTCACGGGGGCGTGTATGCAGGATGTGACAGGCGAAATTTAGCACAGCGTGCGTTCGAGCGAGCAGATAGATGTGTAGGTTCTAGGCAACCTGCTTGGATGCTCGTCTTGTGTCTGTCATGCGACGTTTATGTGGTGGGTTGCGCCAGGTTAAGGGGCGACGTCGATCTCTACTACCATCTGGTGGGCAGTAGTGTGGTGTTCTTACGCTAGACCAATCTGGACATGCCATTGGGCGACAATTATCACCAAAGCTTTTTCTTTGTTTGCGCGATGAAGGCAACGCTCATTGCTGCCCGCGGTTGATCTTTTCCATTATCCAGAATGTCGTTTACCAACGCTACCAGATCTCGTCGCAGTTGGCCAGGCGATTTTGGACCAGAGACGAACGGCACTTTGCATTTTCTGGGTCGTTCTGAGTGTGCGCTCAAGCAGGCCGAACTGTACGCCCCTCTGATAGAGGTATGGCGGTCGTTGCCGCTGCGTCAGTGTCCTGGCTGACCGTCTGGCGACAAAGTTCGTGCTTCAGTCGTCTGCTCGGAGTGCTGTAGTGTTTCTTGTTATTATCGATCGTGTTAGTGCCCCCAGCTATCCGGCATGCGCTGGGTACTAGTGTCTCCGCTTCCTCTCGAGTCTCTTTTAACCCCGACGACTGGCGTCTATTATTTTGAGTCCAGCGCCGCCCAGTTTTCGTGTACGGACGTCCGACGAGGCGTTTCCGACGTGCGAAGCCGGGCCCGGCGCGTCGCTCATACCGTTATGCAGGCCATGCGGTTCTTTTCGAGACAATCTTGAGCCATTTCGTCCGCGGATGTATTATGCTTCGATTCCTTTGCTGGACATATTAGGCTCGTTTCGGCTTTTTGCTCGAATCTGGCCTGCCGTTCGGCAGTGCACTGCGATGATCTGCGGCTGCCCTGTGTGTCCGATACCACCGAACGTAGTGTCGTTTCCGCAGTATTCATGTCAGAAAACCACCGATATGCGCACGCTCAGCGCGAGCTTCCAGCGTTGTCGGGTTTCAGCGATCATTGCAGTGCAGCCACGGCGGTCTTGGCTCTTCGTGATATCACGCAGCCAATCAGCGTTGACTATATTGCCGAATAGGATTCTCGGGATCTGCGATTGAAGACACGTGTCTTTCTCGACCTCCAGCGGCGCGGCATCGTTGCTGCCGGCAGGGCGGCACGACGATCTCTCGGATGCCCGCCATCCGCGCAAGCCAGGTAAGGATAGTATGACTCTTAGGGGCAAGATGGTCTTGAATAAAATCGCCAACGGTGGGCATCCTATGGGTAAAGCCCTTGCGGCGTCAAATACCGCGGCGGCATTGTTGAGAAGAGCAGGATCTCTCCCGAACGGCCGCACCGAGATGATGGGAGCATTGCGGTTCATCGATGAACTCGAGCAGTAACTCTCGCTGTATCTACTAGCGACCAGTCTCAAGAATACAGCCGTTTGTAGGCAAACGTCTGGGGACCGCGGATCACACACAGGATCACCGACTGGATCAGCCAGGAAAATCGACCAAAACTCGTGGGCAATGACCAGTTGAAAGCCCTAGGCACAATCCACTTGGGCCCTGTTGGTTGGCGCTCTGCTCTACGAAAAGTCGCGTGTGCTGCCCCCATTTAGATTCGTCATTACGGCAGCACCATAAGCACATATTGGGATCCGCGTCTTGTAAGGAAAAACCTCGAAAAAATCTATGGAACGTGATCTTGGATAAGCGTTGTTGTTTCGTGGTCTGAAAGCCCGATTACGCTAGTACCGGCACTAAGATTAGCGTGAAAGACCACCAACTAATAGTTAATAAGGTCTTTTCAGGACGGAGGAAAATAAAATCCGCCAAAACTAATTTACCGAAGAACATACCATTATTACTTATGCAAAGCAAAACCCAAAGAATATCCTCGCTCACGATCGTGGGGTGGCTTTCGCCCTCGAGCCGCGCACGAGGCAGGAAAATGGGCCGGAATCTGCAATGATCCATTATGCCCGCCATGCTCCATATTGTGAAGGCTGACAGGTTTTTGGCTTGCATATCTCGCGTGCTGCTCACATTGCGTCAGTGTAGAAAAATTCGGGATGATCTATGCTGAATTAATACTCTTCCCCATCATACTACGGCGCATCAAAAGCATTTCGATAGCGGTGCCTATGATGACGCACTGTAAAAATTCTGTGCCGGCTGGCTAATATCCTGCTTCCACATGTTATTCTGGGCGTTATTGGCTCAAAACTCTAAGGCCTTTATTTTAGATCTTACGTTCGCGAAGCCCTACACTAGTGAACACCTGTCGGACAACCAGGACAGATGCAGCATTGTTAAGGTCAACAAATCCTAGCGCGACCTGATTCCACCTCCTTTCACCGTCAATGACGACCTGAACAACAACGCCCCCAACCTCCCGGTTCCAGCTTTTTCTGGCCGAATTGTAGGCAATCAGCGCCTTATTTCGATGAATCTCTATAAAGCCAACAGCATGATAATAATAAGGCGTCACGCCCTGAAACTTTGGTTCTCAAAGAAATTGATTCTTTCTGCGCGCTGTGCGCCCAGTGGGCGGCTTAATAACTCTGATCCATATTCGTATAATTCCATACGCTCCTCGTCGGTGTTTCGCTCTGGCCAATATGAAGCAGAGATCAGAATACAACGCACACTGTACGGCTTCCGGTCGACAAGATTGCAGCCCGCAGGTAAGAATACAAAATTAAGTCAACGAGCTAGACGGGCTTTGGGGGTTTACTGCAGCCTCTGCACCTTAGTGAACGGGACCTAGTGACTATGGTTGACTCTATGCGCAAAAATCTGTCCTATGCGCCGGACGAGGTGTTTTCCCACTATGTGCTTGATTCATTGGTTGCACGGCCCTGATAACTTATGGAAAAGGCTCGATTCAAGCCGCCAGTTCATGATTTTCTCAGGTCGCTTCAGTATGGCACCCCTTGAGAGTGCTTTTGATATGCATGTTGGAAACATTTTTTCAGATCATCCGAGTATCTGCCACTGAGCAATAGACAGCCCAACGCGATATCATCCCAAACCGCTGTTCCAGCTTTACCTATGTGAGAGTCATGGCTGGCGTTTATCGGCACTCATTGCTGATTAAAGCCATTTTCCTGGGGCCCCTCTTTTTTGGCGTCGGTGCGAAAGCACGCCGATCGTGAGGATCATGTCTTTGGGTTATGCTTTTTGCAATGTTGGGAGGTGTGCCGGAAAATATTTCGCGTTTATTTCCGTGTCTCAAAAGGGACGCTTATTAACCTAAGGTGTCTTCTATATCGCCCGACAGCACGTGGTCCTTCAGCCCTGGATACAACAAGCGCCTATCCACCACGTTCCCCCAGTTTTGTGCTGACCAAGCGCGGATTTCACCTATGGCTATGGTCAGCGTAATGATCAATCATAATGGTGGCAGCACCACCGACCTTTCGAAAGCGCGGCACCCAACAGGCCAAGTGGATTGTGCTAGGGCTTTCATGGTCATACCACGCTGATCCTCGTGATTCCAGTCAGGTGATTCCTGAAAACGCAATCTGACGATCAGCCAGACCGTGGCCGACAAAAACCGCGGACTTGAGACGCAGGATCAGAAAAACGTTCCTGGACTTTCTCGAAGAACGCAATAGTCTTCCCAGCAATCATTACGAGTCTCGGACAAGTTCTGGGTGGAGAGGACTCCTGGCGCAATGCTCAAATCAAATCATTCACATGCCGCCTCGCCGGTATATGATTTACACATCGCGAGGTGCGTGTTTACCAAAGTGATGGCCACCGGCAGGATGTTTCATATCTCTCTACAAGAAGATAGCCATCTGGCCCCAAGTCAAACATCTACCGCCCGGATGGCTTGCGGCACCTAGATTCGTCGCTGTCCGTCCCCACTGCCGCCGCAACCATTCCCAAGGACTACGCATGCGTGCGACACTCCGCTGTTGACGGTCGAGAAAACACCTGGCCACCGCCAGACCGAGAAGCCCTGCATTACTGTCAACCCACGTTTTATCAACGGTTTTTTATATTTAATCGCAATAAAGATTTCTTTCTTTTTTTGCTTTTTTTTTGCCATATTTTACGCCACTTCTCTTGAACTGAGCACGTTTTTAATAGCTGATGCTGAGTGTGCGTGGCTATGCACCTGACTGCCAAGCGATCCGTAACTGCTCAAAGATCGCTTGTGTAAAACCGCTGAAGATACAAAAACCCTTGGAGTGGCCTCGCGCTGAGCAGTGCGCATACGGTCGTTTGCTTCGACTAATGGATACTGTGGTGAAAACGATACGTGGTATGGACACATGGCGCGAAAGATCATGCAGTTCTCGCTGCCGACCCCAATCGCTATCCGTTAACCCCCTATGTCCTAGGAGAATGCGCAGCATACTACACTCTCACATCGCAAATTGTCGAAAAGACGAAAATGGCCTGCATCAAACGTATGACCGACCGCGCCTGTAGGCCCGCACTATCGCGTCGGGTCGTCGCGAGCAACAGCGCTTGCACCACACACTCTGAGACGCCGTACTTTAAACGGTTGACCAAAGGAGACATGAGGACGGGACCGCCGCTGCGGAAGCTGTGCATCTCCAGATCGACACGCTATAAAAACCAGAAACCTACAAGCTCGAACAGATTTGAAGCACGACTTTGTCGCCACCGTCAGCCACGAACTTGTCAGCATTGCCCGACATTAACCCTCTATCAGGGAGCAGTGCATTGCGGCCTGCTTGAGCGAAACTCTAGATACGACCGCAGAACGCAAAGTAGCGTTCGTCTGTCCACAATTACGCGGCCTCGCCAATGCGACTTCGTCTGGTAGCCTGTTGTGTAGTCTTCTAATGACTCTGTATATGGTATAATCAAAGATAATAACAAACGCACGACACAATCTTGCAGCATGAGCGTTTGCCCCCAAAACCACAAGGCAAAGCTTGGGAATATTGTCGGCATTCTGGCTAGCCGAGCAGTTCGAACCCTATGCCACCGAATGGTAAGTCGAGAAATCGAACCGTCGCCCCTTGCCCCAACCACCACGTGCTGACAGACAAGAACCGCATCATGCAGGTGCTGGCAAACCTGCTGTCGAACGCGTGCTAAGATTCGCTATCCGATACTGCCGTGACGCGTGACCCACCACCCCGATGGGCGACATGGACGAAAAATCTCTCCCCCCTAGCGTTCAGGCAATTGGGCAACGGCCATCTCGGCGAATTCCGCGAGCGTATCTTCCAAAACCCTTCTCGGCAGGCCGAGGCCTCTAAAACACGCGGCAAACGCGCGGGACCGAGGGGTTGAGGTGCTACAAATACTCGCGCAAGTGTGAGATCGAGGCATATGGGGAGCTGAGATCCTGGGGTATTGATTAGTCTCCCGGGCGAGGGAAACCCGTGTTTTATGGTTCCATCCTGCTTCCTCCACCGACGAAGATTCCGATCGTCGCGCTTGTAATAGCCAAGCCAATGCGGCGGGTCTAAAGCACCCCGGGCAATCAACATGCCCCTTGGTGTAATCCCGCCTTTAGCTTGCGCGTCCGTTGCGCCCGCCTTCGACCCACGATAAAATAAACTTTTAGCCGAAGCGGCCATAAGACGAAATCGGCGTTCTTTACGACCAAGCACAATCGCGACACATATCCCCTTGGGGCGCAGTACCGAAGGCATCCCGACTGCTGGAATCACATTTGGGCTGGATGCCTTTCGGTGGGTTCGTCAGCAGCACGACCCCGAGCCGCGTGTTTCCTAGCGCCCGCGCTCGATGGCCACATGGTTGCTGTTATGCTCCCGCCGACAGAATCGCTATCCGCGGCTCTCGCGCCTTTCAGTTGTGTTATTATCGGCCCGAACACAATCGCGCATTTAGCTAAATGGACGGGAACCAGATCGGTAGATTATTAAGTTTTCGGAATGTGTTCTCCTGCGCCGATTGGGCAGGCAGTGTCCAAACCACCGTTCTCAAGGTTTGGCCTCGGGGACTGTCAGCCCATCGACAAAAGAACACTCGCGCCCCTGGGGGCACATAGCCAATGCCTGCGTCGCCGCCCATGAAAGGCTGTTGGTCACACTCCGCCCACAGGTGTCCGT
>Ga0163217_1063331_pt1 | contig 10568 bp, 10 predicted proteins | sample SynspAceP_FD_185933 | JGI IMG/M metagenome (GOLD analysis project Ga0163217, IMG submission 185933) | Saline lake microbial communities from Ace Lake in Antarctica - Synechococcus sp. Ace-P (PacBio error correction) | ecosystem: Environmental > Aquatic > Non-marine Saline and Alkaline > Saline ... | reverse complement strand
GGGATACTAAGCAGCCGTATTGCGCTGTGTATATAGGTGTTATATGAACAAAATTTCTATGTGACTTTGAGTATTTAATACGACTTTTTTGGCTGATGTAAAAGTTAGCGGTTATATTTAACTAGCTTATGAAATGTGGAGCCTGGCTTTCTCGTCCAGTTGTTTAACTCTATGGGAAATGTTCTTTTAGGTGATATCAGATCCCAAATGCCGGACGTTATGGTCGACTATAATGCCAATGTCGGGTAAAAGATTATGACAATTGCGGCCCGAGACACATACTGCGAACGTCCACAGGTGGCGGCAGTGTTTTTACCTCGGGGTCGTGGCGGCCCCAGCGATGGACTTTAAAAACACCACTTCGGGCATGAATTATTGGCCATGGGTATGGCCGAACTTACTGTTGTCCTTTATTGACGGAACGTGAGCAGGAAGATTAATTAGCCAGATCACTGGTGATTGAAGCAGGCTACGGAAGCGACTTCTGGCTGGTAAGCTCCGAGTCAGTTCTGATTCTGGCGTTCGACAGTTTTCCCAGACATGGTTATCTGTTGGACGCGACGTGCTGGCGGACTTACCTAATATAGCAAGGGTTTGAGGACGTGAAATCTGGCGTTCCATTTCACCATCGATTCATGCTTTCGCATGCAATGCGGTTTTTGGCAGAACGCCCGAGCAATTCGTTCCATGTTCGCTACAACCCGTGGAAACAGCATTTGCCAGCAGCGGAACGCTGATTTTGGATGTCATGTTCATGGCACTGTTATGCCGACCGGCCGGCGCTTGGGCGCTTGAGAGATTGTAAAGCGCTGTACCCAGGAAAAGGCCTGTGGGGTCACTACCGAGCGTTCGAATTACGCTCGGCTTTTTTTTACCCCATGACGTTTTAGTATGACGAAGGCAAGAATCAGTGGGTTCTTATATTAACGAGCTTTCCTGATAACCATGGGGAAGTTTTTTACTTTTTCGCTTGGTTTTGGTTAATCTTCGACGATTGAGTTCAATGGAAGTGACGGGTCAGTCTTGCGTTTTGCCTGGCTTGCTCTTTCGTGTATATCCCGTTCTGGAGTCTCAATTTAGGATCACGGAAGGCAAGGAGTGGCCAGACTGCTGCACTGGAATTTGCGGTATGCGTTTTAGCATGTGGCGTTATTGTCGCGCTATAACGATATATGAGGCAGCGTTTCAACGAGTTCGGCACGTCACTCTTTCCGCTTGATATCGCGGTAGAAGTTTTCGTGTAGCAGGGCATCAGTTCAAGACAAGGGGCATCTCAAAATATAGCCAGCGTGTCGTGCTTGTTTCTTTGACTTATGCACTCGCAGAGGCCAGGTTCCCCTTTCTTCTGTCGCCAATTGTTTGGGGTTGGCATTCAGGTCTTTAACGGCAAATCAGGTTCTTTTCTGTTTGGGCTTGAGTTTTTTACGCTTTTTGAATGTAGGGTCTGCAAACACTGGGGCTTTAACCAAATCGAGGCCTCTAGCTTTCGGCGGTCCCAGTCTGCCTGTGGATGATGGCCTGTCTCACACTCGTAAGGTAATCGGGGTTTTCTTCTTCTCTCGCGTTTTTGCCAATGTTCTTTTGTTTTGGGCGGGGTTCGATTAAGCGGCTTTGGCTATAGTTTGGCCTTTTCAATTAGTTTGGTCTAAGCGATATGTTCGTTGGCATTTGGACTCCTGTATTGAGTTGCCTCATTGTAGCGATTGCGCAATTGAGGCAGTCTTGTAACAAGCGGCTATGTCGGACTGTTTTTCGACTGGCGATAATTTAAAGCAGCCGAATTACGAGGCATTCAGGATCAACTAAAGGGAAAACACGCAGCAATGAATAATCTGATATTTTGCCATGTTAGTGCTGGCTGGTAGTATTGCAAACTCGTCTATACCAAAAACATTGACTTAGTTTTCATGCAAAACTCGGAACTTCTTCTTGAATCGTATGAGCAACTAAGTGCATTACAAAAGACGGTTAAAGTTTTATCGGCGGTCCCAAGGACTGTGATGTGAAAGGCGAGAGTCGTTAAGGCTCTTTAACCAAAGTTTCTTAGTGAACCGTAAGCGCTAACCGAGCGTATCAAAATTCAAGTTTCAATGCGATGGTCGCAACACGTAGACCAAATGAACTCAAGAGTGAGCTGCTACTTTGTCAACCTGTCCCAAACAAATGGATGGGGATCCAGCGATGGGATTTCCCATGTGAAATGATTCCGATTTTAGTTCGAACGATGGAAGGTGTTGATGAACGTACTTATTCACAGCGGATTGTCCTACGGGTTGAGGTGAGTTTGGGGATGCTCTGCAGGCAGCCGCGATTGGGGACATTTCAGCAGAGTTGCCATCTGGACGAGCCTGTGATTGGCAGGATCGACGTTTTGCCGTTGAGGTTCTGTGCTGATGCTGGTGTGGGCTTTTCGCACGGCTCAGCAAGAAGCGGTAGGCGTTTTTTTGGACGTCGGTTGTGCGACTAAAAGGTATTTGGGGGTACCCCAGGGTAATCGGGTGGCGCTAATGTTTAGCCGCAATTCGGAATGCCATCGCGCGGACTGGTTTGACGTGATTCAACGAGCCAGTCCGGCTGTATAATCATTTGCGCCATCGGCGACCTTGTTTTCACTTTGCTACGTCGTTGTCACCGGTGCGCTCAAGCTTTAATTCGGGGAAGGTATGGTATTTTAATGTACTTACTTTTCTATGTTTTTGATGGTTCTGTATTAACATGGTCAGGCTTCGGGTGTCTTATAGATGTGATTTAGCCCGGAATGAAATTGACAAGTTTAAAAGTAATTATTTTATTATGGAAGAGGCACTTGAACTATGCTCACGATAAAATGTCCTAAGCACATTTACGACAGCTATTTACTAAGAAATGAATAACAAATATTATCGTTTCAAGCTATAGGGGAATATGGGTGTTTTTAATATTGTCTGGTGATTAACTTACCGTTTAGCGTGTAGTCATTTCAGGGGAGCGGTTGGTGGTGTGTTCATTGGAGACGCTAAGAAGACATTTGTTTTGGATTAATGGGTAGGGCCAGATATGATAATGGAATGGTATTTTTTGGTCGCATGGTTCCTTACTTTGAAACTATTAAAACATACGCGAAACAGTTGTTCGTGTATTTACAATCGTGTGGACGAGATTTAGTAAAGTGCCGAGGTTCGCGGGGTCGGTCTGCGTTTTCCCCATTTGCCCATTTCCGTTGTAATCTTTCACTATTCGGCACCAATTTAGACCACGGAGGAGCCGGAATGACCAGGCGTGGCGATGGATTCTGCCGCACAGGCAGTGGTAGATGCCGTGAGTACACAGTTTGGCTTAATAGTTGGGGGGCCGGAACGGCAGATGCGCGAGGTCAGGCAGTGTGAAGAAAAATGCTCGGTCTCAATCAGGGGACCTACGATCAGGTGGGGATGGCAGCCATGGTTCGCTTCTGCCGCTTGATTACCATTGGAGCTAACCTCATGCGCAACAAATTGATCTTGTACACGCCGGGGAGTTATTGAAGAAGGTTTTGAGCGATGGTATTTCTCATATGCCTCGCTAAAGAAATTGGCGTGCCTGCCCAGAGAACTAGGAGTTATTGCTGGTAAGCGTTTCATAACGCAGGACCTGACTGCGGACTGTGCGAGCGTTAAATCAGTAATTGATACGCAGACTGAACGTAAGTAGAGCGTCATCGTGACCTTTGTGGACTATGCGATTTCGTTATTAATTCCGGCCGAGACCAGTGCCCGCCAAACTTATGCTTTCAGGGGTTCTGGGTTTACAATCCTTCAACGGCTCACGCTCTGGTTTCCTTATCATTTGTTGATTCGGTTAGTATTTTTTTTTGTCGGTTTTCTGTCAGTACAATGCTCTTCCAGGTTCTCGGAGAGATCGTTTCATTCGCGGTTACCTTTTCCTGTCCGCGTCCTGACTCCAGTTCGGCCGGATCGAGCAATCGGCGGTCATTCTTCTGGTGACGAAAGTAGGGCGTTCTTGCATGCGCTTCTAGTCTTCAAGCGAGATCATTTAAACCACGGGATTGCGATTTGCCTCGCGGTATAATGATGGCGTGAACGGTCTTACGGACTGATCATGGTCTTTTAGCTAAATTGTTTTCTGGCAGCTGCTATAGGCTAATGGCATCCATAACCGCCCGTACAGGAATTGTTCATGTACAGAATATCGCACCTATAAAGAATTTAACAATCCAGTTGCGCAGACCGGTTTTACGCTCTCTGCGGCTCAAGCCGGCGAGACGATTTTGCGAATGCTGGCGATGGCACTTTGCTTATGGAAGAATGCCAACAGCAGTTGAAGGGCGCGCATGCAATGATATTTCATCATCGTTTAAGAGATCAGAAGCTAAAACGAGTAGTCAAGCGGAACGATCAGTGCGGGGTCAGGTTTTGTTTGTCTTCGATGGCGTATGCTTAGAGAAAATGCCCGCTACCAGGACGAGGAGGCGCGACCTGCGTATTGAGAGCATTGCAGGTGTATCGGCAATTAACTACACGGGTAGGCTATGCTTTTGCGGGAGGCAGATGCATCAGTGTTTCAGTACCAGTGTTAGTGATGACACGGATACGGGGCTTGCGGGTTACGGTGAAGTTCTGCCCTGCGGGCCACTAACATATGGCGGCTGTTTTCGAGGGAATTCCCTCTTGCTGTCGCATGTGGTCGCCCGTTGATCGCAATCACGACCCACGCGTATTCACGAGCGCTGACCAGGCGTGACGGCACGCGGTTGCCAGACGGCCATTGATATTTGCTGCTGGGACTTGATTGCGGTAGCTATTGCCGGACTGCCCAGTTTCCGCTTTGTCGGCGGGTGACTCTCGCCGTCTTGCCGCTGCATCGAATGTTCCATTGGCGATCGGATGGATGGAGATCTTTGCGCCGGTTTATCGATCAGAGGTTTTCCGCGGTTTCAGTCAGCTGGGGCATAGTGTTGAGGAAGATCTCGATTGGTTCGCACTCTGAGCAAGGGCAAACATGCAGACGAGTTTGGATGTGCGACATCAACCGGGCGGCGGCAGGATGAAGCCGTGCGATTCTCGCGGGCGCTTGAAGGATTCTGGAAATCTATCTTGAACAGCCTGTTACAGATACGAGGAGTGCTGTCCCGGTCGCGTCGGAGTCGCAACCGGGTAAATGACGCAAGCTTGCAATTCTTGGCCGATGTGAACGGGCTTCGCGGGACGGCCATGGACGCCATGGCCCTGAAAATCAAGTTCGGGTTGGCGGTCTGCGCATCACGGGTCATTTCGGAGTGTGCGTAGTGCGATAGCGTTGGACTTGAAGTGCCTGGGCAGTGCATAGCCACAGCAGCCTGTGGGGCATCTGGCGGCCAGCACCCGGGCAAGCGTTGCTGACGGAAACCGATCTCCACATTACAACACTCGTTGGCACCGGGGCGCCTGGGTGTGTTCCCGGCGCGGATGATCTCAGTGATCGCGGGTTGGGTGTCTTGGTTCCGGATTTTGGAGTGGACGCTGCTTGATATGTTGGTAAGTTGGTCTCGATTCCGTTAGTTTTACGGACATGGGGCTGGGGCGATTGGTTTTCGGGTTGCCAGTGTTGCTTCGAATAACTCGCGAACACTTGCGTTGGTCTAAAGCGAGTCCCTACTGTTGCGGGGTGTAAGTGCGCTATTTACTGCATCATCTCATTTGCGACTACGTGAGTGTTATCTTATGTCCCGGCCGTATTTCAGCGCCTGCATTTACTAGTGCGGCTCGTCAGTGCGAAGGCGCGACCTTACGGTGTCACGGCTTGCTCGCAATCCTATTTGGCTCTTACGAGCAGGCTGGCTGAGGCTTAAGGTGGGGTTGCCTTCGGGCGTGTCATTTTAAGGTGATAGGTTTGGTTTGTTTTGTGGCGACAATGGCGGTTCAGTTAGGACCAAGTTCTGCTTTACGCGTGCGAGGGCGGCTAAATTGTGTTGAAGAGGCACTCAAGCGCGGTGGTAGGTAGCGTTGAGCCCAACTAGTAATATTGCCGCTGACAAGCACGATGCGCTTTTGCCTGATTGGACCTACGGCGAAGTCCCTTTTACCGTTTAAAGGGTGCCGTGCAAAGTGGCCATTCTGCGTTACCGATTCGAGCGGGTTCGGCAATATGATTGGCGGCCTCAGTAAAAAGCGGAACTCTTTGACCTTCACGGCACCTATAGTCTGTTTGTACTCACCCGACGAGCAGGTGGCACGTTGATTTTTTCTGGGGATATTTCAGGGGCGAAGCCAGCCTGATGTGCTTCTTGGGTCGTAGACGCCACACTGCGTTGGGGTTGCGCTTGGTATGGAATGCGCGCTTGAAACCGGCCTGATTCTTGCCTTATCAATGGATGGCTACGGGCACGCAGTCGGGGTATAAGCATCGATCGGCCGCTTGTCTTAAAGCTTGGTATTCCAGTGCTGATTGAGCGATCGCCGTTAACGCCCGGTGTGGATGCACTTAAACATCAGCTGAACCATTTGCCACGGAACAGATGGGGCTGCCCAGGTTGGGCACTGAGCGGCGCCAGGAATCGGTGAGACTTCTACGAATATCGCGACGTCTTACTTACGTTCCCACGTCATTAAGACTGCTTTCATGCCGGCGCTGGCGGTGTTTGGTCAGTGCGAATGCACTGGTGTTGGGTCTGGTGGTTCTTTTCGTTCTTGTGGTTGGTTTTTCAGGCCGTTTTTTCTGGGCCCGCCGTTTGTCGATGCCATAGATGCGGGCTTTGGTATTTGCTGGGCAATTTTATTGACCCACATTTCTATGTCAGCTATTCTGCGCGAACTTTTGGTCAATGGTATTTTCGCCCGGTGTTGGCAGGCGTTATCGTTTTTTGCCCAGATTATTCTTCTGTTCTTGTTATTTTGCTGGAGAGACAGTGGCTCTTACAGTGCTGCTTTTTTTGCTAGATCGCCATGCGCGGGTCGGATTTCATGGAGATCCTTTATCCCCTTATTATCCAGTTTGCTTAGCGCAGTGCGGGCAATTATGGCACACCGACGATATCGGACTCGCGGGTTTCTTTCTTATGGTGGCGCATATGATGACTTGCGGGGGGATCGGCGCGGCTTACGGTTTATGCTTTGATTATTGGTGCCTTTTATTTCCTGCAAGACGATAGGCAGGCGTATTCATTTTGAGGGGTTTAACCCTTTGTTGGGCTTATTTTGCCGGGGTTGCAGCGCTCATTGGTCGCCTGTAATGCGGCGCCGTTCAGGCCGAGTGGGTTCCGGCTTACTGGGTGGCCCTAGTTACGATTTGGCTATGCGTATCAGTTTCTTGGTTTGCACGTGGCGGTGTGGATTTTTCATGCGCGTGTCGCACCATTATTTTGTCGCTTGTCGATATTTCTTGTGGTTTCTGGCCCAGTTACCCCCGGGCGCATCCGTGGATGCCCCGTCGGGCGACTTGGTTAAGCTTTCCGGGTGCTGGGTAACTGGATGCAGCCTTCTTTTGCCTCTTTGTTTTAACTGGCAGATGTGTATTGCAGATTCCCTTCTATTTGGGGCACGAGAGGTGGCTGTCAGTGCGTTAGCGACAGTCTCGCCGTGGTGGCGGAGAGCAGCATTTGGGCACTGCGTGTACGCAGTGGAGCTACCTTGGCTTTTTGCTATATGCCTGGTTTTGTTTATGGCCTCAGTGTATGCACCATTGCCAGGTCGTTGAGAGACCAACTCGGTGAATCAGCCGCACTTTTTACGTTCTACTTATTCAGTCTGGTTTATTTTTTGCGCCTGGGCACTTACACATTTCAGCCGTTGCTGATCACTGAGAATTTTGTTAGGGGACCTGTGGGAGAACATCTTGTGGGGCTTTGGATGTACTGGCATGTCGGTGTTTTTCGTGGCGTCGCCGTGGGTTACCGGTTGGGTAAGAGTTTTCGGTTGTTGGCAGCTGTACCGTTGCAGTGAGGGGGCAATAGATAGTAGCGTAGCAGTGCAGTGGCTGGATGACTGTTTGCACTCCGCCGAAAAGAGGTTCGTATAGCTACAGTGACACTAGCGGTGTTTATTTCGTCCTTGAGCGCGTAACGCTGCTTGTCTAAATGGCGCATTTTCACAACTTCAGGGCATGAATATGGCGAACAAATCAAAACCAACTTGCCAGGACGTTTTGGGGCATTCTCGTATGGCCAACATTCGGAAGAGGTTTTGGACCCCTCGGCTTCGGCCTGAATGGCAAGAGCGTAAGACGTCGATGAATACGCGTCAGCGAGGTTGGATAAAATTCCAGTCGCCAGCATTGGTCGTCGTGGGCCGCTTTGATGATCACGTCTAAGCACTGTTGAAGCGTTTTTACCTCTAGCAGTTCAAGAGCCTGCGTTTACGCTACCTGAAAGGCCGTAAAAAAAGAGCGGCGCTATTGGAACCGGTTCTTGCAACACTGCCTGACCATTTTGATGACGCCGGATTGGCATTTTTCCGGCTGTGGCACGGTGGTTACCTTGCTTAGATGCTTGATGAAGTGGCCTATGCCTGCGCACCGCTATGCAGGTGCTATGTTGTTACACTGTCCGTCGACCAGTTATGTTTTCTTAACCCGTTCATGTGGCGCGAAATGGTTGACCTTTCTGGCCGCGTAAACTCACGGGCGCACGTCATGGGAGGGTAAGTCATTTAAGGTGTCACGGGAGAACATTCGTGGAAAGCTGGTAGGGGAATACCAAAGCTGCTTTTTCCGATGGTGGCGGTGATGAAATGAAAATGTCGAATGCCAAATTGGAACCCCTCACTGATGTTCAATGCAGGGCGATTCGAGGCAGGACGCCGCGATTCGTGTTGGTTAGAGGGGTTATAAGGCACTTCATCGTTCAGGCAATAGAGACTCGCTGGAATAATTTTTAGACCACAGGGTGCGCGTCCATAACTTGGCTAATTCCTATGCATTTGCATTCAGTAAATAGAAGTAACAGCCATGCCACCGTTAATGGAAAGCCATTCGTCCCCAGTTAAGGTGGTTATGACGCTGGTGTCAAAACGTGCACGGTTCCTGACATCGGGCCGGGCGACGTGTGGTGAGTGTTCGCCGAGGCGTTACAAAAGGTCAACGCGATGGGTGGTTGTCCTCTTCGGTTAGCGACTCCACGAATGAGCTCCGAGCGAGGTCCGCGCGAAGGTGTGACGGTGGCTGGAATATAGGAGCCTTTTGCTGTTTCAGGGCAAGATTGCTTGTGTTGGTTGTGGCGTGGCGCGGATGGGCAAAGCTCATCAACCAGAGTGTCCTTATGCCGTGTATTCGCGAACCCCGGTTTGGCCTTGGATATATTTGAAGATGGGGTCTGATTTGATGGGATTTGGCCCAATAATGTTAAAATCGAGGCAAGTGAAAGTGTCACAGATGACGAGTGAGTGAAACGGAATGCCGAAAATTAGGAACCATGTTCCCAATGTGCCCTAACGGAACGGCTAAAACTTGCTTCATGGGATATTTGAAAGCAAGGGTGAAACATTTTAAGGTGGTGTGGAAGTGCGTCAAGGCGGCGTAGGTCTGCGCTGTTGGCTTGCACGCAGGTGAGCGCAAGGTTATCGCAATTGCGGTGGGAACAGCAACTCCAGTGGCTCCCGGTCACGGATGCGACAATATACTGTTAGGCAGCTCGCTGATTGCTTGCAAGAAGCTCGGGAATGAAGACAATCCGATGATGTAATGTTGTAAAGTAACCGTAGCAGGGGAAAGTGGGCTTTGCCATTACAATGCTCAAATAATTGAAGCCGAGGCGGGCGGCATTGATAATTTCCTTACCGGTGCTATGTGGCACGGGCTATTGTTGCCATTTGATAAAATAGAGTGATGATCATGTATTTAAGCCATCCCTAATGGACAAACGGTTGGGCCGCGTGGTTTTCCCCATATTGTAAAAGTCCCTCGGGCACAGGTGCCAATTCGGCGCTTCTGCGAAGGCCTTTCTTGTCTGCCCTTGCGGTCGCTCAAAGCGGGTTTATTAGCCCCAGCTGTGGGAATATTTGTCCTGCTTTTGGCTGGGAGGGTCTTGGCAGCGTCTCGGTCCTTTTTGGCCGACGGTCAGGCTGTTCTGACGGCCCCGACTACCCAGGTTTTCGTTCTTTTTCAAATATGCGCAGCGGGTGTTCGCTTTCTGGGATTCGGTCGGCCCGCGCCTTGCACGGTCGTTGGCTTCAGCCCCCGAACTGATTTACCTTTTCGAACCGCGATGGTGAGGTTGGTGTCGCTCCAAGACCGCGCCATCACGATTCCCGTTGTTCTCTTTCCCGTTCGCGGCCCGTTGTCCGGGCTTTCCGTGGTTCTTCTGCTGGCCGACCCCGCAGTGTCCGCGGCGATTGATGTCGACTTGATAACAGTTGCCGCCAAATGTAAGCGGCTCGTCGGGTGCTCTATTGCTTGCGGCTCACCTGTTGACAATATCCCATTTCTTGGGTTTGCCCACAGGTGGTCTGCCAAGTTTCCGTGACTATCCCGATCGTTGAGGTGATGAAGCCGCTTGGTCTTGTGCCCTCGTCATGCGCTCCGCAGCAGGTCTTGCCTTGTCGGCCGTATTTCGGGCTTCCCAGCGCGGAGGCCTCGTCCATCCGAATGATCCCGGTGGATTAAGAGCCCAGTGGCCGGGC
>Ga0163217_1055846_pt1 | contig 10568 bp, 15 predicted proteins | sample SynspAceP_FD_185933 | JGI IMG/M metagenome (GOLD analysis project Ga0163217, IMG submission 185933) | Saline lake microbial communities from Ace Lake in Antarctica - Synechococcus sp. Ace-P (PacBio error correction) | ecosystem: Environmental > Aquatic > Non-marine Saline and Alkaline > Saline ... | reverse complement strand
CTGGAAACCAGCCTGAGATGAGCACGCAGAAGAAAAAATTGCGCGAGGTTGCGCGACGGGTGCGGGAGCTTGGGGGTACGAGGCTGGCGAAACACGCGGCGCCGTCACAGGCGATGCGGCAAGGCTACCGCAGCGCGGTTAATGAGCGAAAGGGCTTGAGCGGTCCGAAGGTACGGCTTACCAATCAGATTGCGCGGCGGCCGCTCGAGTTGCAAAAGCGGCCGGCATTTGGATACCAAGAACCATGGCCACCGAGCAGTCGCGCCTGGGCTGATGGAGCTCACCCGTGCACTGGCGATGCGGGCCGCGTGATGCGGCGCTGGGCGCTGCCCGGCAGGGAATCTGGGCGTGGGCGCGAATTGAGGACCACCAGTTGCAGTTGGTGGGCCTTGCGCGAGCAGTACCGCGCTGGCATACCCCGACGGGAACCGTCTGCCAAGGAACGGCCTAGGCGGAAGCCACAATTACGGCGCAGTGGTTGGGTTGAAAACCGCTGGAACGCTTGCGCTTTCCATGCGTGAAGCGACCCGCCAGAACGCCGCCAGGTGTCCGAACGTTGAAGCGCTGGCCCACCGGCGCAGCGGGCATGAAACCGGGCCCGATGGTATTCGCCGGCTGGCGGTGAGCAGCAGTTGGCAGCGGTGCAGGCCCGCAGGCAGGGCTGGAGCAAGCGCGCAATGATTTGGCTGTTGAAACCGGTACCGGGCCTTGCAGGCTGAGATTATTGCAGGTGCGCAACCAGTTTGAGCTGCTGCGCCGCAGCGCGGCCTTGACCAAATCGCGAGCTGGCCCTGGCGCAGCGGGCGCTATGGACCCAGGCGGGTGCGTGGAAACCCAGCAGCCCTGCGGGAAATGAAACGGCGGAGCAAACGCCGGGGCATGGCTGGCCTGGGCGGCATGCTGGGGGTGTATTTGGGGCGTTGGCGGTGGCTTATGCGGCGCTGCGCGGCGTGCGGCGGTGTATCGAAACATATCGGACGGTTTGGGTAGAAATTGCGACCGCATTCGGATTGCGGACCGGCTGGCAGCAAATTTGAGGCGGTATGGAGCGCCTGTTGAGGCGATCAGTGACCGCACTATACCAGCATGGCGAACAATGCGGAGCTGTTCATCCAGTCGCTGTTCGCCGCTGCGAGTTGAGCGCGGTTTTGGCGAGGCAGAGGGACGCTTGCAGTTTATCGAAGGGCCATCGGCCTATGGGACCTGGTGGCCAGCGCAGCCAAAGGGGCAGCGCGCGAGGGACGTTATCAAACCAGTTAAGTGGTGCGCTGCAAACGGGTGAGCTGCGGGGTGATGCATTCAACTCCATGTGCGGGTTAACCCCGGCACGGCTGATTGCGTTTGGCCACCGGGCTGGGCAAGGACCCGTGAGCAACTGCGGAAATGGCCCGTGCGAAAGGGGCAACTTGACCACGATTGTTGGGTGCCTGCGCTTGATCAGCCCAGGACGATTACCCTGGCACCGCGGTTTTGATGGCATGGCGGTAACCTTTGAGGACCGCCATTGACCCGCCCTAAACAATGCGGACAAAGGCGATGGCGAATCGGATGGTGTCGCCTTTGGTGAGGCCATTTGGGACCTGGGCGCTCAGGTGATCGCGACCGGCCGTTGATGAAGGGCTGGACCAACCTGTGGCGTCACTGTTGGTGTAGCATTGCAGTGTATTGCCGGTGCAGAGCGGTGGTTGAATGTGGGTCGACCTGGCTGTGCCGTTTGGCTTTGCCTTGCGGCAGGGCGCGTTCGGATCTGACCGGTCGAGCTGGAGAGAATGGACGGCAGATAAAGGTATCTGGACCGGATGCATTGCGGTAACTCGGTCATGACCCACCACACGCTGGTCACGGGTTATCAATTGGCCGTGACCAACTGGTGCAAGATGCGCCGAGGCCCTGTGGCGCGTTCGCAACCTGATGTTGCCAGAACAAGGAAGGGAAGGTAGCAAATCGACAGCGAAGCGGCTGACGGTTGTATTCCGGTTTCTATTATAAGTGTAGCCTTGACGGCCTGCGCAAGGAACAGCTGGACAAGTCTGAAAAAGCTGGCACAGCGAGAGAAAGCGGCTGGAAAACGCGCAGCACTGCGCGACATTGAGAAGATTCGCGCTGACCGCACCAAGATTGAGGAGCGCTATGACGAATGCGCTTGCTTAGAAAATCGGGCGGCGGGCGGGCGGCTCGTTTCTGCAGCGGGTCTGGCCTGCGCGGTTCAGGCTCAACGGGGCCTTTTGCAGGCTGGCGACCATAGAGGCAAGCTCAAAAGCTTGGCGCAGAGAAGCCCACGCAGATGCTAGTGAACCTGGGCTGAGGGCCGGCGACAACACCTGAGTGGGCGTATGAAGGGGCTTTTGAGCAGCCTTGCGCGGCGGTGGAAATGGAAGCCAGCCGCTATTGAAGAAACCGTGCAGAGAGAAGCTGGCCGGGCTGCGGCCAGAGCATGGCGGAGTGTGGAGGAACAGGCGAAGGGTTGGCAGGGGAGTATTGGCGCGGGGTGTCTGTTGAGGCCTTGAACGAAGCCGCGCTGTGCGGTGCGGTGTGTGAAAATAGCTTTGTCTGGCCTTGGCGCTGGGACATGAAGCATAGGAGCTGATTCTGCCTGTAACCGCACTTTCTGCCAAGCCTGCCAGCGAGCATGGGCGGCCGGCCTGTGCCGACCCGGGAGTGCTCAATGGGCGTTATGCCAGGGTGGTTGGACTGGTTTCTGGGTGGCAAGGTTACAGTTATGGGGTTATGTGCACCGCGCCGACGAGTAAGATCCTTGAACCAAAAGCCGGATGCAAGAGCCGGCCGCGGTGCGTTATGGAGCGGTTTCGCCGGTACGGCATTGCGAGCCTGCCACGGCTATGCAGAGGGCGGGGCTGTGGGCGCGCGTCTGCCCGTTCATTTGCCACCTGTGCGCCTGCGGGAAACACCACTTTCCCCAGCGGCACACGCTCGCTGCACCTGTACATTGGTCGGGGAGACCTCATTCGTGGGTAGTTGCGGGATGCGATGTGATTGGCACGCGTGGCCGCGGGGCGGCGGCGTACACAGACCTACGATCAAAGACGATAAGGACCATGGCTTGCACCTTTGATTCGTGGGGGTATGGGGGCGGTTGAACGCTGCTACAGTGGTGCAGCGGAGTCTGACGTACAACGAGGCCGGCGGCGCGACCACGATACGGTAGCTGGAGCGGCGGGTTGTGCAGTGGTGGCGCTCGCGGCACTGGAGCAAGAGCTGATCACCATTTCAGCGGCCGCCGGTGCTGGATTTGGCAAACCGGGCTGGATCCTGGACTGGGATGCGGAGCACCTGATGCGTATGCAAATAAGGCCCAAACGCATGGCGACCAGCCTGGTGCTGGACGGTAACCCTGGACCAGCGACCGCGCCCGGATGTTAGCAGGGTAGTTTGCGCTATGCCCTGGTCGGACGCGACTGGGGGGGGTACCGCTTTGAGTGGTTGTTGTTGGGGGCAGGGATGCGACGGTGACGCGGTGGCGGGTGCGGTTGCAGTACCGCGTTGGCTGGTACGCCGATGTTTTACCGTGTTATGCGCGCGGCCGCCAGAGTCTAGCGGGGCGAGGTGGTGTGGACTGGCAAACTCGTTTGCCGGGAGGCCTAATGCTGAACAGTCAGGCCGTGAACAGCGGCCCCCTGAAACAGCCTGCCGGCCTTAGGCCGGAGGCCGCCAGCGGTGATCTTACGCCCGGCGCAAGCTTTGTTTTGGCGCTGGGTTGCCATGCTGGGTGGCGAGGATGTGTCTGCCAGTGGACCGGGCCGGTGCGCGTTGAGTGGACGAAGGAGGGCGGAACATTCTGGTCGCCAGCCTGGGCCCTGTGGTTGGGTGGAGGAAGCCGGTGAGCATTCCGTTGCTTACACGGCAAAGAATTGACCCACATGGATGTTTGTTGGTTTGGCAGGCGATCCGGATGTGGTGAGCCGCCGGTTTACGGGCTACCTTGGTGCAGCCTGATTTTGATGTGCTGACGCGCGGGATTGTGAGCTGCAACCGGTACTCACGCGCTGGCAGGATTGCTTTTGAGGCATGTCGGAGAAGGCGATTGATGCGGCCTTGGCGGCAGTTGGTCGCCTGAAAGGTATTTGAGGGAAACCGCGGCCGGCAGCCGTTGGGAATTACGCCCTGAGCGCATGAAGCACCCTCGGCCCGCCGGGCTGAATGCAGCCCGACGCCAGCCGCGCTGTCACCGCCCCTTGGTACCCGCCTGGCGTGGCGTTCGAGTTGCTGAGGGCAGTACCGGTGTTACCAGAGCCTGGATATTGCCCTGGAATCCTGAGCGATACCACCAAACGTACTCGGAGTTGGAGAAATTGAATTACCGCTACCCGCGCTAACGGCAGCGCAACAGACTACGGCTGGCTGCATCCCCCAGGCACGGGAGGTAACACAGCCTATTGGGGTTTAACGCTGGCGTGAGGATTCGACCGAGCGCCGGATGTGCGATGTTGAGATGCGGTGGAGTCCGCGGACTGGTTATCAGTTGGGTGCAGGTGTGGGGTACCCGCTGCCAGGTGACCTGCCCAATTGAGCCAGCGCCCTGGTTACACCAAAAAACGTCGACCTTGCTGTTGGGTGCTGAATTTGTGGCGTGTTGGTTGCGCTGGGCGCATGCGGGCGGCTAGAGGCGCTACGTGTGCGGTTGGTTGATTCAGGATGCGCTGGACGCCGTGGGCGAGGTGGTTGCCCGCGACCGCGTGGTGCTGGATACGGATACCGATTGCTGACCGGCTATGGGGAACAAAGCCGCGAAGACCGAAAAACGATTGAGCGCCAAACGGGACAACCCGCTAGACCGCCTGCCCGCGACCGCGACCAGGAGCGGCTGGATGCCGCAGCGGATACGGCGTACGCCGCGGCCGCGTGCAGTTGCTGGGGGCCCAGCGCTGCCAAACGTGGTTGAAAGGCTGGCAGGTTGCCGGCTTGGCCCACGCGCTGGGAATGTGGACGGTGGCCAGCGCTTGCGGCTGCATGGACCCCCCCAGGGCGCGCTTGAGTGACGGCACCGTGGTTGCGCTGACCGAGGGAAGCAGACATTGAACCGGTGAAGCCATGCTGACCATCAGCATGGCAGTGAGCCAAGTTGATGCCCGACCGCCGTGGCGGATTGTGCTGGGGCCCTGCCGCCGCCCGCGTTTGAAGGATGACCAGGCGCCGGGTGATTGATGGGGGTGCTGTCGGACCAGGATCGGCTCTGCGCATCAGCAGCCCGCCGTATGACGAAGAGCTGCCCGCTTTGCAGTAGCTACTCCATCGGCAACGGCGACGGCGCTGCGGTACGCGCGGTGTGCAGTACCGACCCGGAAATACCGGCAGTGCGTGACCGAGATTGTTGGCCGAGCAAGTTTGGTGGACGATCCGCGTTGGCACCGCCTGTTGATCAACTGGAGGTATGCAATGGCAACGCCAGATGAGCGCGCGCCGGATTTACGGGGCAACCTGAACACCCGCGCCGAGCGGTCTGTGACCGGTAAACAAAAACAGCACGGGCTGGAGCGCATACGCGGCAAATACCTGATCGTGCTCGCGGGCGCAACTGGTGCAAGACGCGCTCGGGACCTGGTGGGAAGGCTGCAGGTGGGGCTGATGGTGCCCGGAAAGGGGCCCTTGCCCCGCCTGCCCCGCTGCCGAGCGCGCGGGAGGCAATCCCGCGGGCACGGGGCTACTCAGAGCGTAATCACCAGCCTGCACCGGAAGACGGATCAGCGAGGGCGTTGCCAGCCCCCTTCACTGAAGGTGAACCCCTTGCCTGATGGCGGCCAGTTGCTTTGGGACCGGGAGTACTGGGATACCACAGCAGAGGCTTTTTCATACGAATACCTTGCTTGCCTTGAGATTTAAAGCCCTCAAGGTGCTGAAAATGCGTGATGCGGAGAACACGGTTGTTGCAGCTGCGGTTTTGCTGATCCTTTCTGATACGCCGCCGCCTGATGACGGGGAGACTGACCATGTTTTGATAGCCGCATAACGCCGGAGTGGGCGCCGGGCAGGTGCGGCCGGTTTGGTTTGCCCTGGCATGGGGCTGAAAAAGCCAATTAACAAGCGAGAGTATTTGAGGGGCGACTGGAGACGCTGACCTAGTATAATGGGCGGGTGATCAGCTGGGGGCCTGGGCGTCTTTGATACGTTCGGGGGTGTAGTTGGCAACAGCTACCGCTATTAGTCGATCCAGGGGCCGTGCCGATAGCATAATGACCCCGGAAGAGCGGCCGGTATGGGATTTGAGGCGGGGGCTCAGTGGGGCACCTGATGGGCTGCTTGGCTCCCACCAATTCGCCGGCCGGTGGCGTGTTATTTTGATGGCGAACAAAAAACTGGCGTGTTGAACTGGTGAACCCACCCAAGGCAAATTAACCCGACCACTGAATCTTGAGGCGTTACCGCTGTGATCGGCCCGAGATTTCCGTTTTCCGCCCCAACCTGTGGTGGCAACGGTCGCGGTTTCACATCGCTGTAGCCCGCCGCCCGGCCATCAGGGAGGCGGATGGCAGGGACGGCGCGCGAGCGTCATGTATGCAAACACCAAACAGGCGACCGCGTTGTGGATTTACGGCGGCGTAATTGCGCAGTTTGGCCTGCGCGATACATACTGCGCCGATTTTACGAAGCTGTGGGAATACGTGTGACGACTATTTGACGGCGAGATCAGTTGCCCAGCGCACTTGCTCGGGACATGGGCGAGGCGCTTGATAGCATTTTGAGCTCAGTTGATACCGGCCAGCCTGCGCCATACTGGCTCGTTTGATGCCTCTGCCTTCTGGACGCTTGAGAGCGGCGACAGACGAAGGCGCTTAACGTGTTGAGCGAGTTTGAAGTGGACGTTGACTGAGTAAGCAGTCCGACGCGTATGTTTAATCAGCCATTGAGCGCAATAATTGTCCGCCGCTTACACGGGTGCGGCGAACAGCCTATTATGACGATGAGCAAAAATGTTGTGCGCCTCGTTACAGTAATGCAAAACGGCTACCTCAGACAGCTCGTTGCTGGTTACTACGGGCTGTTGATGAGATAGGGACACGGGCTCGGGCTTTTGTGGGCAGAAGTTCTTTTCCGGTGGCAGTTACCGAGTACTTTGGGAACGGCATTGAAATCGGTAACCCCGCCTGAATACACGCTGCAGCTAACATGAATTACCCAAGTTGTCTTCAGCCGTGGTGTTTTGATTTGATTTGCGCCGGCGTGGTTTTCAGCTCAATTCAGGAGGCGCAGGTACTGGCAGCCAGCAGAGGGTAAGAGCGCTCAATACGTGGGACCGCTGGTGGTTTTACAATGACGCGCGCAATTTCGACATTAGTGGCACCGCCCGGGTACGGCCCGCAATCGCCAGCATGGCGCCGTACTGCAAAACAACGTAGACCGGCACCACAGAAAGCTTTTCTTTGGATGACGTGTGTTTGCCAGTGGTAGTGGAGTCGACCCACCAGCCAGCGTGTTCGGGCTGGATGCAGTTTGGTACGCCATTTCAGTTAGCCGCTTGCCTACCAGGCGCTATGCTGGTCAACTTTGGGATAAGCATTGGGAACATGCGACGGAGAGCGCGAGATTTAGTTGAGGCCAGTGCATTACAACCTGGGGCTATTCCGCGCTTATGAGGCAGTTACCGGCACACCTACGCAATATTACCTGAGAACGCCGTACCGCACGTTTTGGCAAGAATCGCCTGCGGGGCGAAGGTGCTGAGCCGGGCTTGATTCGGTTATAACGGCCCGGGACGAAGACAAGCGGCATTAAATAAACTTTGAGTCTTTTTCGGCGAATGAAGAATGCAGGTAAAACAGGGCAGTGGTGCGAGATGCCGTTGCTCACGTTGAGTACATCAAATAACAGCAGGACTCATTATGCGATTTAGCAAAACAACTACCTGCAGGACAGTTACCCGACTGCATGCCGGGCGACCTTCGGCACGCTTTGCGATTACGATGAGTGAGATTGTGCTGACCCTGCACGAGGGAATGGTGAGATACGCGGTGAGGAAATCAGTACGGGCCGTGTGGCGGGCGAGACAACCGCGAACACTCACGCAGAAGGGCAACGAGGGTACGGGACATGTCGCTTTGCCGCAGGGTAAGACGTGATCATATGCGGGACTGACCGGACCAGGCACGACTAGAGCTAATAAATGCTCCAGCGGACTGACGGAAGCTTTGGAAGAATGCATTCGATGACATTCAATCGCGCGCCTAGGAGGAGACATTTGAAAGCCTAAAGCCGGCAGGCGGAGACAATCAGTTTACAATTCTTGACTATAGATAGACGTGACCATAATGGTGACTAACAGACTATATCGGCTTATGACGCGAATTGATAAGTAGGAGCAGATAAATCAAGGTGCGGAACCTTTTTGCAGGTTCTGGCGGGATCGACCCTTGGGTTCAATGCGTGATGGGAAAAGTGGGGCAACCCGGAGACAGTACGCGGTGACAGCAATCGAGCACCAGCGAGGGATACTTGTACCGCCGGCATACTTCGGAACATTGCTGGCCGGCATTCCCAGGTAAAAACAGAGCTGCAGATATTACTTCAGAGCATCTGAAGCAATGGGTTTCGCCTGCAGTCCTATATTACCATGAGCTTAGGCACGACGCCCGATCGCCTGGCCGGAGGCCACCGAGAATCACCGTTACAATTACAGCAAGAAGAAGCTCAGCGTCTAGGTATTCCCCCCTCTCTAGCAAATATATAACCACTAATATGGAGACAACCGCTTATGCAGCCGGCGCAAACGTTACCCCTGTTGCTGATTCCCGGCACTACCATCGCAGCGTGTGCGAGGTGATGCAGCCGCAGTTTGATGAATACCGGCCGGTGACGGCTATAGCCGCCAGGTGCCCCGGTGCGCTTGACCGTGCCCGGGCATTGGCCTGCCGGCTGGAGAGCTTTTGGCAATTGCTGGCTGAGCGGCGTGCAGCAGTGCCAGAGCTGAACCGCGAGCCGCTGGCGGCAACTACCGCACCGGGGTAACGGTGGTGGATGACCGACACCGCTTGGAGATTAAGACCGCATCAGCGCCACCGGGCGCAACGCCCCGCGGCGGTGAGCTGGCTGTATCAGCCCCGGTGGATGCTGGGCCGGGGTTTGAGTGTGATTGCGTGTGTTTCGGACAAGGCCGGCGGGCGGTGCTGCTGCGAAGCTGAGTTTGGAGACGGGCAGGAAATTGTGGGCCCGCGCACGATTGAGCGGGTGATCAGCGGCGGACCGGGTTGATTACCCCGACAAGCGGCCTGGTTACTGGGTAGAGGTGCGCTACCAGAACGGCACAGAGCACCGCTACTGGCAGGGAGACGCGTGACCCTGAGGAATGCGTTGGTATGGACGGCTGTTACACGCTAGAAGCGCTCGTGCTGCCGAGCAGGACCAGGTGCCGTTGCGGTACCGGTAGCCTTTGAGGAGCAAGGCGCGGCGCTTGAGTGATGTGACGAGCACCGGTGACGGTGGATGTTGAGCTGAGGTGGTGCTGGTGACGGCAGGGGAGCAGGGAGCCAGCCTTGGGCGCCGGGCCCCGGCGCTTTCGCTGCATGGCTTGAGCGCAACGCCGGGCCGGCACGCCTTTGAGCAGTTCATGTCTCAGAGCTGGGGCTCTGGCGCAATTTGGGGCAAACACTGAATGTCGAGCACATGGCATTGGGTGAAATTTTACAAAGTGGCGTCCCTACCTGGCTCGCTTGAGCCAGACGCGTTTTATTACGTTGAAAACGGCAGCTATGCGAAAGCTTTACATTACCAATTAAGGCCGGCGTGGCAGCGGGTGGTAGGCAACTCCGCGATGATCAAGCGCTGATGATTGCAAGCCATTGACCGACGCTTGGCCGACTACAACGCCCCTGGAGATCGTGGCGGACAATAGCGCACGTGGAACGCCCTGGCTTGACCCGCAAATGCTCTGGTGCTGGTGATTGACGCCAGCAGCAGGATTTGCCACGGTGGGACGCAAGGCTCTGGCGCTGTATGCTACAACCTTGCTACCACCAAAACTGGACCAAGGTGGCTTGAATCGAAGTCGATTGGAGCGATTGTTCATTCAATGGTCGCGGATTCAGGGCCGGCCCAGCTCCAGGCCCCGCGGCAGATCGGACAGCAGGCGTGAGCCAGGGCGCACAGCCACAGCAACAAAGCCGTGACTGGATGACTTGACCGATAAACGCAGCGCCTGAACTACAAGGCGCAGGCCATCACACGAGTGGCCAAACCAACAACTGTTGACAGCGATGAGCTGTGATTCGCAAACAACAAGGGTAGTGGCTGCGCTGCCGGCTCCGTTTGGAGGCAAACAGAGCCTTTATTACGTGCGCGCCGGATACCGGGTTTGATGTGTATGTAACCAATAGCAACTTGCCCTGATTGCGGCATACAACCTCAACGCCTCAGCAACCCTGGATGCAAATTAGTGCCACCGCTGCTGGGCGCGTCGCTTTACATACACCGACATGGGCAGGCCAGGCCGCACGCGCCGTTTACTGATGTGATTTGGCACCGAGGCGGTGCGGCTTGAGCAGTTACTTAGGCCAAGCGCGTCTTTACAAACGGCGGATCTAGTCGGCCAGCTTAACGGCTACTCATACGGCTGACACGAT
>Ga0163217_1054235_pt1 | contig 10568 bp, 10 predicted proteins | sample SynspAceP_FD_185933 | JGI IMG/M metagenome (GOLD analysis project Ga0163217, IMG submission 185933) | Saline lake microbial communities from Ace Lake in Antarctica - Synechococcus sp. Ace-P (PacBio error correction) | ecosystem: Environmental > Aquatic > Non-marine Saline and Alkaline > Saline ... | reverse complement strand
GCTAGCCTCGCATCCAGGCGTCGCTTCGCGCAAGCGGACGCAGCGTAAAGCATGGACGACAATCAAGGCGGAGCAGAAAACTTTGCAGCGCGTCGTAGCGGGGGGTGTGAAAGCGTTTTTTAGCAACCCGGATCGATCACAGCAAGATTTTTCTTCGGACTCGTCTTGGTGACAGCCCTCGCGCGGGCTGCGCGGATGCGTTTTAATTGCCCTTGTTTGCTGGCAGGTCTGGCTGTTCGGAGTCTTCAGCCGGTTCTTTTTGTTCTTTTTGCGGCGGGGCTCATAGCGAATGCCTTGAGCCTGTCGGGCTTGCTTTCCGAGTTGGGAGGCCCGATATTTCAAGTTGGCCTGTGGGCGCGCTGCCAACGTCGAGCGTCAGCTTTGCAATCGTTCAGCGCAGTAGCGATCCATGTTAATGATTAGGCGAGAAAGAACGTTTTCCGCCACCCCTTGACCAGGGGACACTTCGGGGAGAAAGTGCGAGTGGTGTCCCTACGGAACTGGGACACGAGCGGATGATTCTTTGAAAGTTGGGCCAAGGGGGGGGGAGCGATTAACTCCCAGGAGGTCAAGTCTCCACCGTGGGAAGTTGTTGACTCCCCGTGAGGCGATTTTTAGAAAACGGCCGGCACCAGTCACAGCCAAGCGATCGAACGACAGCCTCCCCCAGCTAATTCGGAAAACGCCCGCCCACCCGCCATCGGCAGCTAGCAGCCAGCCTCAAGCCAAAACCGCTAAACTGGCTCATCGAAACCGATTTCTGGTCGACACCAATAGAACCGAACCGGACCTTCGCCCGCCCTGGAACAGGCACTCAGCCAGTCGTTACCTAAGCCCAACGAAACCTTTCAAAGAATTTACCCCCAATTTTTTTCACAATGAAGAAAAACTCAAAAGCGGCCAGACCCGCCTCAGGTCAACCACGGACTTCATTAGTCGCCTAGCTGGACAGCGCCACTTGTATCGGCTTTGGCCCGTAAAATTCGCTTGGCTGCATTTTATTAAGCCGTTTTGGGCGTTAAAGCCCGGTTCTCCAGAAAACCGTGGTAACGCAAACGGCTAATCCAAGTGGCGCTGTCCAAGCTAGATATCGGGTAATGTGATCGTTTAGCGGAGACTTGGTACAATTGCGAAGGCACCACCCCGCCGAAGCGAAAGAGCAACATTTACTCCGGGCATCCGATTGTCATCGCTGGCTTCGCGGTGGCAGTATGGAGCGACGAACCGAAAACGCCAGGGACATTTCTGTAAAAGTTCATCCGTCGTTATCCTCGAATTCGGAAACCAGATAGAAGCGATAAATGTTCATCAGGCGAGTTCAGGGGAATACGCGCTTGATCATCCATGATTTGTACAAAGAATCAGAAATCAGATAAACCAGAAAAGACAGTCCATGGGAAGGTTCCATCTGTCCTTGTCTTCTTTTAGGCTTTTCAATTATATTCGCGTTGCGATGAACAAGGTCCAAAACGTTTGCCCCGATTCTTTTCGGCAAACCTTCGTTGCAAGGATCTTGGAAGAATTGCTCAGAAATCCAGATACAAAGCCCGAAGTGCAGGTTGGTTTTTCCGAACGGAATAGGGAAGTAGTTTTCACATTTCGTCAGGAGAAAATCGGTCGTAGACGGCTTCCTAAATTCGCTTCAGTAAAGTCTGATTCGCGGATTATTACGCAACCATTGATTATGGGGGTCGTTCGTCGGATAATTAAGTCGTATAGTCCTCCGCGAGTATGGGCGTATCCGCAAAGTCGATCATTGTTCGTCAGTCAACATTTGCAGCATGCCGTCGCTAGGGATTCCACCCGCAATAGGATCGTTGAAAAATACGGGAATCGCGTTTTCAGCCAAGGCTTCCAGATTTAGATGGGGTGTTATGGCGCTTTTCTGGTCGCCGCTGAGTTGTAGCGGACTGGTTTTTTTTACGCTTGCGTTCGCAAAACGGCCGCATAGCCCGCTATTTCCTTAACGGCGGTATTCGGGAAGAATTTGTTATCGCAAACTGACGCATGGATACACGAGTTGGTTGCCATGAGATTCGTTAGTTCGGTATAAAAGCTTTCTAGGGATTCACCGGGGCGGGATTAAGCGATGTTCTATTTAACAGGTTGGTTCACCAAAATCCGCTCTGGTGCATTCCGTTTTGTTATTCGGCGGCCACTGAACCAACTCTTCCATAGTGGGGGTTTTGATTGCGGATCGGTGTTGAGAGCCGATTGTTAGCGAACAAGCACCACGAAAGCAAGCGGTTGGGCTTTAATTCCAATCAAAAAATGCGTTTCGCCATCGTTCAAAGATTTGAGATTCGGAGCGTAGAGCTTCCGGGGTCGAACGAACCCAACCACGGCTCGGGCGGATTGACCAAAGTATCCGGTAATCGCATTGCGTTCCAAAGAATTTGGGGCAAAACACGAAACGACCTGAGAACTCACGCCCACATTTGCATTGCATTGCGCTGCATTGCGCTGCGGGTGGATGCCGGGGAAGTTGGAATTCGGGCGAGGGTTAACTTGACGCGAATTAACAATCGGGAATTCACTAGGCCGTGCAAAGGGGTATTTTATCGCTAAAAAAACCGTGGACGCCCGGCTCTAGTGGCAATTCATTTTCATTCGGCCGGTCTGGAAGATGTTCGCAAAGGAAAAACCGCAAACCGAAACCGGGGCATTCCCGCCATGATTCTATCGACCCAATTGAACGACTTCGGAATAATCTTACCGTCGTTCCCAGTCTCGCCTTTTCCTTCCGCTGAGGTGATCGCCAGGCGCACTAGAACATGTTCATCGCGGACCGATTCAATATCTACCGAAAGGACGTTCTCGAAGGGTGGGGCAATGCGGATATATACCTCTAGCAATTCTTTCCGCCAGGTCGTTGAAGGCTTCATGAAACCTTCCCCAGTCGCGCCTGGATTTGCCAGATTTCCCGGGGCGGCTTCTGCCGGCAAGTGGGATATCGTTTCGGAGATTTCTTGAGTCTCAAATGGCAATCGCGTAATCTTCGTCAGAGTATGTACTGAATTCGCGACAACCAAAAGTGCCCTCCATGGGCCGTGATTGCAAAACTCGATTGTCCAGTCCAAAGGAATGAAAGCATGCTTGGCAAAACTTGGAAACTTGGCGTCGCTTCAACGGACGGAAACGGATTGCGCGAATGCAAGTTTGAAAGTAAAAAACGAAACAACCACAGCCACGGAAGAAAAGTGACGAAGTCGTTGGATCTTGTTTTTCATTAAGCCAAAATTAACGCTAGCCGTAACCGGGGTCGCGGTTCGAGAAAAAGTTTACAATTACCAAAAAACGCGTGGCCACGGCGGACTCCGGGGCCACGGGCATTGTTATCCGGCCAGCCCTTTGAGTTGGGACTTTGGCCCGGAGATCAAGGCAGGAACGGGGACAGGTTGTAATTCTGCGTGTCGTAAGTTTTCAGGCCAACGCGATTCGGAGTGCGTCATCTTCCCAAAGGGCCGGAACTATCGCTCGTCATCTCCTTTCAATCCGCCTGGCCTTGCAATCGTTGTGACAAGTGCACCCAACGGAAGGCGATTCACGCGCCCGAACATCAAACGGGGACTACTTCGTCTTCCGACGGGTTTCCCAGTCTTCGTTCCCGGATTATGCGGACTGCCCGGTTCATACCACGGGACTAAGTATTGCGTTTCGCATCACCGAAACGAAAGCACCCATTGCAGTGGATGAAGGAAGTTTGGTAACTGGCTCAATAACCACGGGGGCAGCCTTCAAGCTGCTGAGCCGGTGGGGCGGAATTTGGTTTCTGCCGACCTGAAGTTGGGCTGTAGCGGGGGCGGGTGATTTATTTGGATCCTGCCGCAATCTCTGCCGGTCCGGCCGCTGGTCGTCCGCTCAAAACTCCGAGAGAACCGGGCATCTCCACCGAGGACCACGAATCCGATCCCGGGAGATTTATGCTGGAACTCACGCCCAGTTTTCGGCATTGTCTTTTCAGACTCATGAACGGTGTTCCCGACACCGCGCCCCCTCATCACTTCCGAGTTGCCCGCCGCTGATCTTTCTTTCCAGTCTTGCGTACTTCCCGAATGTTCGTTTTCGCAGATTGTTGTTGAAGCGCCAAATTGAGGGTGACCCAAGACCGCTAAAAACTCTTTCCCGCTTGGCGTTGCAGTCGAGCCAGTGCTTCGTTCAAACTCGGGGGTAACCCGTCTTCTTTTTTGGCACAGCATCACTGGTTTGGCGGATCGTCCGCCGTTGCGGATTGCGGTCGGTTTGCTCTGATAGGACTGGGGGGCTTTTTGTGGAGTTCCCAGAACGTGTTCTTTGGCGCCTTCCCTTCGCCTTACGATGCTTGGATGTTAGGCGAAATTCAGGGACGATCCAATTTTTTCGCTTCGCCTGGCACCCAGCACAGTCCGTTGGACGAAGCCGAAACAGCTTGAACTGCGGTGCATCGTCCGCTAACCAAACCCAAAGTTTGCGTACCACTTTTTTCGGTCAAATAGCTTGCCGAACAAAGGCCGCTTCGCTGAAGGCTGACGGCAGTGAGTTCGTTAGTTTAATTCCCCACTCCAGCGAGTTGCTCTTGCCAAAAGCTTCGCGGGCCCGTCCAGATACCGTCCTCCAAACCATCGGACCTTTCGACCGGGGGGGAATTTGACGCCAGATTACCGGAGAAATTCCCCCGGAGGCAAGCACGGGCTTCTTCACAAAGCCAATACTGTTCTTTCGGGTTTGGGCACAGCAGACGAAGGGAAATTGATGGCTGATTTTGGAAATCCGTTGTGCTGAAAATAGGCAAAATAAGGTTCGTTGCCACATTGTGGGTGCAAACCGCTTGCCTTTGCCCTTGATGCCGATGCCGATGTATGCGCAGTGAAGTGTGCGCTGATTTGCGCGCCGGTGGGGCAGTAATCATCTTTTTTTCAGCATGAAATTGTTCATTGCCCTTGATGCAAATATTCGAAAGGCTGTCCTGAGGGAAATTGGGTCCGACTTTTAGGCTCTCGTTAGGCTTGCTCCCAGTAAAACGCCCTTGGGTGACGTGGATTTGATGAGTTTGCGCAGAATGAATCGGTCAGAGCGGGGACCGAAGTGCGAATCAAACGCCATCGGGCGCTGGGCCGGGGGGAACAATCAGGAGGTCCCATCGGGAAGGACGGTTTAGACGGCCGGCGGTAACCGGGTGTTGCGAGGACTCCATGACGATATCTTGGACGATAAAGTCACGATAAACCTTGCGCATTTGGGCGTCCGGTGGGCAATTTCTTGCGTTCGGAATGATCTCGGTTCAACATCAATTGCGGGAGCGTCTTGGTTTTTCTATCGTTTCTCCGAAGCCCGGACGTTTTTTCTGGTTGCCATCTTCGTTCCTCCTCGTCCGGAAAATCGGCAAGAGGCAATCGAACTCGTTTGATGATCGGTTCCGAACGGTGGTCTTTTGAGCCGCTGAATTTCATCTCGCAGGATCTTGGGATTTCGGCAGCCTGCTGTTTTTTGATTTAACCCCAGTAGCGCCAGACCAGTTGGTGGACTGATCGGCGACAGAGATTTCGATGCCGGCGATCGTGATGGGGGCGGGCGATTCGGGGTTCTTTGCTTGCTCATTGGCGAATAGGAGAGCGCGAACAATCGCCTTGTCCGTTTGTAAAGATCAAATCCAGGACGGATTATTGAAGCAGTTACGGAAGTTTTTTGACATCGGATATTCCGTGTATTTCCGTATTTCATCCAAGATGCGAGGTGCCCGAGAAGTTGACCAGCGTCCCAACTGCCTCTTTGCGGACCAATGTTTTATTTTTCGTGAGCAAAAAGGCGAAATTGCGGTTCAAAACTCTTTCTTGGTAGTCGTCGAGTGAATTTGAGGGTTACGATTCGGGCATTTGATTTGTCCTGTGAGGGAGTCCTGGGCAAAATGCCCAGTTCGGAGTTAAGTAGATCGGTAAAAACTAATTCAGTCGGATATCGGCTTAGCCGTCCACGGGAGCGCGACTCGAGAGAAATTCCCATTTGCCAAAAAACCTTGAACTTCAACCGCTCCCGTGCAGGGCATCTGTTTATTCGGCGGCGTTGGTTCAGTTAGGGCTCCGGGAGTATTCCGCACCCACCGGTGGCATTTGGCCTGGAAACCTCCAGTTTGTTTGTTCCAACGCCAAGTGTCACCCAAACCAGTTTGCTCGGCAAGTGCACTTTGTCATGAAAAATACGCCGCACGATCGGAACACAAGGGGAACCTGGGATCAGTTTAACCGGGCGGGCGGGTTTTGAAAAAGCCAACCGAAATGAAAACATCCTGCGTAAACATTGGAGCAAGCGTTTCAATACGAAAATACGTGTGGTAAACCCTCAGGCGGGGTAGGTTCGCTCGTTAATGCCGAGATATCTAAGAGTTCTAAAAAAACTAGTAGGGAGCGAGGCGGATTCCGCACGAGCATTTCCCAGTTTTGACATGCGGTCGCATGTACACTTATTCGGGCGAGGAATTTTCCAATTGCGTTTCGTATGCCCTGGCGGGTTTCCGAAGGGCGATCGTAGTGGTATTACCGATTGCGCATAGTTGAATTGTCTCCCAGGAACTTAAGTCGAATAAACGTTCACCGATCAAGGGGGCGGCGGACGAGAGGATGTTCGATTATCCAAAAACGTTGGACTTCGCCGCTCCCGTGCATCGGATCGTTCGCTACGTCGTGAGGCGATAAACTTAGATTCGAGATTTGGAAAAACCCAGGGCTTTCGTCCACTTGATTCCGTTCAACCAACTGTGTCTTCGGCCAGTTGAGTTCCTTAAAGTTTATCGGCGAGGCCTGATTCGCCGACAATTCAAGTCAGTGGTGGAGCACCGTCGCGGAGTTGACTCACGAGTTGGCATCTCGTGTGAACGTTCCAGTGGTGAATAAACAGTCCTTGTCAGGGCACGGCCAACCCATTGACATTGCGAAAGTTCACGGGATATTGAGGACGTCGACACGGACCCCTGATAGCGTTTCATTTGAAAATTGCACGTGAAAAACCTGAATAGCCATTAATTGCGCCGCGATTTTGCCCTTGCCGTCGATTGCCGCCAATCCGCCAATGACGGTTTACCCTACGTGGATAGGCCCCGATTTTTTCCCGCAACAGTCGCTGAACCAACGCTCGAAATGACAGATGGGATCAATCCTTGTGGTTTTAAATTCGGTGGAGCGTTCTGACGCCACGGCATCTGTTTCTTGCGGGGCGATCGTCGGGGTCGGCCAGTTCTTCATTTCTTGATTGCGTCAAAGCACTTTGGTGTTTGTGCAGCTCGCGAACCTGTCGGACTATTTTCCGCTGGATTGGAATGTTCGCACATCCGGCTTTGTTCAGGTGAGATTACCCCAGACGGCCGGCGGGGAACTTGAGTTTTCATCAGGGCCCGCCTTCTTTGAGGGTAGAGGGTACGTGGCCCATGCGAGTCGGTATTTTGAAACTCGGTTTGAATTCTCTTTTTCCGCATTTGTTGCGGCAAAGGTCGAGCAATTTCGGGCAGGCAAGGCCGAAACTGTTCCCGCGGGACATTACTGTTCGACTTCCGCAATTGGACGCTGAAACCACCCAGTTCGTTGGAGCCGTAAAGAGCGTAACAATCAAGCTGACGTACGGGCGGGGATTTTCCATTTAAAAACGTATTCGTTGGTTGGAGTTAAGTTAGTGGCAGAACGTAGAGTTTCACCTGGGAATGCGGGACCAAATCGAAGAGTTGAAAACCGCGTTTTGGACGTTAATGACCCTTAGCCAATTCTGAATGGGTCGGCTGAGGAAAGCAGCATTTCTCCGGTTACAACCCGCCGTTGTTCGTAGGGGCGTACCCTGGATCAATCGCGTAGGCAAACACCGTCACATACGGACGGACGATCCTTGGCAATTCGTATCGAGGTTCTCCAGTCCAGAAGCAAGCAATTTCGGGCGTCGGATTTTCAAGGCGTTGGAAATCAAGCCAGCATTGGATTGTGGGCGTCGGGAATTTACGTGCACCTGGAATCAGGACGCAAGAAATTCTCGGGCGGCGTTTGACGATTTGCAGATTTTGCCGGTTTCAGTTCGGTCACCAGGTCTTACGAACGGTTCCACGATTCACGGGGTATGCGGGATTAAATCGAAAGAGTTCAAACGCGATCCAAGTCGACCAAACGGAAAAAAGATTTGAGCTGCCGCAAGGAGCCGCATACACCCGGTGCATTTCGAATGGTTTGTACCCCCGAATTTCGAGCTCGGGAGGAGCGGGACCGCAGATGCTATTTCTTAAACAATCAGGCCGTTCGATGGTGATAGATGGCGCGAGAAATTTGCGATGCACCAGGTTTTCAATCCCGCACTCGACGCACAAGCAGGTTTGCGAAACTGTGGTCATGCCTTAAGGAAGACCCCGACACATATGATAAATGCCACTTCGACCAATAAGAGAAAAACGGGAAAAACGCGGACCACCGAGAAATCTTCAACCTATCGTGTTGTATCAGGCGAACCTTCGCATTGACCGCCCCACGTTGTGATTCAACGTCGGGATTTGAAAATCCGATTCCGGTCGAGATTAAGTCAGGCCCGCGGAATTTAGCCTGTTCGTTGCTGCGATCCAACGTAAGTGCGGTCCCAGTTGCAAAATAGTTACAAGAAAAAAACAAAAAGCGTTAATCAGCCAGAATAAGCGATCGTGATCATCTTTTTGCCGTGAAATTTCATTGCGATTCTAAGCCTTCAAATGGGTTGTAGGGCCGGCGTTCCGCCTCTTCGGACTCAGGGTCTTTCGGGGATCTGGGAAAAAAAAGCGGCCTCTGCGATGAATCCCGGGTTAACTACACCATTGACCCAAAGGGCAGCGAGGCCGCTTTCCGATGACTTCTCGCGAATTTAACCCCCACTGGACAAGACCACTTCGGTATCGGAGCAGGCCCGCTGCGGTTTTTCGCCATTTGGCAATGCAGGGCGAATTGATGAAACTTGCTTGACCAACTCAGGACGATGGGCTGTTCGCGCTGCTAGCGAGCAGGCGAATCGTTCGACTAAACTGAAGAAACGTCACGGGCAAAAAAACGGACTCGGAGAATGGCTTTCCCAAAATGATTGAATGTTCATTCAGCTGGCCAACGGCAATGGGCGATTTGGGCGAGTCCATCGTTACCGAAGAAGGCAAAACCCTTTACCGAAGCGAAGGCCAAAACCCATCAAGACAACAGTTCGATCGACGTTCTTCGGCACCCCAGGAACCCTTTCGAGCAGTTCACTTACGCACCGGGAGCCAAGAAAGCTACCCAACTGCGGCCTGTTTCAGTTGCTCGAATGCTGGCTGCCGCAACGCCAGTGCGTCCTTTCCCTGCTCTCAAGAAAAACTCTTCTCCAAAATGGATGGGGCCCGGTCGATCAAGCCTACGGGGGAACCGCCCACAATGGACCAATTCTTCAGCGAGATCCGGGGCGGCAACTTCTCCGTCGATTACCAATGAAAAAATATTCAAAAACGGCCGAAACTGGGGTCGCCGCCGGTGGGGACTACTTAGGCCGATTGGCCCAGATCCGCAGCCTGAGAGCGAAAGCAAAGTTTGCTTTAGTCGGTTTCCGCTTGACTGCAAGGGCGTGTCGCTTGTTCAAAGAAGACCTCTGCCAAGGTCGCTTGCTTTTGAAAACGGCAAAAAAGGAATAAACCCCTGGCATTCGGTCGTATGGCGACCGTTTTTTGCCAGTGTGTACACCGTCGACCGGCATGTGCGAACTGCCGGAAAAAAGTACACCGCTGCTCTGTTTCGTGGACGAGTGAGAGAAGGACGAAGAAAAGGATTTAAAGAAAAAAGGGTCAAACGGCCTTCGGGTCGCAAAATAAAAATACGGACGCCATTTCCCGAAGGTGCAAGGAGGCAACGACGATTGGGAGTCACCTGGCCGATCAAACGGGATCATTAGTGGGCGATGGGCTTGGATCATGGGGACAGGTCGCCGCTCGCCGCAGCCTGGGGCAGGTGCTTGATTCGCGTTGTGGGGACGGTCAGAGAGTTTATTGGCAAACGAATGATGCTTCATCTCTCGTTCGGTGCACCGGCACGATTAACCGATATTTGATATATCCTTCATGCGTTGGCTTATGTTGTGGGAAGCGTCGAAGCTTTCTCGAAAGACGACGGGACGTTCGGCAAAGCGTGTTACACAGGTCGATTGCTTGCGAATTTTACGCGGAAGACGAGGGCGTGATTAAAGGCCTGCGTCGCCTTTGGAACACCCCGGAAACTGACAGGCAAAGCGAAAAAAGATCTGGCTCGCATTTTCTGGCAACTACTTGGAAAAGAATTGCGGATTCGGATGCGTTACGATGAAGTACTACGGGGGCGTTGGTTATTTCCGATTGCTCAGGCGTGATCGAGGGAGCATGTTCGTCATTTAGTGAAAGATCGGAATGGAAGCGCAAAGCGGATGAGGCGGACTCTTCGATGGAGCCAAGAGCATGTTGAATGTACGGGCAGCATTTCAGAGCGATTCCACTGGCCAGTGGGTTTCGTTGAATGCACTCCGTGACCCTGCCAACAAGGAAAGTCCCCACGCAGCCCACCCGACATCGAACACTTCATCGCTGACTACCAAACTTTTTCGCTCTG